>Ga0315899_10001426_pt1 | contig 27172 bp, 24 predicted proteins | sample LakEriMetagenome_2_FD_203518 | JGI IMG/M metagenome (GOLD analysis project Ga0315899, IMG submission 203518) | Freshwater fungal communities from buoy surface, Lake Erie, Ohio, United States - Buoy 4 MA112 | ecosystem: Environmental > Aquatic > Freshwater > Lake | place: USA: Lake Erie, Ohio... | reverse complement strand
AAGACCTACAGCGCGACCCCGAAGGATATCGACCGTCGGTGGTACATCGTCGACGCGGAAGGGATGGTCCTTGGCCGGCTCGCGTCGGAAGTCGCGAAGATCATCCGCGGCAAGCACAAGCCCATGTTCACGCCGCACATGGACACGGGTGACTTCGTCATCGTGATCAATGCGTCCAAGGTGCAGGTCACGGGCCGCAAGGCCGAGCAGAAGACCTATTTCAGCCACACCGGCTACATGGGCCACGAGAAGCACACCCCGTTCGCCACGATGCTGGCGAAGCACCCGGAGCGTGTGATCGAGAAGGCCGTGTACGGCATGCTCCCGAAGACCGCGCTCGGTCGCCAGGTGCTGCGCCGCAAGCTGCGTGTCTTCGCCGGCGCCGAGCACCCGCACATTGCGCAGAGCCCGGCCAAGCTTTCCTTCTCCACTGCCGAGGCCAAGTAATGTCGGAACAGATCAACGCCGTCGGCCGTCGCAAGGAGGCGGTGTGCCGCCTCTACCTCACGCCCGGCACGGGCAAGTGGGAAGTCAACGGTCGTACGCTGGGTGACTACTTCCCCCGGCCGACGCTGGTGTCGGCCATTCAGCAGCCGTTCACGCTCACCGACTCGCTCGGCAAGTACGACGTGAAGGCCGTGCTGGACGGTGGTGGCATGTCGGGCCAGGCAGGGGCGGTGCGCCTCGCGGTGGCGCGCGCCCTCGTGAAGGTGGACGAGACGAACAAGAAGAAGCTTCGTGAGTTCGGCCTGCTCACGCGCGATGCGCGGGAAGTCGAGCGCAAGAAGCCGGGCCGCGCTGGCGCCCGCAAGCGCTTCCAGTTCTCGAAGCGCTAAGCAGACGGCGCCGGTGGGGTCCTCCCCGGCGCACTGCCCAGCATATCTCACACGTGGTCCGAGCCGATGGCGGGTGCTGTGCCTCGAGGCACAGTCGCCATCGGCGGTGACGATCACGGACGACTCCAAACACCCAGGTATCCCATCATGGCCAGTCCGTCCCTCGAGCAGCTGCTCGCCGCGGGCGTCCACTTCGGGCATCAGACCCGTCGCTGGAACCCCAAGATGCGCCGGTTCATCTTCGCCGAGCGCAACGGCATCCACATCATCGACCTGCAGAAGACGCTCCGCCAGATCGAACTGGCGCAGAAGCTCGTCCGCGAGGTCGTCCTGCGCGGCGAGAACGTGCTGTTCGTCTGCACCAAGCGCCAGCTCGCCGCCATCGTGCGCGACGAAGCCGCGCGCTGCGGCGGCATGTTCGTGACCGAGCGCTGGCTTGGTGGCATGCTGACCAACTACCAGACGGTCAAGAAGCAGGTCAAGAAGCTGAAGGAGCTCGAAGCCGGCAGCGAAGACGGCTCGCTCGCGAACTACACCAAGAAGGAACAGCTCCTCATGTCGCGTCAGCGCGAGAAGCTGTCCAAGTACCTCTCGGGCATCAAGTCGATGAACCGCCTCCCGGGGCTGCTGTTCATCATCGACTCGAAGAAGGAGCGCATCGCCGTCTCCGAGGCCAACAAGCTGGGCGTGCCGATCGTGGCCATCGTCGACACGAACGCCGATCCGGACCTTATCACCGTGCCCATCGCCGGCAACGACGATGCCATTCGGTCGGTGGAGTTGATCACCAAGGTGATTGCCGATACCATCGACGAAGCGCGTCGCGAGGCGCCCAGCCGTCCGTCGGAGGAGGAGCAGGAGACCTACACGTTCTCCAGCGACCGTGGTGCGGAGCGCGCCGATCGCGGTGATCGTGGGGGCCGTGGCGGTGAGAACCGTGGTGGCGGCGACCGCGGTGGCAGCAATGAGCGCGGCGGACGTCCGCGCCGTCGGCGGGCGAAGCCGGAAGCGATCGCGGCGCGCCTCAAGGGGGGCGACGCTCCCGCCGGCGAGACTGACGCCGGTGCCGCCGACAGCGCCGAGTAACCAGCGACGTTCCGCTCGGTTTCCGAAGGCGGCGGCCCTTGGCGCCGCTGCCGGGGATGTTGAAACGCGACGCCGCCGGCTCTTCCCGGCGGCGTTGTTGTAGCACAGAGCAGTACCCTCCCAGTACCGACCACGCACACTTCAGCGATAGACAGGGACTCGACGATGGCGATCACGGCCAAGGACGTAGCGGAACTCCGCCAGCGCACGGGCGCCGGCATGATGGATTGCAAGAAGGCGCTCGAGGAGAACAACGGCGACATGACCGCCGCCATCGAGTACCTCCGCAAGAAGGGCATTGCCAAAGCCGAGAAGCGTGCCGACCGCTCCACCAGCGAGGGCATCGTGGGGGGCGACGTGTTCAACCACGGCACGTCCGCGGCGCTCATCGAGGTGGCGTGCGAAACCGATTTCGTGGCGCGCAATGAGGACTTCGGCAAGATCGTCACCGCGCTCCTCGCCCACCGGGTGCAGTCCACGGCGGCCGACATCGAGGCGTTCCTCGCGGAACCGATGACCGGCAGCCCGTCGGAGTCCGTTGAAGAGTACGTGAAGGCGGCCGCAGCGAAGACCGGCGAAGCGGTCAATGTGAAGCGCACCGTGCGCTTCGACGCGGGGGCCAATGGCCAGGTGGGGATGTATCGCCACCACAATGGCAAGCTCGCCACGATCGTGCAGGTGACGGCCTCCTCCCCGGAGGTGGCCAACCACGAGGCCACGAAGGAACTGGTCAAGTACATCGCCGAGCATGTCGCGGCGTCAGCGCCCATTGCCGTCGACCGCAGCGGGGTGCCCGCGGAGAAGCTCGAGGCCGAGCGGCGCGTGGCGGAAGGGCAGGCCCGCGAGACGGGGAAGCCGGAGGCCATGATCGAGAAGATCGCGACGGGCAAGGTGGAGGCGTACCTGAAGGACGTCACGCTCATGCCGCAGCCGTGGGTGCGTGACGCGGCCATCACCATCGCGCAGCTGGTCGCAGACCATGGCAAGAAGGCGGGTGGCGCAATCACGGTGGACCGCTTCGCGCGCTTGCAGCTCGGCGCCGAGTAACACGCCATGAGCCAATCCGCGACCGGCGCGCGCGCGCAAGGCGGGGCCGACCTGCGCTTTCGGCGCATTCTCCTCAAGCTCTCCGGTGAAGCGCTCGCCGGAGAGCGAGGGGTGGGATTCGATTTCGAACGCATCGGGTTCTTCGCCGACCAGATCGTGCAGGTGGCGCGCATGGGCGTGCAGCTCGGCCTGGTGATCGGTGGCGGCAACATCGTCCGCGGGACGCAACTCTCGCAGATGGGCATGGATCGCGTCGGTGCCGACTACATGGGCATGTTGGGGACCGTCATCAATGCCATGGCGCTGCAGGACGTGCTGGAGAAGAAGGGGCTCGATACCCGCGTCATGACCGCCATCCGCATGGAGGAGCTGGCGGAGCCCTACATCCGCCGGCGGGCGTTGCGGCACTTCGAGAAGGGGCGCACCGTGATCTTTGCCGCCGGCACGGGCAACCCGTATTTTTCCACGGATACGGCGGCGGTACTGCGGGCCATTCAGATGAAGGCGGATGTCATCATCAAGGCCACGAGCGTCGACGGCGTATACTCGGCCGATCCCAAGAAGGACCCGAACGCCACCCTGTACGAGACGATCAGCTACCGCGACGTGATGCTCGAGGAGCTGCGGGTGATGGACCAGACGGCCATCACGCTGTGCAAGGAGAATCAGTTGCCGATCGTCGTACTCAACCTTCACCGCCCCGGTGCCATCGAGCGCGCCATCAAGGGCGAACGCGTAGGGACACTGGTTTCATGAGCATTGCCCAGATCCTGAAGGACGCGAAGGCCGGCATGGACAAGGCCCTCGACAACGCCAAGCGGGAATTCTCGAGCGTTCGCTCGGGGAAGGCCTCGCCGAACATGCTGGACACCATCAAGGTCGAAGCCTACGGCTCGCTGCTGCCGCTCAATCAGGTGGCCACCGTATCCGCCCCCGAACCCCGCATCCTGCTCGTCACCCCCTTCGACAAGGGGCAGGCGAAGGTGATCGAAAAGGCGATCCGCGAGTCGGAGCTCGGGTTGGATCCGGCGCACCAGAACGGCATCATCCGCGTACCCTTGCCCAGCATGACGGAACAGCGCCGCAAGGAGCTCGTGAAGATCCTCCACAAGCTCGCGGAAGATGGCAAGATTGCCGTGCGGCACGCGCGCACCGATGCGCGCGACAAGATCAAGAAGCTCGACGGCGTGTCGGAAGACGACAAGAAGCATGCCGAGAAGGATCTGCAGAAGGTGCACGACGAGGAGATCGGCCGACTCGAGGCGATGCTGAAGGCCAAGGAAGCCGAAATCATGGAAGTGTGATTCCGCCGCCGCGGACACGCCGCCCTGTGTTCCCCCGTCACCGCCGCGACCCATGATGACTGATACCGAGTCGGATCTGTTGGCACGCATTCGCGTGCATGGGGCGGTGCCGCGGCATATCGCGATAATCATGGATGGAAATGGCCGATGGGCGCGGGAACGACACATGCCGCGCCCATTCGGGCATCGGTCGGGCATGAAGGCGGTGCGCGCCGTGGTGGAGGGGTGTCTCGAATCCGGCGTCGAATGGCTGTCACTGTTCGCGTTCTCCCAGGAGAACTGGCAGCGGCCCGAAACCGAGGTGTCGGCGCTGATGTCGCTCCTCGAGGAGTTCATTGCCCGTGAGGCGGCGGACCTCGCGCGGCAGGGGGTCTGCGTCCACGTGCATGGCGATCTTGATCGCCTCAGCCCGGCCGCTGCCGCGGCGGTCGAGCGGGTGCGGCGGGAGACGTCGGGCGGTGCGCGCCTCGGCCTCAACCTCTTCATCTCGTATGGCGGACGCGCCGAGCTGGTGCGCGCAGCCCGTCTCCTCGCTACCGACGTGTTGCAGGGGGACCTGCTGCCGGAGGAGATCGACGAGGCGCAGTTCCGGAGTCGGCTCTTCACCGCTCACTGTCCCGACCCGGACCTGCTCATTCGGACCTCCGGCGAGCAACGGCTTTCCAACTTCCTGCTGTGGCAGGTTGCCTACGCGGAGCTGTACATCTCCAGCGTCCTGTGGCCCGATTTCGATCGCGCCGCCCTCTACGAGGCGATCTGCGACTTCCAACGTCGTGACCGTCGCTTCGGACGGGTGACTCCATAACCCCTGCTGCGTCGTGAACGAACTCGGTCGTCGCGTCCTTGTGGCGCTCGTTGGAGTGCCACTCGCCATCGGCATCATCTGGATCGGGGGGGCGCCACTCGCCACCCTGCTCGGCGGGCTCGCCGGTATCGGCGCGTGGGAGTTCTATCGCCTCGCTCGGGAAGGTGGCGCGACCCCGCTGGTCGTCCTTGGGGTGATCGCCGCGGCGCTCGTGCCGATTGCCGTGCACGGCGAGCTGTTGGGGGTGCTGCGCCTCCCGCTCTACGCCTGGATTCTTCCCGTGCTGCTCCTGCTCGGCGCCGCCATCTGGTTGCGCGGGGTCGAGGGGAGGCCGCTGGGCGCGGTCAGCACGACGGTGTACGGCGTATTGTACACGGGGGGGACGCTCGCCTTCGGTTATGCCCTCCGCTACCACAACTACGCGGTGGGCGATACCGCCGGAGCCTTGGCCGTCCTCTTTCCGGTTGTGCTCACCTGGGCCAGCGACACCGGAGCGTATTTCAGCGGCCGACTGATCGGCGGGCGCAAGCTCATGCCCAGTGTGAGCCCGGGCAAGACCGTGGCGGGGGCCGTCGGAGCGATCGTCGTGACCGTGGCGGCGACCTATGCGTTCGTGCACGGCCTCCTTGTTCCGCGTGCCCAGCTGGCCTTCACCCCGTGGGGACTGGTCCTGTTCGGTGCCGCTATCAGTGTGGTCGCGCAGGTCGGCGATCTCGCCGAGTCCCTCCTCAAGCGTGAGGCCGGCGTCAAGGACAGTGGCACGCTGTTCCCTGGACACGGGGGCGTACTGGATCGCCTCGACTCGCTCTTTTTCGTGCTGCCGACGGCCTATGCACTGTACGACTGGCTGTTGATCCCCGCGCCGGGGGGACGATGACCCCCCCCGGAATGTCGGCGGCCCCCATCGGAGGTGCGTCGGCCGCCGGGCCGGTGGGTGTTGCCCTGCTTGGGGCAACCGGCTCGATCGGCACCAGCGCCCTGCGCGTGTTGGCCAGGCAACCGGATCGGTTCGTGCCGGTCGCCCTGACCGCCAACGGGAACTTTGCGGCGCTGCAGGAGCAGGTGGCGCGGTTTTCGCCCGCGTATGCGGGACTGGTGCAATCGTGCCCCGACGCGCCGGCGGCATGGGGGCGTGGCCCTGATTGCCTCGTGGCGGCGGCCACGCATCCCGAGGCCGCCATCGTCATCAATGCCGTGGTCGGCGCCGCCGGGCTTCCGGCCACGCTCGCCGCGCTGCGTTGCGGGAAGCGTGTCGCCCTGGCGAACAAGGAAACGCTTGTCGTCGCTGGTGGCATCGTCACGGACACGGCCCGCGAACACGGCGGCGAACTGGTGCCCGTGGACAGCGAGCATTCGGCCATTCTTCAGTGCCTGGCTGGGCGTCAGCCGCATGAGGTCCGACGGCTCCTGCTCACGGCCTCCGGCGGCCCCTTCCGCACGTGGCCCGCCGAACGTATCGCCACCGCCACCCGGAGCGATGCGCTCAAGCATCCCACCTGGCAGATGGGCAGCAAGATCACCATCGACAGTGCCACGCTGGCGAACAAGGCGCTGGAGGTGATCGAGGCACATCACCTGTTCGGCGTGCCGTATGACCGCATTGACGTCGTCGTCCATCCGCAGAGCATCATCCATTCGTTCGTGGAATTCGTTGATGGCAGCGTGCTCGCCCAGATGGGGGTGCCGAGCATGGAGTTGCCCATCCTGTACGCCCTCACGTGGCCGGAACGCGTGCCCGACAGTGGCGTACCATCATTCGATCCGGTGGCGTTGGGTGGCCTCACGTTCGAGGCGGTACGCCACGAACAGTTTCCCATGCTCGGCCTGGGGATCGCGGCCGGACGCCAGGGCGGAGCGGCCCCGGCGGTGTTCAACGCGGCGAACGAGGAAGCCGTGGCGCAGTTTCTCGCAGGACATCTGAGTTTCGGCGGGATTGCCGAACGGGTGGCGGACGCGTTGCAGGAGTTGGGTGGATCCTCTGGTGACACGCTCGACGCGCTGCTCGCGGCCGATGCCGCCGCGCGTCGTCATGTCCGGTCTCGCATTGTGGCGGAGTTGTAGCAACCATGGCCTCCCTGTCGGTCTATATCGCGCCGTTGCTGGTCTTCGGCCTCGTCGTGTTCGTACACGAATTGGGCCACTTCGTGGCGGCCAAGCTGTGTGGCGTGTACGCCCCGGTGTTTTCGCTGGGGTGGGGGCGTCGCCTGTTCGGCTGGAAGCGTGGCGAAACCGATTACCGGGTATCGCTCATTCCGCTGGGCGGCTACGTGCGCATGGCCTCGCGCGACGACGACGCCCTGGCGGGGATTGAGGGTGGGGAGGCCGATCGTGGCTCGCTTGAGAGCGGCCCGAAGCAACCGGCCGGGGTGCCGGACGCGCTGTGGGATCCCCAGGGCATGGCGCCATTCGGACCGAAAGCGGTGCCGGCCGATCGATGGGTGGAGAGCAAGTCCGCGATGGCGCGCATCTTCATCCTGTCGGCCGGCGTCATCATGAACATCCTGCTCACGATGTCGGTAACGAGCGGCCTGTACTACACGTACGGAAACCGCTATGTGCCTGCCGTGATCGACTCCATCGTACCCGGCGCGCCCGCCGCGGCCGCTGGCGTACGGGCCGGCGACCGGATCGTGGCGATCAACGGCGACAGCGTGCGCGCCTGGGATGAGGTCCTGGCCCGCGTCTCCCCCGTCACGACCGGAACCGTACAGTTCGACCTGCTGCGTGGCACCGAGCGTGTGCAGGCCACCATGGCGCCCCAGGTGGTGGAAGCGCAGGACCCCGTGACCGGGGCAGCCACGAAGGTCGGTCGCGTCGGCATGATGGTGCGTGATTCGGTCGTCCGCGAGTCGGTATCGCTGGCGCAAGCCGTGGCGAGCGGCACCAGGGCCACGTGGGCCATGGCGCGCAACGTCGTGACCGTGCTGGGTGGACTCGTTTCCGGTGAGGTGTCGGCGAAGAACCTTGGTGGACCCATCCAGATCGCGCGCACGTCGGTGCAGGCGGCGCGCAATGGCGCGGAGACGCTCTGGTCGCTGATTGCGTTCCTCAGTCTCAACATCGCCATCCTCAACCTCGTCCCCATACCCGTCCTCGACGGCGGACAGATCGTGCTGGTCATTGCCGAGCGCATCAAGGGCGGCACCTTCAGCATGCGGACGCGTGAGGCGTTCGCGCGGGTGGGGGTGCTGGCGGTGCTGGCACTGATCATTCTGGTGACGTTCAACGATATCCGGTCGGTTTTCACGCCGTGAGACGCGCGTGCGCGCTGTTGACGGCCTCGCTGGCGCTCGCCGGCTGCAGCGTTCGCATGCCGTGGTCTCCTCCGCAGGCCTCGACCGCCAGCGGACCGGCTCTGCCACGCATTCCGCGTGACGCGGCGCGGTTCGAGATCGACAGCGTCACCGATTCCACTGCGACCTTTCGCGTGCGGGAAGCGCGGTGGGTGCGCACGGGGTTGCCGAGTTACGTGGTCGATCCCCAGCAGCGCGATGCGCTGGTCGCGCGTCTGCGCGTGATCCGCCGTGACAGCGCCACCGCCACTGCGCTCGTGACGGGGCAGGTGACACGCGTCAAGCCGGAGCACTTCCTGCTGGTCGTGCGCCCCGAGGAACGGTGGTGGCACGAGCGTCGCTTCTGGATGGGAACCCTCGTGGGCACCATCATTGGCGTCGGCAGTATGGCGGTGGGGCGCTAGTCTCGCGGCGGAGCGTACGGCGAGGTGACCACGGTCGTTGGTGAGGGCGTCACCGGTCCCGCGTACGCTGCGCCCGGGTGAGCGTCCGCGGCCATCGCGCTCCTGGCGCCTGCCCGTGCCGTCGCCATCCCCGGCACAGCCGTCGCTTCAGGTCAACTGCACACGAGCTTGCGTGGAACCACCGCGTCCCCGCCGCGGCGATTCACGACCACGGTGTCGGAAAAGACAATGCAATACGGAGCCGAGATACGCATGAGGTACCTCCCCCAGGGGAGCGAGTACGATTCCACGCTGTCGGCGCGCGTTTCGTATGCACGGCCACCGTCCACCGGCACGAACTGCACCCGCGCGTCGCGCGGCTCCACCCGATAGCGGACGACCGCACACCCGCGCACCGGCAGATCGACCGCGAGGCGCTGCCCCGCCTTGAGACCAGTCAGCACCGTATCGTGCAGGGCGGTGCGGCACGTGGTCGGCGCGTCGGGGACGACGGCGCGCAACGAGAGGCGGGGGGACACCGCCACGTCGGCGGACCAACGTCCAACGCCTACCTGCCGATTGTCGACGTAGATCACGGCCGAGTCGAGGGTGGTCACCTCGACACGCACCGTACGAGGCAGTGGGGCCACGGGACGTTTGACCGGGGGGACCGTGGTGGCTGGGGTGGAAGCGGCCAGCGGCGGCGGCGGCGGCGGCGAATCGACAGGTACCGGGACGGGTCGGGCGCTATCTGCGGCCACCGTGATCGCGGGGGCGGGTTCGGGGTCGGCGTCGCCACCCTGCCGCTCCCAGGCCATCCAGCCAATGACCCCACCCACGACCAGGATGGCCGCCGCGGGCCACCAGCGGCTTGGCACGGGAGGGGAGACACGGAAGGCGTCGACGGTGTTGGAACCGAGGCGTGACAGGCCAGCGCTCCGATCCGGTGCCGTAGGGAGCGCCGCCAGGGCATCTACCAGCTGGACGGCATTGGGTATCCGGTCTGCCGGATCTTTTGCCAGCAGGCGCCGCACCAGGGCATCGAACTCGACGGTGAGCTCCGGAACGAGGTCGCGCGGCGGGCGGGGCGGTGTCTCGATGTGGCATCGGGCCACCGCGTACCAGTCATCGCCTTCGAACGGGAGTCTCCCGGTGGCGGCCCGGTAGAGGGTGACCCCCACCGAGTACAGGTCACTCCGACCGTCGAGTTCCTTCCCCCGCGCCTGCTCCGGGCTGAAGTAGTGCGGGGTACCCTGGACCTGGTTGGTGTCGCCCAGCGACCCGGCCGCCAAGGCACGGGCCAGGCCGAAGTCGGCCACGATCGCGTCGCCATCCTGATCGAGCAGGATGTTGTCGGGCTTGATGTCACGGTGGACAATCTGGCTGGCATGCGCCACAGCGAGGGCGGCGGCCATGCCGATCCCGAGGCGCACCACCTCGGTTTCGGGCAGGCGACCCACCAGCGCAAGGCGTCGCCCGAGGGTGAGCGGATAGAGGTCCATGGCCACGAACGCTGCCCCGTCCACCTGTCCCACATCACGGACCGTGACGATGTTGGGATGCCGGAGGCGAGCCGCCGTCGCGGCCTCCTTGCGGAAGCGGCTTTCGGCGACTTCCTGCCCGGCGAACTCGGGACGCAGGATCTTCAAGGCGACCGGGATTTCGAGGTCGAGATCGACGGCCTCGTAGACCCACGAAAAGGCCCCTGTCCCCAGATGGCGGGTGACGCGGTACTTCCCGATGGTACGCCCCAGGTAACGTTCTGGCACGGCAGGGTCCTTTACAGGGGGGGCAGAGTCGAGTAAGCTACCGTGCTTCCTGCAATTGCGCGCACAAAACCCGCAGTGAATGTCGCGCACCACTCCGCGCGACGACAGCTCGGATCACGGCTGAGAATACAACGACGATGGCGTTCGACAAGGCTACCACGATCGACAAGTACCGGGCCCACGAAGGGGACACCGGTTCGACCCGCGTACAGATCGCCCTCCTGACGGAGCGCATCAACTACCTGACGGGTCACTTCCGTACGCACGCGAAGGACCATCATGGTCGCCGCGGCCTCCTCAAGATGGTCGGCAAGCGCCGCCGTTTGCTGGACTATTTGAAGCGTACGGACGTGCAGCAGTATCGCACGCTCGTGCAAGACCTTGGGCTCCGCTACTAAGCCGAGTTCCGTCACGTCGTCGCGCGGGGGCACCGTTGCCTCCCGCGCGATTTGCGTTCTCATGAGGTTACATAGCAGATGATGCATCGAATCGAGCGGACGTTCGCTGGTCGCCCCCTGGTCATCGAGACCGGACGCATGGCGAAGCAGGCGGCGGGTTCCGCAGTGGTCCAATTCGGCGAGACCATGGTGCTCGCCGCCGTCACCGTGAGCGACAATCAGAGCCCGCTCCCGTTCTTCCCGCTCACGGTCGAATACAAGGAAAAGACCTACGCCGCGGGCAAGATCCCGGGCGGTTTCATCAAGCGCGAAGGGCGCCCGCACGATCACGAGATCCTGGCGGCGCGCATCATCGATCGCTCGATCCGGCCGCTCTTCCCGGAAGGCTTCAAGAACGAAGTCCAGGTGTTCATCTACGTCATCTCTGCCGACCAGGAGAATGACGCCGATGTGCTCGCGCTCGTTGCCGCTTCGTTTGCGCTGAACGCGTCCAAGATCCCGTTCCTCGGCCCCATCGCCGGGGTGCGCGTGGGGCGGGTGCAGGGGCACTGGGTGCTCAACCCTACCTTCCAGCAGGTCGCGTTCTCCGATATGGAGCTCGTGGTGGCCGGCTCGAAGGATTCCATCGTGATGGTGGAGGGCGGGGCGCTCGAGGTCTCCGAAGAGGACGTGTTGGAGTCGCTGCGCCTGTCGCACGACGGCATTCGCGAGTTGATCGCGGCGCAGGAGGAACTGCTCGCCAAGGTGCAGCAGCCGAAGATGGCGTGGACGAAGGCCGAGACGCCCGAAGGTGTATCGACCAAGGTCAAGGAACTCGCCGCCGGTCGCATCCGCGAGGCGCTCAACCAGAAGGACAAGCACACGCGCATCGAGGCCGTGGAGCGCACCAAGAAGGAACTCGCCGAGGGGCTGCTGGTCGAGTTCCCCGACAATGCCAAGGACATTCACACCATCCTCGGCGATGTCGAGTACCACGAGCTGCGCGCGCAGGTGCTCGACACCAATCTGCGTGTCGACGGCCGGAAGCCCAACGAAGTGCGTGCCATCACCATCGACAACGGCGTCCTGCCGCGGGCCCATGGGTCCTCGCTCTTCACGCGCGGTCAGACCCAGGCGCTTGTTGCAGCCACGCTCGGCACCGCGAAGGACGCGCAGCGCCTCGACTCCATCAAGGAAGCGGGCGAAGTCACGCGCTCGTTCATGCTGCATTACAACTTCCCGCCGTTCTCGACGGGTGAAGTGCGGCCCATGCGTGGCACCAGCCGCCGCGAGATCGGCCACGGCAACCTCGCCGAGCGCGCGCTGCAGGGCGTGCTCCCCGACTTTGCCGACTTCCCCTACACCATCCGCATCGTCTCCGACGTGCTCGAGTCCAACGGCTCGTCATCGATGGCCTCGGTGTGCGGCGGCTCGCTCGCGCTGTTCGACGCCGGCGTGCCCATGAAGGCGGCCGTGGCCGGAGTGGCCATGGGGCTGATCAAGGAAGGCAAGAAGTACGCGATCCTCACCGACATCCTTGGCACCGAAGACCACCTCGGCGACATGGACTTCAAGGTGGCCGGCACGAAGGACGGCATTACCTCCATCCAGATGGACATCAAGATCGAGGGGCTCGACCTCAAGATCATGGAGGAGGCGCTGTCGCAGGCGAAGGAAGGCCGTCTGCACATCCTCGGCGAGATGGACAAGGCGCTGGCCACGCCACGCGCCGAACTCTCCAAGTACGCGCCGCGCATTGTCACGGTGCAGATCCCGGTCGACAAGATCGGCGAACTCATCGGCCCCAAGGGCAAGAACATCCGCGGCATTCAGGAGGAAACCGGCGCCGAGCTCACCGTCGACGACGACGGCACGGTCACCATCGCTGCCGTGGGTGGCGAGAGCATGGAGCGCGCCAAGCAGATGGTCATGGCCATCACCGCGGAACCGGTGGTGGGCGAGACCTACGAGGGTACCGTCAAGACGGTGACGGCGTTCGGTGCCTTCGTCGAAATCATGCCCGGCACCGAAGCGCTCCTGCACGTTTCGGAGATGAAGTGGGAGCGGGTCGAGAAGCCCGAGGACGTGTGCAAGAAGGGTGATCGGGTCACGGTCAAGCTGGTTGATCGCGACGAGCGCGGGCGCCTGCGGTTGAGCATGAAGGCGCTGCTGCCGAAGCCGGAAGGCATGCCTGACGAGCCGCAGGGCGAGCGTCCGCGTCGTGATGACAGCGAGCGCGGTGACCGCGGTGGTGATCGTGGTGGACGTGGTGGACGGAACGGTGGTGGTCGCGATCGGCGCTGATGCTTCGGGCGCCGAGGCGCCCACGCTGCACCGTACGGACCTTCCCAATGGACTGACCGTGCTCTCGGAAGCCGTTCCGGGAGCGCGGTCGGTTGCTTTCGGGGCATGGGTGCGGGCCGCCACGTTGCACGAGCGCCCGGAGGTCATGGGCGTATCCCACCTCCTCGAACACATGGTGTTCAAGGGGACCCGCACCCGCAGTGCGCAGGAGATCGCCCTCTCGCTCGAGACGCTCGGCGGCGCCCTCGACGCCTACACCGAACGCGAACACACGTCGTATCAGGCGCGCGTGCTCGATGAGCATCTCGAGACCGCTGCCGAGGTCATTGGGGAGCTCATCTTCCATCCCTTGCTCCGTCCGGAGGATCTGGCGCTCGAGCGCAAGGTCATCCTGGAAGAGATCAGCATGGTCGATGACACCCCCGATGACATCATCTTCGACGTGCACAATCGCGCGCTGTGGGGCGACCATCCCCATGGGTATGCCATCCTCGGCACGCGCGAGACGGTGAAGGCACTCGACGTGTCACACCTGCGCGCGCTGCACACCTCGGCCTACCACCCGGGCCGCGTGGTCGTCGCGGCATCGGGGCGCGTGGAGCACGAGCAGCTGCTCCAGGTTCTGCAGCGTACCGGCTGGCTCGATGAAGCGAGGGGCGATTGCACCCCCTTCGCGGTCGATCCGGTAGAGGCGGCGGGTCCGCATGCCGAGCATGTGAAAAGGAAGGATATCGGGCAGGTGCATGTCGTACTGGGGGGTCCGGGCATCGCCCACGGTGATCCCCGGCGGTATGCCTTTGCGCTCATCGACATGCTGCTTGGCGGCGGAATGAGTTCACGGCTGTTCCAGCGGGTGCGCGAGGAGCTGGGGCTGGCGTACAGCGTGCACAGCTTCTCGGGATCCTACGCCGACACCGGTTCCCACGGCGTGTACCTCGCCAGCGCACCAGATAGTGCCCAGGAGGCATTGGATGCGGTGCGTGACGTCCTGCGCGAGGTGGCACGTCGTGGGCTCACCGGCGCCGAGCTGGCGGCCGGCAAGCGCCAGCTTCGGGGACAGTTGGTGCTGTCCATGGAAGGGGTCTCCTCCCGCATGTATCGCGCGGCGACCACGGCCCTGTACGGTGAGCCGTACCGTACGATCGACGAGCTGATGGCGCTCGTGGACGCCATTGACGAAGATCAGGTGCGCGAGGTAGCGCGCGACTTCTTCGATCCGGATCGACACATCCTCGTCAGCCTCGGCCCCAAGGCCGTACGCTGACGAACTCCCCTCAATCCAGAAATCCCTATGCGAATCGGGGTACCGAAAGAGATCAAGACCAACGAGAACCGCGTTGCCCTCGTCCCGGCCGGGGCAGAGGCGCTCGTCGCCGCTGGTCATGAGGTATTCATCGAAACCGGTGCGGGCATTGGCAGCGGTTTCGAAGATGCGGACTACGTGGGGGTCGGCGCCCAGATCGTGCCTGATGCCGCCACGGCCTGGGGCAAGGCGGAACTCCTGCTCAAGGTCAAGGAACCGATCGCTTCCGAGTGGCAGTACCTGCGGCGCGACCTCACGCTATTCACGTATTTCCATTTCGCTGCGGACGAAGCGCTCACCAAGGCGCATCTCGCCAGCGGGGCAACCTGCATTGCGTACGAGACCGTCGAGCTGCCCAACCGTGACCTGCCGCTCCTGATCCCCATGTCCGAAGTGGCGGGACGCATGGCGGTGCAGGAGGGGGCCAAGTACCTCGAGAAGCTGTACGGGGGACGTGGCGTGCTGCTCGGTGGCGTGCCGGGCGTTGCCCCGGCCAAGGTGGTCATTCTGGGCGGCGGCATTGTGGGCGTGAATGCCGCCAAGATGGCGGCGGGATTGGGAGCCAAGGTGGTGGTCCTCGATCTCTCGCTCGAGCGCCTGCGCTACCTGAGTGACGTGATGCCGGCCAACGTGCAGCTGGTGCATTCCAACCGGCACAACATCGTCGAGCAGATCAGCACCTGCGATCTGGTCATCGGTGGTGTGCTCATTCCCGGCGCCAAGGCGCCGAAGCTGGTGCGCCGGGCGGATCTCGCCCGCATGCGTCCCGGGGCGGTCATCGTGGACGTGGCCGTCGATCAGGGCGGATGCGTGGAAACGATCAAACCCACGACCCACGAGAATCCCACGTACACGGTGGACGGCATCATCCACTACGGCGTGGCGAACATGCCGGGGGCGGTTCCCCGGACCTCCACCCTGGCCCTGACGAACGCGACGCTGCCGTACACGCTGCAGCTGGCCAACAAGGGCTGGAAGCAGGCGCTGAAGGAGAATGGGGCCCTGCTCAAGGGGCTCAACATGTCGGCGGGGAAGGTGACCTATCAGGGGGTCGCGGAGGCGTTCGGTATGCCCCTGTCCGAGCCGAGCACGTTCCTCTGAATCCGTCCCTGCAGGTGGCTGATACGCGGCCGGCCTTTCCCGGGGCCGGCCGCGCTGCATTCGGGCGTGGACGGTGGTCGTGTGCTAGGTCACGATATTCCAATAGCTTGTCCGCTCTGGGGTGAGCCAATACCTTACCACATACGCCGCTCCTGTCATTCATCAGGCGCCACCTGCGGGTGCCGCGCCGCCCCGGTCTCCCTTGGATGTTCTGGCCCTTCAGCAAGACGAATTCGTTTTTCCCGGCGAATGCCATCGCCGTTGACCTCGGCACCGCCAATACGCTGATCTACGTGAAGGGGGAGGGGATCGTGTTGAACGAACCCTCCGTCGTCGCGCTCGATCGGGAGACGAAGAAGATCAAGGGCGTGGGGCTCGAGGCCAAGCGCATGCTGGGGCGCACGCCCGATGGCATCATGGCCGTTCGTCCCATGAAGGACGGCGTGATCGCCGACTTCGACGTGACCGAGAAGATGCTGCGGTATTTTCTCACGCTCGTCATCGACAAGCACGTCTTCAAGGTGAAGCCACGCGTCATCGTCTGTGTGCCGTCGGGGATCACGGAAGTCGAGAAGCGTGCGGTGCGTGACTCGGCGCTGGGGGCGGGCGCGAAGGAAGTGTTCATGGTGACGGAGCCCATGGCCGCCGCCATCGGCGTTGGCCTGCCGGTGGAATCGCCGACCGGCAACATGGTCATCGATATTGGCGGCGGCACGACCGAGATTGCCGTGATTGCGTTGTCGGGTATCGTGAGTGACACGAGCATTCGTACGGGCGGCGACGAACTGGACATCAGCATCGTGCAGTTCATGCGCAAGAATTACAACTTGCTCATCGGCGAACCCACGGCGGAACAGATCAAGATTCAGATCGGCTCGGCGTATCCGGTCGGCGAAGAGCGGGAGATGGAAGTGAAGGGGCGTGACCTGGTCTCGGGTATTCCGAAGACCGTGCGTGTGCACTCGAGCGAGATTCGCGAAGCGGTGCAGGAACCGATTCAGCAGATCGTGGACGCGGTGCGCCGCGCGCTCGAGATCACGCCGCCCGAGTTGGCCTCGGACATCGTCGATCGCGGCATCGTCATGACGGGTGGCGGCGCGCTGATCCGCGGGCTCGATGTGCTGTTGTCCCAGGAGACCGGCCTCCCCATTCACGTCGATGACGATCCGCTCACGTGCGTCGTGCGCGGGACGGGCAAGATCCTCGACGACGAAGAGAAGTACTGGTCGGTCCTCACCACCTGAAATCCCGGCGCGACCTGTCCCCTCATACCCGCACGACACGCGTGGCACGGAACGTCCGCGGCGAAGGGCGTCTCGACACCGGCCTGGTGCTGGTGTGCGCGACGTTGGCGATACTGGCGTGGCTCTCTCCGCGACGGTCGCGTGAGGAGATCGCGAGCGCCCTGCGCGGCACGGTACTCGCGCCGCTCGTGCGGCTCGAGGCGCGCGCTGCCGGGGTGCGCGCGGCGGTCGTGGCGCGCAATGATCTGCTCACCACGCGGGGACGTGCGGTCGCCGACACGCTGAGTCTGCGCGCGATCAGTGACGAGAACGCCACGTTGCGCAAACTGCTGGGACTCTCCGCGCGATTGCAGGAGGGATTCGTGCCCGCGGAGGTGCTGCCATCCCATGGCGGGGACGAGTTCACGATCAGCCTGACCGCCGGCAGCCAGGTCGGTGTGCAGCCCTTCCTGCCCGTTGTCACCGCCGATGGACTGGTCGGCATGGTCGAAACGGTTGACCGGACCACCAGCACGGTCATCATGTGGGCGCATCCGGACTTCCGCGTTAGCGCCATGAGCATCGATCAGGATGCGTTCGGCATCGTGCAACCGTATCTGGCCACGGGCGCCGAGCGCTGGTTGCTGGAAATGCGCGGGGTGCCGTTTCGCGCCAAGCTCGATTCCGGCACGCTCATCGTGAGTTCGGGGCTCGGGTCCACCTATCCGCGCGGCATTCCAGTAGGGACCGTCATTGGCGAACTCAACACGCCCGAGAAATGGGCGCGCACCTACTTGGTGAAGCCCGCCGTGTTGCCGGAGAACCTCGGACCCGTCCTCGTGCTCATGCCGGGACGGGCCCAGCGTGGAGTAAACGGGGTTTGGACGAGTGGTGCCGCGGCCGACAGTGCGGCCCGGGCGGCGGCAGCGGCTGGGGATTCGGTCGGCCGGTCGGTCGCCCTGGATGAGCTGGCCGCGCGGCGTGCCGCCCTCGATTCGCTGCGGAGCGATAGCCTGGCTCCTGGGGACACCATCGGCAACGGCATGCGTCGGCGCCCGCTCCTTCGCCCCGACAGCAGTCGCCGTGACAGCGTGCGCCGTGACAGCGTGCGCCGTGACAGCGTGCGCCGTGACAGCGTCCCGCGTCCGGCAGGACGTCGCTGATGCGCGGTCCACAGCCGACCCCCGGTCTGGGCAGTGCGCTGCGCGCCTGGTTGGGCTTTGCGCTGCTGATCACCGCGCAGTTCGGGGTGCGCCCGCTCCTGGGCGATGGGCCCAGTGTCGACTTCGCGGTCATCGCGGTGCTCTTCTCCGCGGTCCGCTTGCGGCCAGGGCTGGCCGCCGTCGCCGGATTCGCCACGGGGGTGGTGCTCGATGCCCTGGCGCCGGGCAACTTCGGCGCCAGTGCCCTCGTGCTATCACTGGTGGCCTACGGGGCGTCGTGGCTGAAGGCGGTTTTCTTTGCCGACCATGTGGCGCTCACGGGACTCTTTGTCTTCGGTGCCAAGTGGCTGTTCGACGTAGCCATGACAGTGCTCACCGGCGTCGGTGCGGGCGCGTCGCTGGTGGTGACCTTGCTGCTGTGGGCGCCATTGTCCGCCGCCGCCACCGCGGTGGCGGCGGTCGTGCTGCTCGTGCTCTTTCGTCCGTTGTATCGACCGCAGGCGTTGTAACAGTCTCCGTAGACGTCATTCCCCACTCCGCCGCGCGGTGCGCCCCCCGACGGTTCGTCATCTCTGATGAGCTACCATCCGAACGCCATCCTCAGGCGCGCCCGTGTGGCGCGCGTGCTGCTCGTTGCCGCGTTCACGACGCTGGGAGGCGCGTTCTTTCGCGCCCAAGTGTTGCACAACGAGGAGTTCGTCCTCCGCGCGGAGAGCAATCGGCTGCGTGAGGTCCCGTTGCCCGGTGCGCGTGGCATCATCTACGACCGGCACGGCCAGATCATTGCCGAGAACCTGCCGGGCTATTCGGTGTCCATTCTCAGCCCAACCGTGGATTCGCTGCGCTCGGCGCTGCGATCGCTGTCCCGGGTCATCGAGATCGACTCGGCACAGCAGGCACTTGCCGTGCGGCGCTTTCGGGCGGCGCCCACGCGGCCGGCGGTGATCTTCAACGACGCAAGTTTTCAGGTCGTGTCGGTGCTCGAGGAGCGACGCGCCGAGTTCCCCGGCCTCATCATCCAGAGCGCCCCCAAGCGGTATTATCCCGATGCGCAGGCCGTCGCCGCGCTGGTCGGATACACCGGGGAAATCTCGGAAGAGCAGCTCGCGATGCCGCGCTACGAGGGCTACAAGGCGGGGCAGCAGGTCGGCAAGGGCGGACTCGAACAGCAGTACGAGCCGCAACTGCGCGCCCGCGAGGGCAGCCGCTTCGTCGAAGTCGACGCCAGGAATCGGGTGGTGCGCGACAACGGCGTGCGCGCCGAGGTACCCCCGGAAGCGCCGCCGCCGCTGCGCACCAACATCGATCTCGACCTGCAACGGTATGCGCACGAGTACTTCGGTGACTCACTGCGCGGCGCGGTCGTGGCCCTCGAGCCCGAAACCGGTGGCGTGCTCGCCATCTACAGTGCCCCCAGTTACGACATCAACCGCTTCATTGGCGGCGTATCCTCGTCGTACTACCGCGAGTTGCAGGAGCACAAGTACAAGCCACTGTTCAACCGGGCACTCTCCGGGCGCTATCCGCCCGCGTCCACCTGGAAACTGGCCACCGCGGTCCTGGGCATGGAGCTGGGGCTGGTCACCATGGATACGCACCAGGAGCAGCCATGCACCGGTGGCTACTACTATGGCCGCGTGTTCAAGTGTTGGGACAAGCGCGGGCACGGCGACATCTCGCTGGCGCAGGCCATCGCCAAGTCCTGCGATGTCTACTTCTACCAGCTTGGCCTCAAGATCGGCCTGACGCGGCTGCTGGCAGGCGGTGTCCGGCTGGGGTTCGGTGACTCGACCGGTATCGACATGCCCGGCGAGAAGACGCCGATCTGGCCTGCCAGCACGGCGTACTTCGATCGTCGATATGGCCCTCGCGGCTGGAACCGGTCGGTCGTACTGAGCCTCTCCATCGGCCAGGCCAACAACTCCCAAACGCCGCTCAACATGGCGCGCTTCTACACCGCGCTCGCCACCGACGGCTACGCGGCAACGCCGCAGGTCGTGGCGCGGACGCCGGAGCGCAAGAAACTGTTCGACCTCTCACCGGAGCAGCTCAAGAGCGTGCAGCTGGCTCTTGCCGATGTGGTGAGCCGGGGCACCGCCGCCGGTGCGCAAATCCAGGGACTCACGATCGCCGGCAAGACCGGCACCGCGCAGGTGCCGCCCGAAGAGGATTATGCCTGGTTCGTGGGCTATGCGCCGGCCGACAAACCGAAGATCGTGCTGGCCATCATCATCGAAGAAGGGCTGCATGGCTCGACGGCCGCAAAAGTCGCCACAAAGCTGATGGAGCGCTATCTCAAGACCAAGCTCACCATGAACGCCGTTCCCACCGACTGAGGCCATGGCTGCTCCAGGCATCCTGCGACGCCAGCGCATCGACGTCCCCCTGCTCATTACCGCGCTCCTGCTCACCGTGTTCGGCCTCGCCATGGTCTTCTCGGCCGGGCAGACGGATATGCCGGACAAGGGACTCGAAACGTTGTGGCAGCGGCAGTTGGCGTTCTTCGGCGTCGCTGTGGCCGCCACGTGGGTGATCACGCGCGGCTCGGTGCGGCTCATCGAGTGGAGTGCGTGGCCGCTGTATGTGATGGCCTGCGTCTTGCTCCTGCTGTTGCAGTTCCTCGGCAGCGGAGCCGGCACCGCGGCCAGTACCAAACAGTGGCTCACCATCGGGGGCGTGCGGCTCGGGCAACCGGCGGAGCTGGCCAAGTTGGCGACGACCTTCATGCTGGCGCGCGTGCTGGCCTCGCAGCGGGACACGGTCACATCCATGCGTGAGCTGTGGAAGCCGCTGCTGGTGGTGGCGGTTCCGTGGGTACTCGTGCTGGCTTCCAAGGATCTGGGGACGGCGCTCACGTTCATTGGCATCTGCTTCGCCATGCTGTTCTGGGCCGGTGTACCGTGGCCGGTCCTGCTCATGTTGGCCAGCCCGGGTATCAGCCTCATCCTGGCCTTCAGCACGGGGGTGTGGGGCGCGTGGTTCCTCATTCTCGTGGCGCTGGTGCTGTGGTATCGCCCGTACCTCCTCGAGGGGGTGGTATTGGTGGTGGCGAACGTGGTCATGGGTGTGGTGGCCCCCCTGCTTTGGGACAAGCTCAAGCCGTATCAGCAGCAGCGATTCCTGGTGTTCCTCGATCCGTCGGTCGATGCGCAGGGCTCGGGGTACAACGTCATCCAGAGCCAGGTGGCCATCGGATCCGGGGGACTGTTCGGCAAGGGGTTCACGTTGGGGAGCCAGAAGCGCCTCAACTTTCTCCCGGAGCAGCAGACCGACTTCATCTTCTCGGTGGTCGGCGAGGAGTTGGGGTTCGTGGGCGTTGTGGTCGCCCTGGCGCTTTTTCTGGCGCTCTTCCTCCGGAGCACCCGCATCGCCGTCCGCGCCGCCGATGCGTTCCCCAGCCTGGTGGCGTTCGGGCTCATGTCGGCCTGGTTCGTGCACGTCCTGGTCAACGTCGGCATGACGCTCAACCTCATGCCGGTCACGGGCATCCCATTGCCCTTCTTCAGTTACGGCGGCTCCTTCCTGTTGGTCAGCTGGCTGGCCGTGGCCGTGTTGCTGCGGATTTCGGCCGAGGGACGGGGCCAGGCGGACGCGCTGGGGCTGTAAGGGCGCCCGGGCAGAAAGACGGACCCGCGCGTGCGCAAGGTCTAGCCTTCGGGGGGAGATCTTCCGATCTTATCCGGTCTATGGCCTGGTTCCGGAAGGAAAAAAAGCCCCGTCAGCCGAGTCGCGAGCGCCTCGAGATCCCGCGGGATACGTGGGAGAAGTGCGAGGCCTGCGGACACACGGATATCCGTGACAAGTTCCTGCGCAACCTGAACGTGTGTCCGGCGTGCGATTTTCACCGCCGCATGCGCGCGTGGGACTACGCGGGCGCGCTGATCGACGACGGGACGCTCAACGAAGCGGGCGGAGAGCTCCGGTCGGTGGATCCCCTCGGCTTCCCCGATTATCCGACCCGTCTGAAGCGCGCGCTCGCCAATGCCGGGGACACCGACGCGATCCTCACCGTCACGGGCCTGCTGGAGGGGATGCCGGTGGGCATCGGCATCATGGACTTCGCCTTCATGGGCGGCTCCATGGGGTCGGTTGTAGGTGAGAAGATCGCCCGCCTTGGCCAGCGTTCGCTCGAGAAGAAGCATCCGCTCGTCATCGTCTCGCAGTCCGGTGGCGCGCGAATGCAGGAAGGCATCCTGTCGCTGATGCAAATGGCAAAGGCATCTGCCGTGCTCTCCCAGCTGGCGGAGCGCCGCATCCCGTACATATCGGTGCTGACGAACCCGACCACGGGTGGCGTGAGCGCCAGCTATGCCATGCTCGGCGATGCCATCCTCGCCGAACCGGGGGCCGTCATCGGCTTTGCCGGCCCGCGTGTCATCAAGCAGACACTCGGACAGGACTTGCCGGAGGGCTTTCAGACCGCGGAGTTCCTTCTTGAAAAGGGCATGGTCGATCGTGTCGTGCATCGCAAGGAGATGCGCGGGACGCTCGCGCGCCTTCTGCGTCACATGACCGGGCGTCCGGCGGCTGCCGGACACGACCAGCAGGAAAGCTGAGCACGAGCGGACCGCTGGACCCTCGGGCCCCACGACCGGTGACGGCACTCGCGCCGGACGCCCTGGACGCCGCATACCACGAGGCGCTGGGCCGGCTGTTCGCGCGCACGGGAGGGGCGTGGCGCCTGGGGTTGGAGCGCGTGACGGCCTTGCTGTCGGCCCTCGGCGACCCACATGTCGCCTATCCGGTCTTTCATGTGGCCGGCACGAATGGGAAGGGGAGTACCGTGGCCACGCTCGATGCCCTGCTGCGCGGGGCCGGGATGCGCGTAGGACGGTACACCTCGCCGCACCTCGTGGACTTCTCCGAGCGAGTCGTCGTGAACGGTGTGCCCATGACACACGCCGCGATCACGGCGTGGCTGACCCGATGGGAGCCGCTATTGAGCGACCTCGGGGCGACCTTCTTCGAAGCCACCACCGCGATGGCCCTCAGCCATTTCGCGGAAGAGCGGGTCGAGGTGGCCGTCGTGGAGGTGGGATTGGGCGGGAGACTCGACGCCACGAATGTCGTGCAACCGCTTGCTGCCGGTGTCACGCAGATCGGCTTCGACCACATGGAGTATCTGGGCGATTCGCTGGAAGCCATTGCCGGCGAGAAGGCGGGCATCTACAAAGGGTCGGCGGTCGCGGTCGTTGGCGATACCTCGCCGGAGATCCGATCGGTGTTGCAGAAGCACGCGGAAACCGCCGGAGCCGCCCCCGTTCTGGTGACGGGTCGCGATTGGCAGGTCGAGGACATCCGCGTGCATGCGCAGGGCACCACCTTCACCCTCCACGCGGACGGGCAGTGCCGGCGCCTCACCACCCCCCTGGTGGGACAGTTCCAGGCGCACAATGCCGCCGCGGCGCTCGCCATGCTGCGAGGGGCTGGTGGCCGTTGGGCGGAGGTGGAGGCGCGAGCGGCCGATTGGCTGCCGGGGGTACGGCTCGCCGGTCGGTTTCATCAGGCTCCGCCGTGGCTCTTCGACGTGGCGCACAACGCCGATGGCGCGGCCACGGTCGTGGAGAATCTGCTGGCCGTGGGCATGCCGCATCCCTTGACGGCCGTGGTCTGTGTTCTCCGCGACAAGGACTGGCGCGGAATCATCCGGGCCGTCGCCCGTGCCGCCGAGCGGATCGTGGTCACGATTGCCCCCACGTCACCGCCGAACCGTGTGTGGGACCTCGTCGAGGTGGAGCAGTGGGCGCTCGCCGAAGAATTGCCGATAGAACGCATCGATGATTTCGGCCATGCGCTTGCTCATGCCCGCGCCGAGGCGGCCACGGTACTGGTGACGGGGTCATTCCACACGGTCGGAGACGCCATGGAACGGTTGCAGGTGCATCCATTGGCTCGGTAGCTTACCGGGATGTCCCACAAGCCGCTGCCCGGATTCCGCGATTTCTATCCCGACCAGTTCGCCGAGCGAGCCCACATCTTCGATACCTGGCGCCGCGTCGTGCGGCGCTATGCGTTTCAGGAGTACGATGGCCCGCCCCTCGAACCGCTCGAACTGTATACGCAGAAGAGCGGGGAGGAGATCGTCACCCAGCTCTACAACTTCGTGGACAAGGGTGAGCGTGCCGTGGCGATGCGTCCGGAAATGACGCCGACCTTTGCCCGCATGGTCGGCGCGAAGGCGCAAACCCTGCGCAAGCCGGTGCGCTGGTTCTCGCTGCCGCAGCTGTTCCGCTACGAGCGCACGCAAAAGGGCCGATTGCGTGAGCACTACCAATTGAACGTGGATATCGTCGGCGAAGCGGACGTGCTTGCGGACGCCGAGCTCCTGTCGGTGGCGCTGGAGATCATGCGGGCGTTCGGCCTCACCGCCGCCGACGTGCGCGCGCGGGTGAGCGACCGACGCCTGCTCAACGGCTTGCTGACGCATCTGGCGATCGCCGAGACGGCGTGGCCGGCGGTGTACGCCGTACTGGACAAACTCGAGCGGCAGCCGCGTGAGCTTTCCGGCGAAACGCTGGCCGAGGCGGGGCTCGATCATGAGGCGGCCACGGCGGTGCTCGGGTTTGGCGCCCTCGATTTCGCCACGGTGCAGACGCGCTACGGCGATGCACCTGCCGTACAGCCCCATGTGGCGCGTTTTGCCGAGTACCTCGCCCATTGTGACGCCCTTGGCGTGGCCGACTGGATCCGGTTCGATCTCACGATCGTGCGCGGGCTGGCGTATTACACCGGTATCGTGTTCGAGCTGTTCGATCAGGTGGGCGAATTCCGCGCGATTTGCGGCGGGGGGCGGTACGACACCCTGCTCAAGTCGCTGGGTGGCGCGGACCTGCCGGCGCTGGGTTTCGGCATGGGCGACGTGGTGATCGGTGAATTGCTGCGCGCCCGGGGGCTCATGCCCCCCCTGCCATCGACGGTGGCGGTATGGGTGGCGCAGTCACCGGACACACCGGATGCGCCGCACGCCGCGCTGCGTACGGCCACGGCGTTGCGCACCGCCGGATGCACGACCGAGTTCGCCTTGCGGGCGCAGCGACTGGACAAGCAGCTGGAGTCCGGGCGCAAGGCCGGCGCCGGGACCTTCGTCATCGTGGACCCCGGCGCGCCAGACGCCCCCTGGCGCGTCCGGCGAGCCGGCAGCGCGGACGTGACCTTTTCTTCGCTCGAGGCGCTGTGCGCCTGGGCATCCTCGAACGGAACCGTACGATGAGTGACGACAAGAAGCTGACCACCCGTGCCGAGAACTTCAGCGACTGGTACAACGAACTTGTGCTGCGGGCCGAGCTCGCTGACTACTCGCCCGTTCGCGGCTGCATGGTCATCCGGCCGCACGGCTATGGCGTCTGGGAGCGCATGCAGCGGGCGCTCGACGACATGTTCAAGGCCACAGGGCACGTGAACGCATACTTTCCACTGTTCATTCCCGAGAGCTTCCTGTCGAAGGAGGCGCAGCACGTGGAAGGGTTCGCGCCCGAGTGCGCGGTGGTGACCCATGGCGGCGGCAAGCAGCTCGAGGAGCGCCTCGTGGTGCGCCCCACATCGGAGACGATCATCTACTCGATGTTTGCCAAGTGGGTGCAGAGTTATCGCGATTTGCCGTTGCTGTACAACCAGTGGGCGAACGTCGTGCGGTGGGAGATGCGCACGCGGCTGTTCCTGCGCACGATGGAGTTTCTCTGGCAGGAAGGGCACACCGCACACGCCACGCACGATGAGGCGGAAGCGGAGACACGCCGAATGCTGGGCGTCTACCGGGATTTCATGGAAGGCTGGATGGCCATGCCGGTCATCACGGGGCAGAAGACGGAGAGCGAGAAGTTCGCCGGCGCGCTGCGCACCTACGCCTGCGAAGCCATGATGCAGGACAACAAGGCGCTGCAGGCGGGCACTTCGCACAATCTGGGGCAGAACTTCGCCAAGGCGTTCGATCTCACGTTCCAGAACGAGCAGGGGCAGCAGGACTACGCATGGAACACCAGTTGGGGGGTGTCCACGCGCATGATCGGTGGGTTGGTCATGACCCACGGAGACGACAGCGGCCTGCGCCTGCCTCCCCGCCTGACGCCCATCCAGATGGTGATCGTCCCCATCTGGAAGACCGACGAGGAGCGCGCGGCGACGATCGAGGTGGCGAAGCGGATTGCCGAAGAGTTGGGCAGCTACAAGCGCCCCGACCACGAGCGCATCCGGGTGCATGTGGACGACCGCATCGGCATCAAGCCGGGGGCCAAGTATTACCACTGGGAGCTGCGTGGCATCCCGCTGCGTTTGGAAATCGGCCCCCGTGACCTGGCCGCCAATTCGGGGATGCTGGCGCGTCGCGATACCCGCGAGAAGCGCAGCATCAGCCTCGACGCGCTGCGCACCGAGCTGCCGGCCATACTCGACACCATCCAGGCGGACATGCTGGCCGCGGCGCGGGCGCGCCTCGAGGCCAACACGATTCGTGAGCGCATCAGCTACGATCGGTTCAAGGAAGTCATGGATGGTCCGGGCGCCTTCGTCTACGCCGGGTGGAATGGCGACCCTGCCGTCGAGGCCAGGGTGAAGGAGGAGACCAAGGCGACGATTCGCGTCATCCCCGATGCGGAGTTCCGGTCTTCCGAGGCTCCGACCACGTGCATGGTGACCGGTGAACCGGCCAAGTACGAGGTCGTGTGGGCGCGGTCGTACTGACGTCGAGCGAGGCGCCACGCATGCCGACCACCGGGTTCACGACCATCAACGGCGTGCTGCATGCCGACCAGGTACCGCTGCCAGCCATCGCGGCGGCGGTCGGCACGCCGGCGTACGTATACTGCGCGAATACCGTACGCGATCGCTTTCGCCGCCTGGACGACGCCTTCGCAGGGGTGCCGCACCACATCCACTTTGCGGTCAAGGCCAACTCGAATCTGCACATGCTCTCCCTCCTGCGCGCACTCGGTGCGGGCGTGGACATCGTCTCGGGGGGAGAGCTGTTCCGCGCACTGGAGGCCGGCTTCGGCGGTCGTGACGTGGTGTTCAGCGGCGTGGGGAAGACGGTGGCCGAGATCGAGCAGGCGCTCCGGGCCGGGGTCGCGCTCATCAATGTCGAGTCGGAGGCCGAACTCGTCGCCATCGACCATGTGGCCGGCGGCCTCGGCCTCACGGCGCCGATCGCCATTCGCGTCAATCCGGAAGTCACCGTGGAGACGCC
>Ga0315899_10001425_pt1 | contig 27175 bp, 26 predicted proteins | sample LakEriMetagenome_2_FD_203518 | JGI IMG/M metagenome (GOLD analysis project Ga0315899, IMG submission 203518) | Freshwater fungal communities from buoy surface, Lake Erie, Ohio, United States - Buoy 4 MA112 | ecosystem: Environmental > Aquatic > Freshwater > Lake | place: USA: Lake Erie, Ohio... | reverse complement strand
CAGCGCCGGGCTCGCCTGCTGCGACATCGCGCCTCTCGATGCATCCGGACTGCTGCGCAAGCGGCTCGTTCCAGTGGGCACCCGGATCGCGGCCATGCGGCTGCCGCTGTCGTGATCGGTGCGTCGCAGGTCATCGGTCGACCCGCATGCCCGAGCGTCCTCGAGCCAGCGCGTCGCGGTGCACGACCCGTGCCCTCATTCGCTTCGGCAACAGGCGTGCGACGGCCGGAGCACCAGGCTGCTCCCGCCGACGAGGAACATCGCGCGCTGCTGCACACCGTCATCGCCCGGCTCATGAAGACGCTTGCGCGCCGGACGGAGGGTGCTGACGCGGCGCCGCGCGCTGCGCGCGCCTACCGCCGGTCCGAGGCCTGGCGCCTGCGCATGGCGGCCACGCCCAGGAGCGGGAGGCTCAGCAGAGCGATCGTGCCGGGCTCGGGCACGGAGGTGGATTGCTGGAAGGACACCACGTAGAGGTTGGCCGGGCTCCAGGTCTTGTTGTCCCGCGCCTGGATCAGCCATCCCTCGCGCTCGATTGGTTGCCAGAGGCTCCAATAGAGAGAGTTCTCGGTCCACTGCGAGGAGACCGCCCAGCTGTCGGCCTGCGTGAAGTAGTAGCCGCCACCCGTGACCGAATGACCTGCCGGCGCAGCCCAGCCGCCGAGGCCGCCGGCACCGTACGTCTGGTCGATCGACTTGGAGAGGGTGTAGTCCGACAGCGGGTCGGAATAGTAGACGTCGACCGTCACGTTCGGATTCGCCTGTCCCTGCACCGACCGCATCGTCCAGCCGTATTCGCCGGCCCCGAAGGTGAAGGTCGGGAACATCTGCCCGGGTCCGGCCGGTGTGAAGACCGAGAAGTCCTGGAAGCCATCGCCGGCCGAGACGATCTTCGCCCCGAGCACGACCTTGCCCGTCGGCACCACCACCCGATTCCAGTCCGCGCCGGCGCCGAAGTTGAAGGTCTGCGACGTGACGCCGTATCCGGCCAACGTCGTGATGTCGATCTGGCCCGCATGCGTCGGCGCAGCCATCGAGAGCGCCACGATGGCGGCGGCACCGATCGCCGAACGATGGACGCGCGTCATCTATCCTTCACTGCCGAACGAGGCGGCCGACGCCGACCACCTGGATCGAAGGCCGCGGATCGCGGCGGCGAGCGGCAGAGCGAGGGTGGGTGTCATGGGAGCGGTCCTGGGGTCGGGAAAGGGTTCCTGGGAACGAAAGCAAGAGCCGCGCCCGATCCGGATAAACGCTGTGATTCAATGGGTTGAGCCTGCCGACGCGATCCGTGCGCGGGCCGCTGTAAGGCCAGCCGACACCGCGCCCGGGACGACGGCATGCGGCGACCTCTCCGCTCGAGGGGGGGTGCGGCGGAATACTTGGACCTGTTGAGCGGTGAGCCCCAGGTGTCTGCGGTGCTCGACCGGGCCGCGAGCGCCAAGCGAGGTCTTGACGCTCCGCGCGTGAGACGCCCGATGGCGGTCTTGCAGTACCCTGCCGCCTGACGCTGTTGTCGCCGGCACCCACCAACCACTGCAGGAGTCCGACATGCCACGCCTTTCCCTCATCGCATTCCTCTGCCTCGCCTCCCCGCTTGCGATGGGCGCGCAACTCAAGGGCGCCGTCTATTCGCCGTCACCCGGCATCGTCTGCGACAAGAAGGCACAGTTCTGCGCCGACGAACAGGGCATCTCGCTCGCCTACACGAAGGAATACCTGGGCCAGAAGGCCGAGAACACCATGATGGGCCGCATCAAGGAAGGCGGCGGATCGGCCAACTACGACCTCACCTGGTTCGCCTTCAGCAATGGCGTCGACTGCAAGACCAAGGAGAAGGTCTGCCGTGTCTCGAAGAACAGCGACAAGGTGGATGCCGCGCACACGAAAGCCTTGTTCGGGCGCTAGCCCGGCAGCGCCGCGCGCAGTCAACGCGCTGCAAGCCTGACGGAGCGGTCAAGAACCCTTGACTGCGGGCCACTCGTCTCGATGGATCCCGCCTCGATCAGGGCCATCAGGCGCATCGTGAAGAAGGCGTCGCCGACGTTGTTGGGCCCGTCGCAGCGTCCCATTGCCCTGCCCACGACGCGCCCCGCCGGCTCCCAGTGCGTGCTGCAGGCCGACAGCAGCAAAGGATCGTAGTAGTCGACCGGCGCGTCGACGACGCGGCCGCGCTCGAGGCGGCGCAGGAGACCGGTGGTATCGCGGATGCGAGCAAACTCCCGCGCAAGCAGGAGGCGCTCCCCATTGCTCAGCAGTTCACGCGCCACGAACAGTTGCGCGAGCTGCTCCGGCGTGTACAGGGCGACGTTGCAGCGCAGCGCTGTCGGCGCCGATCCGGATCCGGGCCCGCGCAGCTCGACCGGGGGGACCTTGACGCGCCACAGCGGCTCGCCCCGCTGCGCCAGGCGGTCACAGGCCATCGCGAGGAAGGTCGCGTCGGCGACGTTGTCCGCGACCCAGACGATCAGGGCGCCCGGTCGTTCGCGCGTCAGACGCTCGCCAAGCGCTCGCCACTGCGCGAAGGGGCCTTCAACGGCCCTGTCGCCCTCACCATAGCCTTTGGCAATCGCCCGCAAGTAGTCGACGCTGGTCGCCTCATCGCCGAGCGGACCCTGCGCGAAGTCGGCGGAAAACCCGACCACCGCGCCCGGCAACCCGAAGGAGGTGCACGCTGCTCGCAGGCAACCCGCCGCGCTGTCGCCAGCGACGAGATGCAGCGTCATGCTCGCCTGTGCCTTCGCCTCCAGGCATTCATTCGCATGGCCGGGGGACTCCCCTCGGTGTCAGCTCGGGACCGCGTCTGCTTGCCACAGACCATCACAGGGTTGGGCGACCCCACCGCCCTCGTCGGTCGGGCGCCGGATCCGTGCCCTTACTTGCACTCGGCCAGCTCCAGGTACTGCTCGCCATGGGCGACCGAAAACGCGCGCTCGTCCTTGGAATAGATGTACTGCTGGCCCTCCGGCGTTGCTGCCACACCTCGCGCATCGAGCCGGGGCGACGAGTACATGACGCCCTTGAACCTGAATGTGAACCCACCATCAAGGTAGTCCACCTTCACCCGCTGGGGGGGCGTCTTCGTGCCGACCAGCATGCCGCCGGTGACCTGCCGCTTCTCGGTCAGGGTGCAGGTTGTCGAAAAGTTCCCGCCGGACCCCGCCTGAACGGCACCACTCAAGAGGGTGGGCCACAACACACACACACACAGCACCTTCATCGAGACAGCTTCGGGTCTGACCATGCCTCGATGCCTTTCACTCGCCATCGTCGAGCGACACCGTCGCTCCGGGCGGCCGAGCTTACTATGCACGCTGTCCGATGTCGATCCGGGCCGCGTTCGATCAGGGCTGACGAGGGCGCCTGGCCGAAACGGATATACGCGTGAGACCTGATCCGTGCGTTGGCCTTCCAGCGGGCGCAGGCGATTGCACGCCAATAGACCAGCATCGCGGCGAACCCGAGGAACGGAATGAGCGCGAGCAAGCCGACCGGCGGCGGATGGTCTGCCCCGGCTAGCCATGCAAATAGGCAAGGACCTTCGTGCCTCACATCCACGTCGCGGTAAGGGCGCTCGAGCGCGACCTGCTGGTCACCCAGTGCGACCTCGACAAGGTGGTCGCGCAGCGGCCTGCGACGGCCCCGGCGGATCGTGACGAGCTGATGAGGTCGGATGCGATCCGCCGGCTCGCGGACGCCGTCGGCGGTGCGGCGGTTGCACAGGCCGAACTGATCCGCTTCGATATCGTGCTCGACCGACCGGCCTGAGACGACGTGCCCGGTGCGGCAGATCAGCGCCGGGCTCGCCTGCTGTCCGAAGCGCTCGGTCAGGCGAGCGCCTTGCCGACGATCTCCCGGACATCGGGCGAGCGCGCCTGCGACGCGACCCGCTCGAGCGCTGCCCGCATCGCCGCCTGACGCGCCGGCTCGAACTTGCGCCAGCGGTCCATCGCGCGCGCGAGCCGCGAGGCCACCTGCGGGTTCAGGCCGTCGAGCGCCAGCACCTGCTCGGCCCAGAACGCGTAGCCCGAGCCGTCGGCCGCGTGGAACTCGGCGAGGTTGCCGGTGCAGAACGCGGTGACCAGCGAGCGGACCTTGTTCGGGTTGCGCAGCGAGAACGCCGGGTGCGCGGTCAGCGTGCGCACGCGCTCGAGCACCGGCGCGTCACCGGACCGGCGGTGCATCGTCGCCTGCAGCACGAACCACTTGTCCATCGCGAGCGGCTCGTCGGCGAACTCGCGCTCGAAGGCCTCGAGCGCCGCCTCGCGGCGCGGCGACGCCGACTGCACGAGCGCGGCGAGCGCGGCGAGGCGGTCGGTCATGTTGTCGGTCGCCTCGATCTGCGCGGCGGCGAGCGCGTCTGCGCCGTCGATGCCGGCCTCGACCAGCAGCGCGAGCGCGACGTTGCGCAGGCCGCGCCGGCCGGCGGCCACCGGATCGGGCGAGTAGGGGCCGTCGGCGCGCATCGCCTCGACGGTCGCGCGCAGCCGCGGCGCGAGCCCCCGGCCGATCGCGTCGCGCACCGCATTGCGCGCCGCGCGCAGCCCGACCGGGTCGACCACCTGCAGCTGTTCGGCGACGAAGCCTTCCGACGGCAACCCGAGCAACTGCTCGCGCAGCGCCGCATCGAGCGTCGCGTCGTCGAGCGCACGGCCGAGCGCCCCGATGAGCGCGGCCGACGCGGCCTCGACCGGCTCGCCGCCCAGCGTGCGCAGGATCGCCGACACCGCGAGCCGCTGCGAGGCCTCCCAGCGGTTGAACGCGTCGGTGTCGTGCGCGAGCAGGAACGCGAACGCCTCGTCACCCGGCGCGTGCTCGAGGATCACCGGCGCGGAGAAGTCGCGCAGCAGCGAGGGCACGACGAAGCGGCGCCCCTCGCCGTCGGGGCCCGGGTCGATGCCGTCGAAGGTGAACGTCTGGCGATCGGCGGTCAACTCGAGCGTCGCGCTCGCCAGCTCGCGGCCGTCGGAGCCGAGCAGGCCGACCGCGACCGGCACGTGGAACGGCGCCTTGCCGGGCTGGCCCTGCGTCGGCGGGCACCACTGCGCGAGCGTCAGCGCGTAGCGCTTCGTCGCGGGGTCCCAGGTGCCCTCGGCGCGCACCCGCGGCGTGCCCGCCTGCGAGTACCAGAGCCGGAACTGCCCGAGGTCGCGGCCGTTCGCGTCGGCGAGCGCGGACACGAAGTCCTCGCAGGTCACCGCCTGGCCGTCGTGCCGCTCGAAGTAGAGCGCCATGCCCTTCGCGAAGCCGTCGCGGCCGACCAGCGTCTGCAGCATCCGGATGATCTCGGCGCCCTTCTCGTAGACGGTGACGGTGTAGAAGTTGTCGATCGCCTGGTACGCGTCCGGCCGGATCGGGTGCGCCATCGGGCCGGCGTCCTCGGCGAACTGCACGCCGCGCAGCACGCGCACGTCGTCGATCCGCTTGACCGCGCGCGCGCTGCGCGCCGAGGCCTCGTCGGGGCAGGCCGCGGCGAGCATGTCGGCCGAGAACTCCTGGTCGCGGAAGACCGTCAGGCCCTCCTTGAGCGTGAGCTGGAACCAGTCGCGGCAGGTCACGCGATTGCCGGTCCAGTTGTGGAAGTACTCGTGCGCGACGACCGACTCGACGTTCGCGAAGTCGGTGTCGGTGGCGATGCGCGGATGGGCGAACACGTACTTCGTGTTGAAGACGTTCAGCCCCTTGTTCTCCATCGCGCCCATGTTGAAGTCGGCCACCGCGACGATCATGAATCGGTCGAGGTCGAGCTCCAGGCCGTAGCGCTGCTCGTCCCAGCGGATCGAGCGCACCAGCGACTGCATCGCGTGGTCGGTCCGGTCGAGGTTGCCCGGCTCGACCCACACCTGCAGCAGCGCGTCTCGGCCCGAGGCGGTGACGATCCGCTCCTCCTGCGCGACGAGGTTCCCCGCGACCAGTGCGAACAGGTAGCTCGGCTTCGGGAACGGGTCGACCCACTTCGCGCGGTGGCGTCCGTCGGGCAGCGCGCCCGACTCGACGAGGTTGCCGTTGGACAGCAGCACCGGCCAGCGTGCGCGATCGGCGACGAGCTCGACGGTGTAGCGCGCCATCACGTCCGGCCGGTCGGGGAAGTAGGTGATCCGGCGGAAGCCCTGCGCCTCGCACTGCGTGAAGAAGTTGCCGTTGGACACGTACAGGCCCATCAGCTCGGTGTTCGACGCGGGCGCGATCGCGACGCGGGTCACCAGCACGAACGAGGCGGGCGGCGCGTCGATCGTCAGCCCCTCGGACGTCGCGTGCAGCCGCGAGGGCGACACCGGCGCGCCGTCGATCTCGGCCGACAGCAGCTCGAGCGCCTCGCCGTCCAGCCGCAGCGGCGCCGCCGCCGGCGCGCCCTCGCGCCGCCGCACCGCGAGCGTCGCGACGACGACGGTGCGCTGCGGATCGAGCTCGAAGCGCAGGTCGATCGTGTCGACGAGGTGGTCGGGCGGGGTGTAGTCGAGGCGCCGGACGGTGACCGGCTGGTCGGTGCGCATGGATCGTCGCTTCCGCGGAGGGGATCGACGATTGTATGCGGCGCGCCTACTTGAGCGTCCGGGCGACCCACCAGTTGGGCTGGGCGGCGGCGAAGGCGCCGCTCGCGTCCAGCCGGTTCGCGAGCTCGAGCGAGCCGAGGCCGACCGGGCCCTCGACGACCCAGAGCGTCGGCGACAGCGCGCGCGACGGGGTCGCGCCGGCACGGCCGATCAGCGCGCGCGCGTCGCCCTCGGGCAGCGGCGCGCGCAGTGCGACGAGCACGCCGCCCGGCAGCGCGCGCAGGCGGCCCTCGTCGTCGCGGAACACCGGCGAGACCAGCGGCGCGGCCGACTTCGTCGCGGCCCCGGCCGGCCGAAGCGGGCCGGCGTCCTTGCCGAGGCGCGGCGAGAAGTCGGCCTCGAGCGTCGACTCGAGCCGCAGCGCGCGGCGCACGCCGGCCTCATGCCAGGCGAGCGTCGGCGCGTCCTTCGTCGCCGCGACACGGGCGGGCTTGGACACCGACGGCGGGCCGCCCGACGGCGCGGTCGCGAACGCGGCGCCGGTCCACGCACCGAGGCACGCGGCGACGATCGCGGCGAGGGTGCGCTCAGCGGCCATGGATCGTCAGGCTCCACCGTTCGAGCCGCCCCGAGTCCCGCGGCTGCAGGTCGGTGAGCTCGAGGGTCCACGCGCCCTGCGCCGGCTCGTCGAGGTGACGCACCGAGCCGAAGGTCCAGTCGGTGTACGTGCCGCACGGGTCGCTGCCGGGCAGCTGCGCGCAGGCCCGGGCGTTCGCGAGCTCGCTGACGACGCCCGACGGGCTGCGCAGGCGCACCCGCAGGTCGCCGCTGTAGGTGTGCGTCGCGGTCATCGTCACCTCGACGAACTCGACCTGCGCGATGTCGCAGCCGGCGGGCACGGTGATCGTGTCGAGCACCGGCGTCGGCGTGCCGGCGTCGGGCGCGTCGGGCACCGAGAGCGCCGGCGTGCTCGCGGGCAGCGCGCAGGTCTTCAGGCGTTCGGAGCCGCCGACGCTGCTCCAGGTGCGGGCCCGCGCGACCGCGGCGGCGGCGTCGACGACGCCGAAGCCGTACTTGGGGTTGTGCGCGAGGCCGGAGGGCTTCGGGGCCCACTCCGGGTCGGTCGGGTCGTTGCGGCGCGCGGTCTGCGCGAGGATCAGCCGGACGTCGCGCCAGCTGAGGGCCGGGTTCGCCGACAGCATCAGCGCGACCACGCCGGCGACCATCGGCGTGCTCGCCGAGGTGCCGCTGAAGTCGTTGCGCCACGCGCCGCGGATCGACGTGGTGGTGACGTTCGGCGTGTCACCCGAGGACGGCGCGCAGACGAGCACGTTCGCGCCGCGCTCGCCGTAGAAGGGGCGTCGGCCGGTGTCGTCGACCGCGCAGACCGCGATCACGCCGGGCCCGTTGACGAAGCCGTCGAAGTTCGAGTTGTCCTGCAGGCACCGGCCGGTGCCCGACTCGGTCGCGTAGCAGCCGCCGTTGCCGGCGGGGAAGACGTAGACCGAGCCGAGGCCGCCGCGGCCGGTCGAGGTGCCGCTGCGGATCGCCCGCACGAACGACGGCGGAGCCGGATGCAGCCGGCCGTCGTCGGGCGAGCCCCAGCTGTTCTGGTAGATCGCGTTCGCCTCGCCGTCGCGCAGCAGCGCGTCGGCGATGTCGATGTCCTGGCCGCTCGCGAGCGCGTCGAACGCGACCAGCGACGCGCGCGGCGCGACGCCGACGATGCCCTGGGCGTTGTCGTCGCGGCCGAGCACCAGCCCCGCGACCGCGGTGCCGTGGCCGTCGACCGGCCCGCCCGAGGCCTCGACCGCCCCGGTGCACGGCAGCGGCCAGACGCTGCCGCGATTGCCGGCCCGGTAGCTGAAGCTCGCGTCGGCGACGAGGTTGGGGAACAGGTCGGCGTGCACGACCTCGATCGCGTCGTCGACCACCGCGACGCGCACGCCGACGCCGCGGGTGAGCGTCCAGGCGTCGAGCGCCCGCAGGTCCTCGCCGGGCGTGCCGCCCGACTGGCCGGCGTTCCGCAGGTGCCACTGCTGGGGGAGCAGCGGGTCGGCGCCTGTCAGCTCCGGGGCCGCGGTCAGTGCGTAGGACAGCTCGCAGCCGGGCCCCGCCGACACCGTCTCGACCGGGGTCGAGCCGCCGCCTGCGCCGCAGCCCGCCAGCGCCAGTGCGATCGCCGTGGCCATGCCGGCGCTGCGGGCGGGGGCGATCGCGACGGGCGCACTCGGCAAGACCTGGCTCCTGGGGCGGGGCTCGTTGAAAGCGCGAAGTCTAACCGGAAAGGCCCCGGGGCCCGGACGGCCGCGGCCCCCGGGGTCGGGCGAATGGCACGTCCGCAACAGGGTTGCGTGTCACCCGGCGCCGCGGGGGATCGCGTCGAGTCCGCGGGTCAGGTCGGCGACCAGGTCGTCCGGATGCTCGAGCCCGACCGACAGGCGCACCAGGTTCGGCTCGATGCCCGAGAGCGCCATGCCGGCGTCGTCGAGCGAGCCGGCCCACATCGCGGCCGCGTGCACGACGAGCGAATCGACGCCGCCGAGGCTCACCGCGTGTTGCGCGAGCCGAAGCCCCGCGACGAAGCGCGCGGTCGCGGCGTAGTCGGCCCGCAGCCGCAGCCCCATCACGCCGCCGAAGCCGCTCATCTGCCGGCAGGCGAGCGCGTGCTGCGGATGCGACTCGAGCCCGGGGTAGGAGACCGACTCCACCGCCGGATGCGCGGCGAGCGCGCGCGCGACCGCGAGCGCGCTGTCGTTGATCCGGCGCACCCGCACGGCGAGCGTGCGCAGCCCGCGCAGCAGCAGCCACGCGTCCATCGGCGAGAGCGTCGCGCCGAGCACGATCTGCGTCGACCACAGCCGCTCGATCGTCGCCTCGTCGCCGACGACGACGCCCGCGGTGAGGTCGTGGTGTCCGCCGAGGTACTTGGTCGCGCTGTGCACGACGAGGTCCGCGCCGAGCGCGAGCGGACGCTGGTTGAGCGGCGTCGCGAAGGTGTTGTCGACGACCACCTTCGCGCCCGCGTCGTGCGCGAGCCGCGCGACCGCGGCGAGGTCGGTCAGGCTGCAGTCGGGGTTCGTCGGCGACTCGAGCATCACCAGCGCCGCGGGGCGCTCGAGCGCGCGCGCGAACGCGTCCACGTCGGTCTGCTCGACGAACTCGGCGTGCACGCCGAAGCGCGCGAGCAGCTCCGATAGCAGCTTCGTCGTGCCCATGTAGTGGTTGCGCTGCGCGACGACGCGATCGCCCTGCGCGAGCAGCCCCATCGCGACCGTCGCGATCGCGCCCATGCCGCTCGCGGCCACGAGGCCGGTCGCCGCGCCTTCGAGGTCGGCGACGATGCGCGCGACGCGGCGGTGCAGCGGATTGCCGTAGCGCGTGTAGTAGGCCGGATGCATCGGCTCCGAGGCCATCCGCGCGAAGGCCTCGGCGTCGGCCGCGGTGAAGGTGGCCGACCACGGGATCGGAGGCGTGAGCGACGTGCCGTCGTGCAGCGCGTCATCCGCGTGCAGCAGCAGCGAGTCCGGGTGCAGCGGGCGGGAAGGGTCCATCGGGCCTGTCTGGTGCATCGGCGGCCATCATTGTGCCGCGTCGTGACCGCCCCCCGGAAACCCGCATGTCAAGGACATCCTTGTGCCAAAATAGGCACGGGAATAGGCCGCACCGACCGACATCTGTAAAATCGTGATCGGATCGGGCTCCGGAGGGAGAGGCACGGCCTTCGTCGTCGCTCGACAACCCGACACCTACACACCCATACGAGACACGGCTCTCGAGCACACCCGACGGAGGTCGATACATGAACAAGAGTGAACTGATCGAAACCGTATCCGCAGAGGCGGACATCAGCAAGGCGGCGGCCGAACGCGCGCTGAACGCGATCGTCACCGCGGTCGAGAAGGCGGTCACCAAGGGCGATCGCGTCACGCTGGTGGGCTTCGGCACGTTCTACTCGAGCAAGCGCGCGGCCCGCACCGGCAAGAATCCGCGCACCGGCGAGAAGATCAAGATCGCCGCGGCGACGGTGCCGAAGTTCTCGGCCGGCGCGGCCTTCAAGGCGGCGGTGAACAAGAAGAAGGCCAAGTGAGCCTCGCCTCGCCCGGCGCGAGGCCCCCCGACAGACGCCCCCGCCCGGGGGCGTTCGTTTTTCCGGCCGTTTCGGCCGATCCCGTTCAGCCGAGCCTGAGCGCGAGCACGCCGGCGAGGATCGACGCCGCGCCCGCCCACCGCATCGCGCCGACCCGCTCGCCGAGCATCGTGCGCGCGATGATCAGCGCGAACAGCACCGAGGTCTCGCGCAGCGCCGCGACCAGTGCGACCGGCGCGCGGGTCATCGCCCACAACGCGACGCCGTAGCCGAGCATCGACGCGACGCCCACGCCCATGGGTGCCGCGCCGCGCACCCGCGCGTAGTCGAGCAGCGGGCGGCCGTGGCGCGCGAGCACGACCGCGAACATCACCGGGCCCTCGAGCGCGGCGAGCCAGGCGACGTAGCTCCACGGCGTGGGCGCCGCGCGCGCGCCGGTCGAGTCGATCAGCGTGTAGGCGACGATCGTCGCCGCGGTCAGCAGCGCCCAGCCGAGCGAGCGGCGGCGCGCGTGGCGGTCGACGTCGCGCGCCCGAGCCAGGCCGATCGCGAGCACGCCCGCGCAGACCGCGACGACCCCGAGCCAGCCGATCGCCGCGGGCCGCTCGTGCAGCAGCGCGGCCGCGAGCAGCGCGGTGAACATCGGCGCGCTGCCGCGCATGATCGGGTATGCGAAACTCAGGTCGCCGCTGCGGTACGCGGCCGCGAGCGCGTGGTAGTAGACGCAGTGGACCGCGGTCGAGGCCGCGAGGCACGCGGTGGCGGTCGGCCCGGGCAGCGGCAGCAGCGCGACCGCGACGAGCGCCGGCAGCGCGACCCACGCGTGGATCAGCGTCGTCTCGAACAGCGGGTCGCCCCCGCGCTTGATCAGCGCATTCCAGCCCGCGTGCACCGCCGCGGCGAGCAGCACCGCGATCGTGACGTCCCAGCTCAACGCATCGGTTCCGGCATCGATCGATTCGACACCGTGCCCCCGGGGCTGTCAACGCGGCATGCCGCGGCGTGCCGTCGCCCGCGGGTTACCATCGCCCCGCTCGACGCTCGGGAGGAGGCGATGGATCCGATGAACGCGACTGCCGGCGTGATCGCGATCGACTGGGGCTCGTCGCGGCTGCGCGCGTGGCTGCTCGACGCCGACGGCACGGTCCGCGACCGGCGCGCGAGCGACGACGGCGCGATCGGCCTGCCGCACGACCGGTTCGATGCGGTGCTCGCGCGCACGGTCGGCGACTGGGCCGCCGCGCGGCCCGGCGCACCGATGCTCGCCTGCGGCATGGTGGGCGCGCGCGGCGCGTGGATGGAGGCGCCCTACGTCGACGTGCCGGCGGGCGTCGACACCATCCGCTCGCGGCTCGCGCACGTCGCGACCTCGCTCGGTCGCCCGCTCGCGATCGTCGGCGGCCTGCGCAGCGGCGAGCCCGACGTGCTGCGCGGCGAGGAGACGCAGGCGCTCGGCACCGGCCTCGCCGACGGGCTGCTCTGCATGCCGGGCACGCACGCGAAGTGGCTGCGGCTGCGCGGCGGCATCGTCGACGCGTTCGCCACCTGGTTCACCGGCGAGCTCTACGAGCTGCTCGGTTCGCACGGCAGCCTCGCGAAGGCGTTCGGCGAGTCGGCGCCGATCGACGAGGGCGGCTTCGATGCGGGCGTCGCGCAGGCGCTCGCGCCGCACGCCGACGCGCGCTGGCTGCACGCGCTGTTCGGCTTTCGCGCGCGCGTGGTGGGACAGGGCGTGCCGGGGGCGCAGGAGCGCTCGCGGCTGTCGGGCTGGCTGCTCGCGACCGAACTGCGGCAGGCGCTGCTCGGCCCGCTCGGCGCCGAGGTCGAGCCGGGCCGGCCGCTGGTGCTGGTCGCCGACGCGCGGCTCGCGGGGCTGTACGAGCACACGCTCGCGTCGGTGCGCGCGACGCTGCCCGGCGATCGGCGCGAGCGCCTGCCCGAGCGCTTCGTGCGGGCCGACGCCGACTGCGCGGCCCGGGGGCTCTGGCGGATCGCGACCGGACGCTGAGCGCCCGGCGGGCCGATCCGCGCGCGCGTCAGCGCGGTGTCGTCGCGTCGTCGTCGAGCAGCCGGTCGACGCGCGCGAGCCGCGCGTCCATGTCGGTCGGCACCGTGCCCGCGGCCGGGGTCGGGCGCCGGCGGTTGCTGGTGCGCCACAGCACGGTCGCGCCGATCGCGAGCAGCACCGCCGGGCCCGCCCACAGTGCGAGGTTGCGCACCGAGAAGGTCGGCCGGTAGAGCACGAACTCGCCGTAGCGCTCGACCAGGTGCGCCTTGATCTGCCGATCGTCCTTGCCCGAGGCCATCTGCCGCAGCACCTCGTTGCGCAGGTCGATCGCGAGCTCCGCGTTCGAGTCGGCGAGGGTCTGGTTCTGGCACACCAGGCAGCGCAACTCGGCGGCGAGCGCGCGGAAGCGTTCGCTGCGCACCAGCTGCTCGACCTGTTCGGGCGTCATGCCCGCGGGCGGGCCGGGGGGCGTGCCCGAGGACTGCGCGAACGCCGTGGCGGCGAGCGCGACCAGCAGCGCGGCGAGCGCCGCCCTCATCGCGACAGCTCCCGCACCAGCGGCAGCAGCTTGCCCTGCACGACCTCGGGCGTGAGCGGCCCGACATGCTTGAAGCGGATCGTGCCGGTGCGGTCGACGAGGAAGGTCTCGGGCACCCCGTAGACCCCGTAGTCGAACGCGACCGCGCCGGTGCGATCGGCGACGACCGCCGCGTACGGGTCGCCGTGCTTCGCGAGCCAGCCGGTCGCCGCGCCCGGCTCGTCCTTGTAGTTGAAGCCGACGATCGGAAGCACCTTGTCGCGCGACATCTGCAGCAGCACCGGGTGCTCGACGAGGCAGGGCACGCACCATGACGCGAACACGTTCAGCAGCCAGACCTGCCCCGCCATCGCCTTCGGCGACCACGCGCGTTCGGGCGCGCGCAACTCCGGCAGCGAGAACGCCGGCGCGGGCTTGCCGATCAGCGGCGAAGGGATCTCGCGCGGGTCCTTCCACAGGCCGACCAGCAGGAACACCGAGAGCAGCGCGAACAGCGCGATCGGGACCAGGTACCGGAGCGAGCGCATCGACCCCGCCCGGCCTCAGGCCGTCGCGCCGACGCGCTCGCCCGCCTTCGCGGCGGCGCGCTGCGCGCGGTAGCGGCGGTCGGAGATCGCGATGAAGCCGCCGATCGCCATCATGAAGCAGCCGGCCCAGATCCAGTCGACGTACGGCTTGACCCAGGCCTTCACCGTCCAGCGCCCGTCGGGCAGGGCCTCGCCGAGCGAGACGTACAGGTCGCGCGTCAGCCCGCTGTCGATCGCGGCTTCGGTCATCACCATCTGCGTCGTGCTGTAGAAGCGCTTCTCGGGCAGAAGGTCGAAGAGCGCGCGCCCGTCCTTCGAGACCTGGATCCGGGCCTGGATCGCGCGGTAGTTCGGACCCTGGACCTCCTGCAGCGTCAGCATCCGCAGCTCGTAGTCGCGCACCGTCACCGTCTGGTTCGGCCCGAGCGCCGCGTCGATCTCGACGTCGAGCGTCATCACGCTGGCCACGCCGATGCAGAAGACGCCGACGCCCGAGTGCGCGACGATCATTCCCCAGAAGCCGCCGGGCAGCGAGCGCAGCCGCGCGCCCCATCCGGGCGCCTTGACCTGCGAGGCGCGGTCGATCACCGCCACCACGCTCGCGGCGACCAGCCACAGCCCGAGGAAGATGCCGATCGCGAACGCAGCCGCGCCGAGTGCCGAGCCGCCCGAGTGCCCGCTGCCGAAGCGGCCCGAGACGAGCACGAAGCCGAGCGCCGCGACGACCGCGATCGCGAACGCCCACTTGAGCCGCGCGGCGAGCTGCGGCACCGGCGCGTCGCGCCAGCGTGCGATCGGGCCCACGCCCATCAGGAACGCCGCCGGCGCCATCAGCGGGAAGAACACCGCCTCGAAGTAGGGCGGGCCGACCGAGATCTTGCCCAGCCCGAGCGTGTCGAGCACCAGCGGGTACATCGTGCCCAGCAGCACCGAGCCGGCCGCGGTCGCCATCAGCACGTTGTTGGCGAGCAGGTAGCCCTCGCGCGAGCTCGGCGCGAACGACACCGGCGCGACGTTGCCGGTGATGCCTGGCCCGCGCATCGCGAAGAGCACCAGCGAGCCGCCGACGACCACCACCAGGAACGCGAGGATGAACACGCCGCGGGTCGGGTCGGTCGCGAACGCGTGGACCGAGGTCAGCACGCCCGAGCGCACGAGGAAGGTGCCGAGCAGCGACAGGCTGAACGCGGCGATCGCGAGCAGCAGCGTCCAGGCCTTGAACGCGCCGCGCCGCTCGGTGACGACCAGCGAGTGGATCAGCGCGGTGCCGACCAGCCACGGCATGAACGACGCGTTCTCGACCGGGTCCCAGAACCACCAGCCGCCCCAGCCGAGCTCGTAGTAGGCCCAGGCGCTGCCGAGCGCGATGCCCATCGTGAGGAAGCACCACGCCGCGGTCGTCCACGGCCGCGCCCAGCGCGTCCACGCGGCGTCGACCCGGCCGCCCAGCATCGCCGCGATCGCGAACGCGAAGGCGACCGAGAAGCCCACGTAGCCCATGTAGAGCATCGGCGGGTGGATCACCATGCCCGGGTCCTGCAGCAGCGGGTTCAGGTCGCGGCCGTCCGGCGGGGGCGGGAACTGCCGCAGGAACGGGTTGGAGGTGAACAGCATGAACGCCAGGAAGCCGATCGCGACCAGCCCGAGCACGCCGAGCACGCGCGCGCGGAACGCGATGGGCAGCTGCCCGCCGAAGGCGTTGACCGCGGCCGTCCAGCCGGCGAGCATCAGCGCCCACATCAGCAGCGAGCCTTCGTGCGAGCCCCAGGACGCGGCGATCCGGTACTCTACCGGCAGCAGCGAGTTCGAGTTGTTCGCGACGTTGATCAGCGTGAAGTCGTTCGCGACGAACGCGCTCGCGAGCGCCACGAACGCGAGCACGATCAGCGCGAACTGCGCGTTCGCCGCGTTCGCGCCGGTGCGCATCCAGGCGGCGTCGGAGCGCGCGGCCCCGAGCAGGCCGCCGAGCGCCTGCACGACCGAGACCGCGAGCGCGAGCCAGAGCGCGAAGTGGCCGAGTTCGCCGATCATTGCTGCTTCACCGTGCCCGACTGCACCGGGTGCCCCGCCTGCTTGAGCGCCTCGGCGGCCTCGGGCGGCATGTAGTTCTCGTCATGCTTGGCGAGCACCTCGGACGCCTTGAACACGCCGTCCGGCCCGATCTGCCCCTGCGCGACCACGCCCTTGCCCTCCTTGAACAGGTCGGGCAGCGTGCCGCGGTAGACGACCGGGATCGCCTGCGCGTTGTCGGTCACCTTGAAGCGCACGTCGAGCCCGTCGCGCTGCAGGCTGCCCGGCTCGACGAGGCCGCCGATGCGGAACGCCCGGCCCTGCGGCGCCTCGTTCCTCGAGACCTGCGTCGGCGTGAAGAAGAACACGATGTTCGAGGACAGCGCGTAGAGGACCAGGCCGACCGCGGTCGCGATCACGGCGAGGCCGACGGCGATCCAGGCTAAGCGCTTCTGGCGCGGGGTCATCCCGCGGGGGGCGGGGGGCGATGCGGCGTTCATCGGGGTGCTGCGTCCGATAGGTGGGGCGTTCGGCGCGCGCGGCTCAGCCGCGCTCGTCCTCGTCAAAGTCGCGCTCGCGCTCGACGCGCGCGAGCGCCTGCCTGCGCCGGCGCACGAGCGCTACGATCTCGATCACGATCGCGGCGGCGGTCAGCGCGTAGGCGACGCCGACGAAGGTCCAGTGGTGCTCGGTCATGGCGCGGTCATGGGACGTCTAGGTCGCCGCGCCGCCGGCGAGCTGACGCACCCACCGGGTGTGCCGCTCGCGCTCGAGGATGATCGAGCGCACGCGGTGCAGCGCGGCCGCGATCGTGTACATCCAGGCGGCGAGGCTCATCAGCAGCATGCCGGTGAGCATCGTCGAGGCCATCTTCGGCGCGGCCGTCAGGCTCACGCTCGCGCCCTGGTGCAGCGTGTTCCACCAGCGCACCGAGAAGTAGATGATCGGCACGTTGACCACGCCGACCAGCAGCAGCAGCGCGCCGGCGCGGTCGGCCCGCTGCTCGTCCTCGATCGCGGCGATCAGCGCCATGTAGCCGAGGTAGAGGAACAGCAGGATCAGCGTCGAGGTGAGCCGCGCGTCCCAGACCCAGTAGGTGCCCCAGGTCGGGCGGCCCCAGATCGCGCCGGTCCACAGCGAGATCGCGGCCATCAGGGCGCCGGTCGGCGCGAGCGCGCGGCACATCATCGCCGACAGCCGCGTGCGGAAGCCGAGCGTGAGCACCGCGTAGCCGGCCATCACCACGTAGACGAACATCGCCATCCAGGCCGAGGGCACGTGGATGAAGATGATCCGGTAGACCTCGCCCTGCTGGAAGTCGGCGGGCGCGATGCCGAAGCCGACCCACAGCCCCGCCGCGGCGAGCGCGATCGCTGCCGCGGCGAACCACGGCACCATCGCCCCGGCGAGCGGGTAGAAGGTCTGCGGGGCGGCGAAGCGGAAGGCGTTCATGGGGGTGGCGTCATTCGACCGAGATGCGCAACGCCTGGGCCGCCACGGGCGGCGCCGCGAGCGCGACCGCCAGCATACCAGCGGCCAGCAGCGCGAGATGCGCCTGGGGGGACAGCCCGCTCGCCTGCGCCTCGACCGCGCCGGCGCCGAAGACCAGCACCGGCACGTAGAGCGGCAGGCACAGCACCGTGACCAGGGTCGGGCCGGCGCGCAGCCCGAGCGTGAGCGCGCCGGCGATCGCGCCCAGGCCGAGCAGGATCGGCGTGCCGAGCGCGAGCGAGGCGAGCATCGTCGGCAGCGCTCCCTCGGGCAGCGAGAACGCGACCCCGAGCACCGGCGTCAGCACGATCAGCGGCAATGCGGTCACCAGCCACGCGGCGACCAGCTTGCCGGCGACGATCAGCGGCAGCGAACGGCCGCTCGCGATCATCGCGTCGAGCGTGCCGTCGGCGTGGTCGTGCTCGAAGAGCCGCGGCAGCGCGAGCATCGTCGCGAGCAGCGCGGCGACCCAGATCACCCCCGGCCCGATGCGCATCAGCCACTCGCGCTGCGGGCCGACCGCGAGCGGGAACATCGAGCAGGCGAGCACGAAGAAGCCGAGCACGTTGAGCGCGTCGCTGCGCCGGCGCATCGCCAGGCGCAGGTCGCGGCGCAGCGCCCATGCGAACGCGCCGAGCTCGGTCATCGGGCGGGCGCCCCGTGCTCGGCGCGCGTCGCCGTCGCCGCCGCGCGACGCGGCGCGAACGCGTCGAGCCGCAGCTCGCGCACCCGGCCCGCGCTCGGCGAGACCGGCAGGTGCGTGGCGACGATCGCCGCGCCGCCGCGCGCGAGGTGGGCGTCGAGCATGTGCACCAGGAGCGTCGCGCCGTCGCGGTCGAGCGCGGCGCTCGGCTCGTCCATCAGCCACAGCGGGCGCACCGGCGCGCGCAGCGCGAGCGCGAAGCGCGCGAGCGAGAGCCGCTGGCGCTGCCCCTGTGACAGCCGCCGCGTCTCGATGTCGCGCTGGCGTGCGAGCCCCACCTTGTCGAGCGCGGCACGCAGCGTCGCATCGCCCGCGTCCGCGGTGACGGTGCCGTCGAGCGCGGCCGACAGCGCCAGGTTCTCGACCGCGGTCAGCTCGCCCTTGGCCGCGCCGGCGTGGCCCTGGTAGAGCGCGACGTCGCACAGGCGGCGCGGCTTCACCGGCCCCGCGCCGGTCGCGAGCGTGCCGGCGGCGAGCGGCGCGAGCCCGAGCAGCGCGCGCAGCAGGCTGCTCTTGCCCGAGCCGTTCGGGCCGAGCAGCAGCAGCAGCTCGGACGCCGCGAGCTCGAACGACAGGCCCGCGAACAGGCGGCGCTCGCCGCGCGACAGCGCGAGGCCCTCGGCGCGCAGACCGTCGAACGCGACGGCCGTCGTCAATCGACCACCGTGTCGATCAGCACCCGCAGGTCGCTCGCGCCGGCGCGCACCGGCGCCGAGGCGCCCTGCAGGTCGCCGGGCTTCGCGCTCGCCTCGCCGCTGCGCGACACGCGCGCGAGCACGACCACCTGCGTGCCCGGCGCGATCGCGGACAGCCTTGCCGCGGGGCTCATCGCCATCCGGTCGTCGAGCGTGAACTCGAGCGGCAGGTCACCTGCGCGGGCCCGCAGCACCGCGACCGGCGGGCCGACCGGGCGCCCGGTGTCGTCGATCGTGCGGGCGACGACGAAGAGCGTGTCGTCAGGCCGCGGCCGGCCCTCGAGGCGACGCTCGAGCTCAATGCGGCCGCGCAGCGCGCCGGGGCCGCCCGCCATCGCGGGCGCTGCCCCCGCGCCGGCTGCGGCCGGAGGCGTCGCGTCGCCCGGGGCGGCCTGCGGCGCGGCGGCCTGCGGCGCCGCGTCGCGCGGCCCGACCTGCGGCGGGCGGCCCGCCTTCAGGTCCGCGACGAAGCCCGCGACCTGCTTCGCCTGCTCGGAGTCCGCCGGCAGCACCTCGAGCAGGCGAGTCCAGAGCCCGATCGCGGCGGCGTAGTCGCGCCGCGAGACCTCGTAGGCGCCGGCGAGCGCGAGCGCCTTCGGGTTGCGCGCGTCGAGCTTCAGCGCCTCGCGGATCAGCTCGATCGGCCGGCCCTCGAGCACCGCGCCCTGCGCCTGCGCCATCGCGTCGGCGAGATCGACGCGGGCCTGCGCGTCGTCGGGCGCGAGCGCGAGCGCACGCTCGAACGCCTCGCGGGCCGCGTCCGGCCGGCCGCGGGCGAGCTCGGCGCGGCCGAGCAGGCGCCAGCCGTCGAGCGCGTTCGGGTCGGTCGCGAGCCGTGCGCGCAGGTCCGCCGCCAGCTCGTCGAGGTTGGCCGGCTCGCGGGCCGCGCGCATCTCGGGCGAGGCGGCCTGCGGCGCGCCGGCGAGCAGGTAGAGCGCGAAGCTCGGCACGCCGAGCAGCAGCGCGAGCGCGAGCGCGGCCCAGGGCCTGCGCACCGCGACCGGCGCGGCCCCGGCCGCGGCGGCGCCGGACAGCTCGCTCTCGGCCTGCGCCGCGAATTCGGCGAGTGCGGCCCGGCGCTCGGGCGCGTCCGGGGGCAGGTGCGCGAGCGACGCCTCGAGCTCGCGCCGCCGCTCGCGCAGCACCGCGCGCGAGACCGCGGCGGCGTCGGCGTCGGGGACGGCCGGCGGCGGGCGGCGCAGCAGCGGCCACAGCACGTACGCGCCGACGAGCGCGGCGACGACGCACAGCAGAAGGAGCAGCAGGATCGGAGCGGTCACGACGCGGGCGGGGGGCGCACGCGCGGCGGCGGGCGCTCTGGGGTCGGGTCAACCCGGGATTCTCCCACGCCGGGGCGGACCCCTCCAATCCGTCCCCGGCGCCCGCCGGGAGGGTCAGCCGGGGGCTCGACCGGCGATGGGCACCCGGCCCTCGAGCGGGTAGGCCGGGTCGTTGTAGCCCGGCGTCGACGGATGGCCGGGCGAGACCATCCCGTCGATCAGCGCCTCGTCCTCGGCCTTGAACGCGACGTCAACGCCGTCGAGGTACTCGCGCATCTGCTCGAGCGTGCGCGGGCCCACGATCGCCGACGTCACCAGCCGGTTGTTGAGCACCCAGGCGACCGCGAACTGCGTCGGCGTCATGCCGCGTGCGCGGGCGTGGTCGGCGACCCGCTGCGCGAGCAGCAGCGACTCCTCGCGCCACTCGGTCTGCATGATCCGCCGGTCGCCGCGAGCGGCGCGCGACCCCTCGGGCGGCGCCTCGCCCGGCCGGTACTTGCCGGCGAGCACGCCGCGCGCGATCGGAGAGTAGGGCGCGACGCCGATGCCGTAGCGGCCGCAGCACGGCAGCACCTCGACCTCGGGCATCCGGTTGAACGCGTTGTAGTAGGGCTGGCAGAGCGCCGGCGGCGGGATGCCCGCGTCGCGGCACAGCGCGACGATCTCGGCGATCCGCCAGGCACGGTGGTTCGACACGCCGAGGTAGCGGACCTTGCCCGCGCGGATCGCGTCTGCGACGCCGGCCACCGTCTCCTCGAGCGGCGTGTCGTGGTCCTCCTTGTGCAGGTACCAGACGTCGACGTGGTCGGTGCCGAGCCGCGCGAGCGACGCGTCGATCGCGCGCGCGAGCCAGCGCCGCGACAGGCCACGCTCGTTCGGGTCGGTGCCCATCGGGTTCGCGACCTTCGTCGCGAGCACCCAGCGGTGGCGGTCGGCGGCGATCGCGCGTCCGGTGATGCGCTCCGACTCACCGGTCGAGTACACGTCGGCGGTGTCGATGAAGTTGATGCCGGCGTCGCGGCACGCGGCGACGATCTCGATCGAGTCGGCCTCGGAGGTCCGGTCGCCGAACATCATCGTGCCGAGGCACAGCGTCGACACCGACACGCCGCTGCGGCCGAGCTTGCGGTACTGCATCGTGGGTCTCCCGGAGCGGGCGCGGCCCCGTCGGCGCGCCGTCGGGGCCATTGTCCACCCGGATTCGCCGGGCACGAAGCTTGCGTCCAGCGCGGCCGTCCCGTTTCCGGAAGAGGCCGCGACGTTGCAGGTATCCTTTCCGCCTGACCGCCCCCGGGGAGCCGAAGCATGTTGAGGACCCTGTTCTGGCGATTCGCGCTACCCGTGCTCGTCGCGTTGTCGGTCGGCGCCTGGATCGCGGTCCCCTACGTCGAGCGGATGCTCACGGAGTGGTTCCGCGCCGACGTCGACATGCGCGCCAAGGTGGTGATGAGCAGCATGGGCGAGACGCTGCCCACGCTGCTCGATCGGTCCGAGCTGCCGCGCCTGCGGCGCTTCCTGTCGAAGGTCACCGAGGACGAGCGCCTGCTCGCCGTGCTCGCCTGCCGCCCGAACGGGCAGACGATCCACCAGACCGACCGCACGCCGCCGCAGGTGTCGTGCGCGCTGGCCGCGCTCGCCGACGAGCCGGCGAGCCGCGTGCTGCGCACCCCGCAGGGCACGGTCCACCTCGCGCGCTACGACGTGGTCGCGGCCGACGGCCAGCCCGCCGTCGTGATCCTCGTGCACGACATGTCGTTCGTCGACCGTCGCTACACCAAGGCGCGCGACTACCTGATCGCGTTCGGCGTGATGTCGGCGCTGGTGATCGCGCTGCTGTCGGTCGCCGCGGCCTGGCTGCTGCTGCGCCGCTGGGGCGCACTGCTGGTGCGCGACATCCGCAGCCGCCGCTTCCTCGACGACGCCGAGGGGCACTCGAGCGTGCCGATCCTGTCGCAGGTCCGCAAGGTACTGCGCGAGATCGAGCACGACCAGCGGCTCGAGATCGACTACCGCGAGAACTGGACGCCCAACGCGCTCGCGCACGTCGTGCGCCAGAGCCTCGACTCACCGCAGATGATCGTCGTCTCCAACCGCGAGCCGTACATCCACAACCGCGGCGCCGACGGCCGCCCGGTGGTGCAGGTGCCGGCGAGCGGCATGGTGACCGCGCTCGAGCCGATCATCCGCGCCTGCAGCGGCGTCTGGGTCGCGCACGGCTCCGGCTCGGCCGACCGCGACGTCGTCGACCTGCACGACCGCGTCAGCGTCCCGCCGTCCGACCCGGCCTACACGCTGCGCCGCGTGTGGCTGACGGAGGAGGAGGAGAACGGCTTCTACTTCGGCTTCTCGAACGAGGGGCTGTGGCCGCTGTGCCATCTGGCCTACGTGCGGCCCTCGTTCCGCGAGGCCGACTGGAAGCAGTACCAGGCGGTCAACCGCAAGTTCGCCGACGTGGTGCTCAAGGAGGCGCGCACCGACCACCCGGTGGTCTTCGTGCAGGACTACCACTTCGCGCTGCTGCCCTCGATGGTCCGCCAGCGGATCCCCGGCGCGACCATCGTCGTCTTCTGGCACATCCCCTGGCCGAATGCCGAGACCTTCGGCGTGTGCCCGTGGAAGGAGGAGCTGCTGCTCGGCATGCTGCGCGCCGACATCCTCGGGTTCCACACGCGCTACCACTGCCAGAACTTCCTCGAGACGGTCGACCGCTACGTCGAGTGCCAGATCGACCGCGAGTACATGACGGTGACGATCCAGGGGCACGTCTGCCAGGTCGCGCCGTACCCGATCTCGATCGAGTGGCCGCCGCGCTGGCTGGAGCAGCTGCCGTCGGCCGAGCGGTGCGCGCGCGCGGTCCGGGAGCGCTTCCATCTCGATGCGGACGTGCGGATCGGCGTGGGCGTCGAGCGCTGGGACTTCACCAAGGGCATCGTCGAGCGCTTCCTCGCGATCGAGCAGCTGCTCGAGTCGGACCCGGCGCTGCGCGGCAAGGTGAGCCTGCTGCAGGTCGCCGCGCCGACGCGCGGCAAGCTGCCGGCCTACCGCATGCTGAAGCAGGAGACCGAGGAGGCGGCCGCGCGGATCAACGCGCGCTTCGGCACCGAGCGCTGGAAGCCGATCGTGCTGATCGGCGAGCACCAGGAGCCGCTGCAGGTCTTCGAGCTCTACCGCGCGGCGGACTTCTGCCTGGTCAACAGCCTGCACGACGGCATGAACCTGGTCGCCAAGGAGTTCGTCGCCGCGCGCGACGACCACGACGGCGTGCTGATCCTGTCGACCTTCGCCGGCGCGTCGCGCGAACTGATCGAGGCGTTGCTGGTCAACCCCTACGACATCTCCGAGACCGCCGCGGCGATCCGCATGGCGCTGCGGATGGACCGCGACGAGCGTCGCGAGCGGATGCGGCTGATGCGCCGCACGGTCAAGGAGAACAACGTCTACCGCTGGGCCGGCCGGATGCTGATGGACGCGGCGCGGGTGCGGCAGCGCCAGCAGCTGCGCTCGCGGACCGAGGCGAGGGCGCGGGAGGGGCGGGACCTGGCGGCGTAGTCGAGGCGCCGCGCCCGCTCAGTACGCGTCCTCCCACGGCCGAGACAGCCGCATCGCGCACTGGATCAGCCCGACCATCGTGTAGGTCTGAGGGTAGTTGCCCCAGAGCTCGCCGGTGGCCGGGTCGACGTCCTCGGACAGCAGCCCGAGCGGGCTGCGGATCTCGAGCAGCTTGCCGAAGATCTCGCGAGCGCGCTCGGTCTCGCCGAGCGCGGCGAGCGCGAGCACCCACCACTGCGTGCAGACGAGGAACGCGGTCTCCGGGTAGCCGAAGTCGTCCTGCTCGTCGTAGCGCAGCAGGAAGTCGCCGCGCCTGAGGCGCTGCTCGATCGCGCGGACGGTCGAGGCGAAGCGCGCATCGCTCGCGGGCAGGAACTGCAGCTCGGCGAGCAGCAGCAGGCTCGCGTCGAGCCGGTCGCCGCCGAAGGTCGACGCGAACGCCTGCAGCTGCGGGTTCCAGGCGCGCTCGCAGATCGTCGCGTGGATGCGCTTCGCGTGCTCGGCCCAGAACGCGCGCCGGTCGGCCAGCCCGAGCTGAGCGGCGATCCGCGCGAGGCGGTCGCAGGCCGCCCAGCACATCAGGCTCGAGAAGGTGTGCACGCGCTTGCTGCCGCGCAGCTCCCACAGGCCTGCGTCCGGGTCCTGGTGGTGCGCGACCGCGCGGTGGCCGAGCTTCTCGAGCTCGGCGAAGATCCGCGCGTCGGCGGTGTGCTCGAGCCGGCGGTCGAAGAACGCGTGCGCGCCGGCGAGCACCGCCTCGCCGTAGACGTCGTGCTGGACCTGGAAGTACGCGGCGTTGCCGATGCGCACCGGCCCCATGCCCCGGTAGCCGGGCAGCGCGCCCGCGACCGACTCGTCGAGCGCCGCCTCGCCGGTGATGCCGTAGACCGGCTGCATCGGTCCGTCGCCGGCGTCCGCGACGACGTTCAGGATGTAGTTCAGGTAGCGCTGCATCGTGCCGGTCGCGCCGAGCCGGTTCAGCACGTTGACGACGAAGTAGGCGTCGCGCAGCCAGCAGTAGCGGTAGTCCCAGTTGCGCCCGCTGGCGGCGGCCTCGGGGATCGACGTGGTGACGGCCGCGACGACCGCGCCCGAGTCGTCGAACGCGTTCAGCTTCAGCGTGATCGCCGCGCGGATCACCACGTCCTGCCACTCGAAGGGCACCGCGAGGTTGCGCACCCAGCGCAGCCAGTAGCCCCGCGTCTCCTCGAGGAACTGGCGGCCGACCTCGGCCGGCGCGCCGCCGAGCGTCTCGTCGACGCCGAACAGCATCGTCACCGAGCGGTTCACGAAGAACGCACGCTCCTCGACGACCTGGGTGATCGGCGCGTCGGTGGTCATGCGGATCGCCGATTCGCCGAGCAGCCAGCGGATGTGATGGGTGCCGACGACGCGCTCGGCGCCCTCGCGGCCGTAGTCGCGTGCGAGCCGCGCGCGGACGATCACGCGCGGGCGGCCGGCGACGCGGCGCACGATCCGCACCAGCATCGCCGGGTTGAACATCCGGCCGAACTGGTAGAACCGCGGCGCGAAGTCGAGCACCTCGACCGCGCTGCCCTCGCTGTCGGTCAGCGTCGTGCACAGGATCGGCGTGTTGGTCAGGTACTTCTGCTCGGCGCTCACCTGCCGCTCGAGCCGCACGTCGACGAAGCCGTGCCCGGGTCGCGGCTCGCCCGACAGCAGCGCGCTGCAGACCGGGTCGCCGTCGAAGCGGGGGTGGCACCACCAGACGATGCCGGCCTGCGCGTCGACGAGCGCGCCGGTGCGCGAGTTGCCGATCAGGCCGAGGTCGAGCGAGCTGCGGTGCGGCGTGGCGGGAGTCGGTGCGGTCATCGTCGCGGAGGCGCAGTGGAGGAGGAGTGGAGGAGGAGTGGAGGAGAGCGTGGCCGTCAGCCGCGATACGCGATCGCCGCGCCGCGCAGCGCGGCGTACGGGGTGGTCAGCAGGCCGACGGGCACGGTCGCGAGCCAGTCCGCGAAGCGGCCCTTGGCCTCGAAGCGGCCGCGCAGCGCATCGAGCGGCAGCACCGCGGCGATCCGCGGCACGACGCCGCCGGCGACGACGACACCGCCGGCCGCGTCGTAGATCAGCGCGAGGTCGCCGGCGAAGGCGCCGAGCAGTTCGAGGAAGGTGCGCGCGGCGCGCAACGCGGTCGCGTCGCCGCGCGCGCACCCTTCGACGACCGTGGCCGCGCCGCCCTCGGGCACCGGCACGCCGGCCTCCAGGCACGCGGCCTCGTGCAGCAGCGCGAGCCCCGGCCCCGACAGCAGCCGCTCCCAGGAGACGCGTCCGAAGCGGCGCGCGGCGAGCGCGTGCGCGGCCTGCTCGAACGGGGTCTCGGCCGCGCAGCTCGCGTGGCCGCCCTCGCTCGCGAGCGGCTGCCAGCCGTGCGCGGTGTGCACGACGGCGGCGACGCCGAGCCCGGTGCCCGGGCCGACGACGACGCGGTGGCCGTGCGCGACGCCCGCGGGCGTCGGGCGGCCGGCACGCGCCGCGGCGCCGCCGGGCAACGGCGCGAGCTCGTCGGCCGCGAGCCAGGGCAGCGACCAGGCGAGCGCGCCGAAGTCGTTGAGCACCGTGACCCGGTGCGCGCGCAGCGCGAGCTCGGCCGCGAGGGCCGACGGGTCGACCGACCAGTCGGCGTTGGTCATGTCGATGCGGCCGTCCTGCACGCGGCCCGCCGCGGCGATCGCCGCACCGTCGATGCGCAGCCCGTGGCCGTGCGCCGAGAGGTAGTGCCGACAGGCCGACGCGAGGTCCGGCCAGCGCGCGCGCTCGACGCGCTCGGGCGCGTTCAGCAGGCGGCCGTCGCGCGCGAGCGCGAAACGCGCGAAGGTGCCGCCGACGTCGCCGACCAGCACGACGTGGTCGGCGCGCCGCTCGCGCGGGGCGTCATGCATGAGCGCGGCTCCGCAGCACTCCGCCGATCCGCGCCGCGTCGGCGCCGTCGGCGAGCGCGTCGCGCAGCTCGGCGAGCAGCGCGAGGCTCTCGCCCGGCGCGTCGAGCTGCAGGTCGCCGCTGCCGGCGATCCGAGGTCCGACCGCGACCGCGGTGCCCGCGTGGCGGCGGATCGCCTCGAACATGTCGAGATCGGTGACGTCGTCGCCGAACGCGACCGGCACGCTGCCCCGGAACGGCGCGTCGGCCATCAGCGCATCGACGCCGTGCGCCTTGGTGGTCGAGCGCGGCTTGATCTCGAGCACCTGCCGGCCGCGCAGCACGGTCCACTGCGGCGCGAGCGCGTCGCAGGCTTCGCGCAGCGCGCGGCGCAGCGCCTGCATCGCGGGGGCGGGGAGACGGTGATGCACCGCGATCGCCGCGCCCTTGTCCTCGACCAGCGTCGCGCGGTGCTCGGCCGCGATGCGTTCGAGCGCGCGGCGCAGCGCCTCGGGCGGCGGCGTCGCGCGCGAGCGTTCGGGTACGGCATCGGGATCGCGACGCAGCTCGAGGCCGTGCAGCCCCACCGCAACGCCGCGAAACGGCGCGAACAGCCGGTCGAGCGAGTCGATCGAGCGGCCGCTCACCAGCGCGAGCAGGCCGCCGCTCGCGCGATGCAGGTCGCCGAGCAGCTCGACGAGCGAGGATCCGACGACGACCGCGTCGGGGTGCGACGCGAATTCGAGCAGCGTGCCGTCGACGTCGAGGAACAGCGAGATCGGTCGGGCGATGGTCGGACTCCGCATCGGTGTCCGACCGATTGTAAGGGCGACCCGCTGTCAGTCGGTGCGCCGACGCGGCGCCGCGCCCGGCCGGGGGCCGCGCGGGGCGCCGTCGCGTCGCGGCGCGCCG
>Ga0315899_10001424_pt1 | contig 27187 bp, 25 predicted proteins | sample LakEriMetagenome_2_FD_203518 | JGI IMG/M metagenome (GOLD analysis project Ga0315899, IMG submission 203518) | Freshwater fungal communities from buoy surface, Lake Erie, Ohio, United States - Buoy 4 MA112 | ecosystem: Environmental > Aquatic > Freshwater > Lake | place: USA: Lake Erie, Ohio... | reverse complement strand
AGACGACGATCATGTCGAGAAATCCTGCTTGTCGAAAGGTCCGACGCACGAACGCATAAGCGACAAGAATGAAGGACGCGCGGCCCCTGGCGGCGCGTCCTTGCTGATGTGGCGTAGTCCAGTCAGGAGATGGTCCAGACTTGCCGAGGCTTTTCGCTCACCGTCTTAAGCGTGTTGGAGAGACTGCCGCCCGCCTTTTCGCGCCGCCAATGACCGCGATGCTGATCAGGCCGGCTTTGGCGGCCGCAGCCCTCGTTTCGCCTTCAGGCCCGGCTTTCATCTTCCGACGCGACCTGATCATCAGGCGAGCGGCCACCGATTACTTCAGCTGGTTGCTGACCGAGGTGAAGGTGTTGGTGAGCTTCGTGCCCATGGTGGTGGCGGCGGTGATGATGGCGACGCTGATCAGCGCGGCGATCAGGCCGTATTCGATCGCGGTCGCGCCGGATTCGTCGGCGAAAAAGCGCGTGATGAAATTCTTCTGCGTCATTTGGTCAATCTCCAGCTTAAAATCGAACGGCCTGCTTCAGCCGTGGGCTCACGTTAGTCGGGCCGGGTTACGATCAGGTTAAGTCAAAGCTGCTGGACTTTTGCTTTATGGATGAGTTCTGGCGCGAATTGTCTTTCTTTGGGGCACATTGGCTTTTTGCTTTTGCTGCACGCAGCACTCCCGGTGAATATCAAGGCTTTGTTCACCATTCGCAGTCATTCTGTGCGCAGTTTGCTTTTCAGGTTTTTGAAACAAGAGATTTGCGCCATGCGTCGTGACACGCCGTTCCTTGAGTTTCGTCGGGCCGCTCTGGCCGCCCTGGTGACGTCTGGCTTCGCCTGCGCGCCCGCGCTGGCGCAATCGTCCAGCGAGACGATCACTCTCACGCTTGATCAAGCCACCATTCTCAGCCTTCCGCAGAACGCGATGACGGTCATTATAGGCAATCCCGGCGTCGCCGACGTGACGATGATCAAGAAGACGAACCAGATGGTGCTCACGCCCAAAGCGTTCGGTCGCACGAACATGATCGCGCTCGACCGCGACGGCCGCTCGGTGGGAGAATCCACGATCCGCGTCGTCGGGCCGACGACCAATCTCGTGGTGCAGCGAGGCGTTGAACGTGAATCGTGGGATTGCTCGACGCGGTGCAATCCCGTTGTCAGCCTGGGCGATTCCCCGCGTCACGTGACGGAGACGATCGGTCAGGCGCAGGCGCGCGCTGGATCCATGGGCGCGGCGAAATAGCGTTCGGCCCTCATTGCGGATGAAACGAAAAACGCCCCGGTTTCGCCGGGGCGTTTTGCTTTGCGCGCCGCTCGCGCGGCGGACGGTTCCCGAGGCTCAGATCGTCTGGTTATAGGCGCCAACTTCCTTGTGCTGACGGATGATCGCGTCGACTGCGCCGAACATTTCGCGCATCCGCGCCTCCGCCGCAGGGCTTTCCACCACCACGACGAGTTCGGGCTTGTTGGAGGAGGCGCGCACGAGGCCCCATGTTCCGTCCTCCACCATCACGCGCACGCCGTTTACCGTCACCACGTCGACGATGGACTGACCGATCAGCTTGTCGCCGCGCGCATGCATCGCTTTCACCTGTTCGGTGATCTGGTCCACGATTCCGTATTTCACTTCGTCGGCGCAGTGCGGCGACATGGTGGGCGAGCCCCATGTCTTGGGCAGCTCGGCGTAAAGGTCGCCCATCGACTTGCCGGGATTGCGGTCGAGCATCTCCAGCACGTGAATGGCGGTGAGCACGCCGTCGTCATAGCCGCGGCCCACCGGCGCGTTGAAGAAGAAATGGCCGGATTTCTCGAAGCCCGCGAGCGCTTTCAGGTCCGTCACGCGGCGCTTGATGTAGGAATGGCCTGTCTTCCAGTAGTCGGCTTTCACGTTGAGGCTGCGCAGAACTGGATCGGTCGCGAACAGGCCCGTGGATTTCACGTCCACGACGAAGGTCGCGCCGGGGTGCAGTTTGGCGAGGTCGCGCGCGAGCATCACGCCGATCTTGTCGGCGAAGATCTCGTGGCCCTTTTCATCCACAACGCCGCAGCGGTCGCCGTCGCCGTCGAAGCCCAGACCCACGTCGGCGCCCGTCTCGCGCACCTTGTCGGCCATGGCGTGCAGCATCTCCATGTCCTCGGGGTTGGGATTGTAGCGCGGGAAGGTGTGATCAAGCTCCGTGTCGAGCGGAATGACTTCGCAGCCCAGCGCCTCAAGGATGCGCGGGGCGAAGGCGCCCGCCGTGCCGTTGCCGCAGGCGGCGACGACTTTGAGTTTGCGTTTGAGCTTCGGCCGGTTGGTGAGGTCGGCGACGTAGCGCTCGGGGAAGTTCTCCACGAAGCGGTAGGAGCCGCCCTCGGCGTAGCGGAAGCGGCCTTCCAGCACGATGTCGCGCAGGCGTCCCATTTCGTCGGGGCCGAAGGTGACGGGGCGCTGCGCGCCCATCTTCACGCCGGTCCAGCCGTTGTCGTTGTGCGAGGCGGTGACCATGGCGACGGCGGGCGTATCGAGCTCGAATTGGGCGAAATAGGCCATGGGCGACATGGCGAGGCCGATGTCATGCACCTTCACGCCGGCGGCCATGAGGCCGGTCACGAGCGCGTATTTGATGGAGGCGGAATAGGAGCGATAGTCGTGGCCCGTCGCCAGTTCCGGCTTCACGCCCATTTCATGCAGCAACGTGCCGAGGCCCAGCCCCAGCGCCTGCACGCCCATCAGGTTGATCTCTTTCTCGAACAGCCAGCGCGCGTCATATTCGCGAAAGCCCGTCGCCTTCACCATGGGGCGGGATTCGTAGTCGTAGGTGTTGGGCGTGAGCTGCGGGACGGGCTTGGGATAATGCATGGGCGGCCTCTGTTTGGGGCGGGGACAATAAACCGCTTCCAGCCGCTTGTCTGCGGGGCTGGCGCGGCGGAAACGTGGCGGCGCGTCAGGGTTTCAGCACCAATTGGCCGGAGGCCACCTCAAAGCCGCGCAGTTTGGTGAGAAAGCTCATGCCCAGCAGGCTGCCGGCGCCCGCGCCCCGGGGCATGACGATGGCCGGCACGTCATAGGCGACGATGCCGTGCACCCGCACTTCGCGCAGGCGCGCGCGCCGCCTTCAGCTCGCCTGAAGCGGTCAGAAGCGGCAGGGAGAATTCATGGGGCTGCGGGCGCAGGCCGATGCCGGCGGCGTCCTCATGGCTGAGCGAGACATAGGTCGCGCCCGTGTCCACCAGCATTTTCAGACGTCTTCCGTCGATCTCCACGTCCGCGCTGAACTGGCCGAGCCTGTCGGCGGGAATGGCGACGCGCACGCCCGAGGCCAGCTGCCCAGGGCGCGCGGCCTGCCCGGTCTGGGCTGGAGCCTGGGCGATTTGCGGCCGCGCGGGAGGCGCGACGGCCTGCGGCGAGGCAGGCTTGCTCGCCTCAAGGCGCGACACCATGGCGCTGGCGGCGAGGCCGATCAGCAGAGTGACGATCAGAAGCTTGATGGGTCCGTTCATGCCATATGCGCTCGCGCCCTGCTGTCGCGCCAGCATGGGCCAAACCATACGCTTAAAGCCTTAACGCGTGGCAAGGCGCGCGCTGGCTCTTGGCGTTAGGGTTTCCGCTTTCTAAGCGTCAGCCCTCGCGCGGCAGGCGCTTGAGGGCGTAGAGCGCGTCGAGCGCCTCGCGCGGCGTCATCTCGTCGGGCTCGAGCGCGTCGAGCGCGGCGCGCAAAGCGTCCTCGCGCGCCGGAGCTGACGTGGATGCGCGCGCGGGCGCGGGCGCCGCGGCGAACAGCGGCAGATCGTTGACGATCTCCGCCATGGGTTTGCGCCGGTCGCCGGCCTCAAGCTCCGCAAGCAGGGTTTGCGCGCGCGCAACCACGTCGGCGGGCAGGCCGGCGAGCCGCGCCACCTGAATGCCATAGGAACGGTCGGCGGCGCCGCGCGCCACTTCATGCAGAAACACCACCTCGCCGTTCCAGTCCGCCACGCGCATGGTGAGATTGACGAGGCGCGGCAGGCGTTCCGACAAGCGCGTGAGTTCGTGGAAATGGGTGGCGAACAGGGTGCGCGAGCGATTGGCCTCGTGCAGCCGCTCCACGGCGGCCCAGGCGATGGACAGGCCGTCGAAAGTCGCGGTGCCGCGGCCGATCTCGTCGAGGATCACGAGCGAGCGCGGCCCCGCCTGATTGAGGATGGCGGCGGTCTCCACCATCTCCACCATGAAGGTCGAGCGTCCGCGCGCAAGATCGTCCGCCGCGCCCACGCGCGAGAACAGCCGGTCCACAACGCCGATATGGGCGCGCGCCGCCGGCACATAGGAGCCCGCCTGCGCCAGCGCGGCGATGAGCGCGTTCTGTCGCAGATAGGTCGATTTGCCCGCCATGTTGGGGCCGGTGACGACGGCGAGCGCGCCGCCGTCCTCGCCCGTCAGGTCGCAATCATTGGCGACGAAGCCGTCGCCGTTGCGCCGCAGCGCGGCCTCCACCACCGGGTGGCGCCCGCCTTCGATCCTGAAGGCGAGGCTGTCGTCCACGATGGGGCGCGTCCAGTCGCGCTGGGCGGCGAGTTCGGCGAGCGCGCAGGCCACATCGACGCAGGCGAGCGCGTCGGCGGCGGCCTTGATCTGGGCGTCATGGGCCTGCGCGCGGGCGCACAGATCGTCGAAGGTCGCAAGCTCCATGGCGAGCGCGCGCTCGCCGGCTGAGGCGATCCTCGCTTCCAGCTCGCCGAGTTCGCTCGTCGAGAAGCGCATCGCGTCCGCCATCGTCTGGCGGTGAATGAAGGTCGCGTTGAACGGGGGCTGCAACAGGCGTTCGCCGTTCGCCTGACTGGTCTCGATGAAATAGCCGAGAAAATTATTATGCTTGATTTTGATCTGCTTGGTTTGCGCGAGGTCGCAATAGCGCGCCTGCAATGAGGCGACGACGCGTCGGCTCTCGTCGCGCAGCGCCCGCGTCTCGTCGAGTTCAGCCAGAAAGCCCGCCCGCACGAAGCCGCCGTCGCGCTTGTTGAGCGGCAAGTCTTCAGCGAGCGCGCGCGTGAGCGCTTCCTCCAGCGCGTCGTCGAGACCAGCGAGCGCGGCTTGCGCCTGCGCGATCTCCGGCGCCGCCTGCGCGCTGATCGCCGCGTCAGCGGCGAGCAGGCGCGCGGTCGCGCGGCAGGCGGCGAGCCCGTCGCGCAGGCCGGCGAGATCGCGCGGGCCGCCGCGCCCCAGCGAGAGGCGCGCGAGCGCGCGCGCCATGTCGGGCGCGCTCTTCAGGCTTGCGCGCACGTCCGCGCGCAGGGCGGGGGCGTCCAGGAAGGCTTTGACGGAGTCCAGCCGTTCCAGAATCCGCGCGCGGTCGGTGAGCGGCGCGGCGATGCGCTCCGCAAGCAGGCGCCCGCCGGCGGGCGTCGCCGTCATATCGACGCAGGCGAGCAGCGAGCCCTCGCGCGCGCCGGTCGTGGTGCGTGTGAGTTCGAGATTGGCGCGCGTCGCCGCGTCGATCTCCATCGTCGCGCCGCGGCTCAGGCGCGCAGGCAGGCCGAGTGGCGCGCGTGCGCGCATCTGCGTGCGCTCCACATAGGCGACGGCGGCCGCCGCTGCGGCGATCTCCGCCCGCGTGAGAGCGCCGAATCCGTCGAGCGTGCGCACCCCATAGAAATCCATCAGGCGGCGCTCCGCCGTCACGTCCGATCCCGCGCGCGCGGTGAAGGTGCAGGGAATGCGCGTCTCGTCGAGCATTCGGCGCAGGCCCGCGTCGGAGTCGAACGCGTCCGGCGCCACGATTTCGCTTGGCTCGATGCGCGCGATTTCGGCGGTGAGGCTTTCAAGCCCGCATTCGCTCACGCTGAACGCGCCTGTGGAGATATCGGCGGCGGCCAGCCCGAAGGTCCACGCGTCCTCGCCGGCGCGCACGCGCGACAGGGCGAGCAGGGCGTTGGCGCGGCCGGGCTCCAGCAGGCGCTCTTCGGTGATCGTGCCCGGCGTGACGAGGCGCACGACTTCGCGCCGCACCACGGATTTCGCGCCGCGCTTGCGCGCCTCCGCGGGATCTTCGGTCTGTTCGCACACGGCGACGCGATGGCCGAGGCCGATGAGCCGTTGCAGATAATCGTCGGCGCGGTCGATGGGCACGCCGCACATGGGAATGTCGGCGCCCTGATGTTTGCCGCGCTTGGTCAGCACGATGCCCAGCGCGCGGCTGGCGGTCTCCGCGTCCTCGAAGAACAATTCGTAGAAATCGCCCATCCGGTAGAACAGAAGGCAATCGGGATTGGCCGCTTTGATCTCGATATATTGCGCCATCATCGGCGTCGCCTTCGCCGCTTCGGCGGGCTTTTCTTGCGCGGCGGCGGCGTCAGGCGGGATGTTCAGCATGGCGGGAAATTATCAGACGCTCCGGCCATTCGACACGGGAGGCCGCCCGCTGTCCCCTGTTTTTGCGCCCGTCCGGCGCGTCCCCGCCCTTTCTCTGGTCTGGAGACAATAGCCCGCCCCCCGCGCAGCCACGATTCGCGGCATTTTGTGGCCGCCGTTCTGCGTGTCGAGGGCGCGCAGTTTCCGCCTCGCCTTGCTCATAAGCAGATCGACGGCGCGGCTGCCGGGCTCGATCCTGCCGCCCACCGCGGCCTCGTAAATAAGCCCCTTGGGCACGTGGCGGTCGGGGTGGCGCATGAGCAGGCGCAGGGCCTCGAACTCGGCCGAGGTCAGGCGCACCCTCGTCATATGGGCGTTGAAGGCCGAGCGGGTGAGCGGGTCGAGCCGCAGGTCGCCGGCGCGCAGGGCGCCGTCCTCCCGCCCTCGCCAGCGGCTGATAGATTTGCTCAGGCGAAGCGACAATTCGCGTGAGTCCATGGGCCAGTCGAGCACGTCGTCGGCGCCCAGCTCCAGCGCCCAGCAGCGCGTCTCTGCGATAGGCGCGCGCATGATGACGCTGACGGGCAACAGCGTCGCCAAGGCGCGCAAGAGGTTCGAGCAATCGCCGTCGCGCAGGTCACATTCGGTGAGAATGGCGTCCAGCTGGCGCGCGTCGGCCAGCCCCAGGGCTGCGTCCACGCTGTCGGCTTCAAGCACGTCAAACCAGCGTTCGCGCAATCTGGCTGCGTCGAGGCGGCGTTCCTGGATCTTGCTGGCGACGATGAGGACGAGGGGTTGAGGGGTCATATCCGGACTTATTGTGGAAATCTCCGTCCATAGAGTTCAGGTCCCGCTGTTCCGCTATCGGAAAAACGCAACAGGTGGAAAAAACGCGTCTCTGAAATGAGATGAGCGTCACGCGCGCGGCGGCCCGGCCCTTGCCTTGTTCCGGGGGCAGGGCCACAAGAGCGAGGCGAGGCCAAGGCGAGGCGAGACGGCGCCCGGCGGAGCCGGCGCGCGCGGGCTGCGGGAGCGGGGGTGAGCATGGACGGTCTGGTTCTGGACGGCGTCGTGACGGAATGGGTGAGCCTGCTGCTGCGCTGGCTGCACATCGTCACCGCCATGGCGTGGATCGGCTCGTCCTTTTACTTCATGCACATCGACGCGGCGCTGAAGGCCGCGCCCGACATTCCCGCCGGCAAGGGCGGTGAGGCGTGGGAGGTGCACGGCGGCGGCTTCTACCATGTGCGCAAATATCTCGTCGCGCCGGCCGCTTTGCCCAACGAACTGATCTGGCACAAATGGGAGAGCTACACGACGTGGATCTCCGGCTTCTTCCTGCTCGTTTGGATCTATTACGTCTCCGCCGACGTCTATCTCATCGATCCCGCCGTGCGCGTGATCTCGACGCCGCTCGCCGCGGCGATCGGAATCGGCGGGCTCGCCGTGGGCTGGATCGTTTATGATTTTCTCTGCAGGTCGCCGCTGGGCGAGCGCCCGCCCGTGCTGGCGGCGGTGGGCTTCGCCTTCATCGTGCTGATGGCTTATGGCTTCCAGCAGGTTTTCTCGCCGCGCGGCGCCTTCATCCACACCGGCGCCTTGATGGCGACGATCATGACGGGCAACGTCTTCCTCGTCATCATTCCCAACCAGCGCAAGGTCATCGCCTCGCTGATGAAGGGCGAGGATCCTGATCCGCGCTACGGCAAGATCGGCAAGATCCGCTCGACCCATAACAATTACCTCACCCTGCCGGTCGTCTTCCTGATGATCTCGGGCCATTATCCGCTCGTGTGGTCGGGGCCCTATGCGGTGGCGGTCGTCGCGCTCATTCTGGTGGCGGGCGCCTTCGTGCGGCACTTCTACAATCTGCGTCATCTGGGGCAGGGGAATTTCTGGTGGATGTGGATCGTCGCCGCCCTCGCGGTTGCGCTCGCCATCGCCGCGAGCCTGCCGGCGAGTCCCGTGGCGCGTGAGAAATTTGGCCTGGCCGATCCCGCGCCGCGCGCGCAAACCGCCGCCGCTTCGCAACCGCAGGCGCCCGCCGACGTAGCGGAGATCGTCGTCTCGCGCTGCTCCATGTGCCATGCGCAGACGCCCGTGTGGCCCGGCGTCGCCATCGCGCCCAAGGGCGTTCTGCTTGACACGCCGGAGCTTGCGCAGCGCTGGCGCGAACAGGTGCGTTTGCAGGCGGGCTTCACGCGCGCCATGCCGCCCAACAATCTGACTGAAATCACCGAAGAGGAGCGCGCGATCCTGCGCGCATGGGGCTCGCCGGCCAGAGGCGCGAATTCCTGAAGCCGCAAGACACAAGGGAGAAACGCATGGGGAGAGACGCATGGGCAGGTTGAGCGGACGCGTCGGCGTCGTCACGGGCGCAAGCTCCGGCATCGGCGAGGCCATCGCCGAGGGTCTGGCGGCTGAAGGCATGGCGGTCGTGCTCGCCGCGCGCCGCGCGGATCGGCTCGATCAGCTCGCCGCGCGCATCGCCGCCGCCGGCGGACGCGCCCGCGCCGTGCGCACTGACGTGACGGTTGAGGACGACGTGATCTGCCTCTTCCATGCGGTCAACAACGAATTCGCGCGCCTCGATCTGCTCGTCAATTGCGCGGGCTTCGCCGATCCCACGCCCACCCATGAATTGTCGCTGGAGCGCTGGCGCGCCATCGTGGACGCCAATCTCACCTCCGCCTTTCTGTGTTCGCGCGAGGCGCTCAAGATCATGCGGCCGCAGAAGCGCGGACGCATCATCAACATCGGCAGCATTTCCGCGACCATGCCGCGCCCCGACCAGATCGGCTATACGTCCACCAAATTCGCGCTCGACGGACTCACCCGATCGCTTGCGCTAGATGGGCGCGCCCATGGGATTACGGCCTCCATCATTCATCCGGGCTCCACCGCGACGGAGCTTGTGCCCAATATGCACGCGCGTCCGGCGGCGGAGACGATGAAGGCGGCGGAAGTCGCGGCCGTCGCCGTGCTCACCGCCTGCCTGCCGGATGAGACGAACCTGCTCGAGGCGACGATTCTGCCCATCGCGCAGCCGTTTCTCGGTCGCGGCTGAAAGCCGCCCGCGCGATGGAGCCGCCCGCCCCCCGACCGCTCGCGCAAATGGAGCTTGGCGCTCTCGCCGCATTGGCGGAGGCGCTGCCCGGCCCGCTCGTCGCCCTCGATGCGCAGGGCCGCGTGCTCGCCGCCAACGCCGCCGCGCGCGCCCTTTTGCCGGCTTTGCGCGCGGGCGCCTTTCTGTCCATGGCGCTGCGCGCGCCTGACGTCGCCGACGCGGTGCGCCGTGTGGCGGCGGGCGGCGAGCCTGAGCGCGCGATCTGGAGCGAGCGCGTGCCGGTTGAGCGTTTGTTCGAGGTCCATGTCGCGCCTGTGAGTCTCGACGGCGCCTCTCTCGTCGCGCTGTCCTTTCAGGATCTCACCGAGCCGCGCCGGCTCGAACGCATGCGCACGGATTTCATCGCCAACGCCAGCCACGAATTGCGCACGCCGCTCGCCTCGCTTCTGGGTTTCGTCGAGACGCTGCAAGGCCCCGCGCGCGACGACGCGGCTGCGCGCGAGCGCTTTCTCGCCATTATGGCCGATCAGGCGCGGCGCATGTCGCGGCTCATCGATGACTTGCTGTCCCTCTCGCGCATCGAACAGAGCGAACATGTGCGCCCTGCCGCGCGCGTGGATCTCGCCGACGTGGCCCGCCGCGTCTCAGGCTCGCTCGACGCCCATGCGCAAGAAGAGGGCGCGCGCATCGATCTTGCGCTCGCTGAAGGCGTGATCGTGCGCGGGGATGCTGACGAACTGATGCGCGTTTCGGAGAATCTCATCGAGAACGCGATCAGATACGGCGCGCAGCCGGGCGAGGGCGCGCGCGTGCGCGTCATGGTTTCGCGCGCGGGCGGCGAGGGCGTTTTGAGCGTGAGCGACGAGGGGCCGGGCGTCGCCCGTCACGACCTGCCGCGGCTGACGGAGCGTTTTTATCGGGCCGATGCGGCGGTGAGCCGCGCGAAGGGCGGCACGGGCCTTGGTCTTGCGATCGTCAAGCACATCGTGGCGCGACATGGCGGCCGGCTTGCGATCGAGAGCGATCCCGGCGCGGGCGCGACGTTCCGCGTCGCGATCCCGCTGGCGGAGTAAGGGATCTTCAGTTCGGGCGCTGGGCGCGCCGGTCGCGGCGACGATCCTGCGCAGGCTGGTAGGCCATGCGCGAGTGATGCGTGCAATAGGAGGCGCCGACGTTTGAGCGCGAGCCGCAATAGCGGAACTCGGGCGTCGACGGGTCGCCAAGCGGCCAGCGGCACATGGCCTCGCGCAATTCCATGATGGTCACGCGCTCGGAGATCGGGATCACCACGTCTTCGATGGGGCGCGGCGCAGGCGCCTCATAGACGCGCGCGTCCAAAGCGAGCGCGGTGTTGCCGCGAACGGCCGCGGCGGGCCTCGGCGCCGCCGGTTTGGCGGCGCGCGGCGCCTGCGCGCGCGGACGCGCTGCGGCGGGCGCGGTGGTCTTCACGCGGCCCGAAAGGCCCAGACGATGCACTTTTCCGATGACGGCGTTGCGGGTGATGCCATTGGCCAGCTCCGCGGCGATCTGGCTTGCGCTCAGGCCTTCCGACCACAATTTGCGCAGAAGATCGACTCGTTCATCGGTCCAGGACATACGCCCTCCTCAAGCATGCATTTCAAGAATCCGCACGCGCCGCCTCACCGGCTTCGCCGGCGTCGTTGAACGCAAGGGAAACTCATTTGAAGGTCCGCGCACGAAATGTCGTAGTGGACGAGCGGGAAACTACACTAGCCGTAGAATCGCACGCAAGGCTGGCGGCGCGGCGTCGTCGGGGAAAACCCGCGTTTTCCCCAAGCCATTTGGCGCCGCTTCGCGCCGCGCCGCGTCCGCGCGCAGCGGTTGCGCGCAGGAAGCAGTGCACATGAGTCATTTATAAGGCGCGGGTCATCGGGCCCGCCCTGCGCCTGCGCCTGCGCCCGCGCCCGCGCCGCCGGCTTATTTGACCGCCGGGGCGGAAAATTCTAAAAAAGGTTCATTCATTCTGCCGCCCCCCGGGGGGCGGCAGTTTGATTTTGGGCCGTCCGCCGCACGTCGCGCGGGGGCCCGCCGCATCAAAGTTTCGCTCAAGCCCGTGCGCCGCCATGTCTCAGACGCCCGCAAGCCCCGCCTCTTCGCCGCTTCTGCCGACCTATGCGCGCGCGGACGTCGCCTTCGTGCGCGGCGAAGGCGCCTGGCTCGAGGCGGAGGACGGCTCCCGTTATCTGGATTTCGGCGCCGGCATCGCCGTGCTCGCGCTTGGTCACTCCCATCCCCGCCTCGTGGAGGCGCTGGTCGAACAGGGCCGCAAGCTCTGGCACGTCTCGAACCTCTTCCGCATTCCGCAGGCGGAGGCTCTGGGCCGCAAGCTGGTGGACGCGACTTTCGCTGATTACGTGTTCTTCACCAATTCGGGCGCCGAGGCGATGGAGGGCGCGATCAAGACCGCGCGCAAATATCATGCGGCCGGCGGCCATCCCGAACGGTTCCGCCTGATCACCTTCGAAGGCGCGTTCCACGGCCGCACGCTCGCCACCATCGCAGCCGGCGGCAATCCGAAATATATCGAAGGTTTCGGCCCGAAGGCGGAAGGCTTCGATCAGGTTCCCTTCGGCGATCTCGCGGCGGTGGAGAAAGCCATCGGCCCGCAGACCGCCGGCGTGCTCGTTGAGCCCATTCAGGGCGAAGGCGGCATCCGCGTGCCCCCGCCCGCTTTCCTGCGCGGCCTGCGCGAGCTGTGCGACCGGCATGGGCTCCTGCTCGTGCTTGATGAAGTGCAATGCGGCATGGGCCGCACGGGCAAATTGTTCGCCTATGAGCTCGTTGGCGTGAAGCCGGACGTCATGGCGGTCGCCAAGGGCATCGGCGGCGGTTTTCCGCTCGGCGCCTTCCTGTGCACGCGCGAGGCGGGCCGGGGCATGGTGGCGGGCTCGCATGGCACGACTTACGGCGGCAATCCGCTCGCAACCGCCGTGGGCGCCGCAGCCCTCGACGTCATTCTCGAGCCGGGCTTTCTCGAGCGCGTGGCGCAGACGGGCCTCAAGCTCAAGCAAAAGCTCGCCGCGCTTCTGGATCGCAGGCCCTCCGTCATCGCCGAGGTGCGCGGCGAGGGCCTGATGCTGGGACTGCGTCTGCATGTCCCCAACGGCGATTTCGCCGCCGCTGCGCGCGCGCAGCATCTGCTCGTCATTCCCGCCGGCGATAACGTCGTGCGTCTCCTGCCGCCGCTCAACATCGGCGATGCGGACATCGACGAAGCGCTCGACCGGCTCGACAAGACCTGCGCCGCGCTTGAAGCCGCGCAGAAGACGCAGGCTGGAGCCTCCGCATGACCGCCCGTGCCACGCCTCGCCACTTCCTCGATCTGACGGAAGTGGACGCGCCCGAACTGCGGGCCATCCTTGAGGCCTCCAAGCGCCTGAAGGCGCGCCGCCGCAAGGGCGTGCGCGCGGACGTGCGCCCGCTCGAGGGCAAGGTGCTGGCGATGATCTTCGACAAGCCGTCCACGCGCACCCGCGTCTCTTTCGACGTGGGCGCGCGCGAACTGGGCGGCGCGACCATCATGCTCACCGGCGCGGAGATGCAATTGGGCCGCGGCGAGACCATCGCCGACACGGCGCGCGTGCTCTCGCGCTTCGTCGACGGCGTGATGATCCGCATCCTCGACCATGAGGATTTGCGGGAGCTCGCGGCCAACGCCACCGTGCCTGTCGTCAACGGACTCACCAAGCGCAGCCATCCCTGCCAGATCATGGCCGACGTGATGACCTTCGAGGAGCATCGCGGGCCGATCAAAGGCCGCACCATCGCCTGGACCGGCGACAGCAACAACGTGCTGGCGAGCTGGATTCACGCCGCGGAGCGCTTCGACTTCGCGATCCGCGTGGCCACGCCGGCGGAGCTTGCGCCGGGTTCGGCCATCGTCGACTGGGCGAAGCGCGCCGGCGTCGCGCTCACCCTCACCAACGATCCCTTCGAAGCCGTAGCGGGCGCCGACGCCGTCGTCACCGATTGCTGGGTGTCGATGGGCGACGAGGAGGAGGCGCGCCGGCGCCACAATCTGCTCGCGCCGTTTCAGGTGAACGCGAAGCTCATGGGCGCGGCCGCGCGCGACGCGCTGTTCATGCATTGCCTGCCCGCTCATCGCGGCGAGGAAGTCACCGACGAGGTGATGGATGGTCGCCATTCGGTCGTCTTCGACGAGGCGGAGAACCGGCTGCATGCGCAAAAGGGCGTGCTGTGCTGGGCCATGGCGCCCGATGCGTTCGCCGCGCTGTGAGCCTTTCGCGGGACGCAATTCATGACTGACAACGCACAAGCCTCGCGGCCGGTCTCCGACGCCGGCGGCGACGATCTCGTCATTCCTTTCGCGGTCATTCCGCTCGACGTGCGCGGCCGTCTCGTGCGGCTGGGGCCGGCGCTCGACGTTCTGCTCGCCAATCATGGTTATCCTGAACCCATCGCGCGTGCGGTGGGCGAGGCCGCGGCGCTGACCGCGCTTCTGGGAACCTCGCTGAAATTCGAGGGCCGCTTTCAATTGCAGACGCGCAGCGACGGCGTGATCGACATGCTCGTCGTGGATTTCGACGCGCCCGACCGGCTGCGCGCTTTCGCCCGGTTCGATGCGCAGCGCCTCGCGCAGGCGCAAGCCGCCGGCGTGGCGAGCCCGGCCGATCTTCTCGGCAAGGGCCACCTCGCCTTCACCATCGATCAGGGCTCCGACATGTCGCGCTATCAGGGCGTGGTCGCGTTGCAGGGGCAGGGACTTGAGGCGGCGGCGCATGAATATTTCCTGCGCTCCGAACAGATCCCCACGCTTGTGCGCCTCGCCGTCGCGGAGCTGATGACCGGGGCCGGCGCCGGGCCGCGCTGGCGGGCGGGCGGGCTCATCGTCCAGTTCCTTCCCGATTCGCCCGAGCGCCGCCGCATGGCTGATCTCGACCCCGGCGACGCCCCCGCCGGCGCGCTCGCGCAGGAGTTCACTGAGGACGACGCATGGTCGGAGGCGCGCGCGCTCGCGGCCACGGTGGAGGATCATGAGCTTGTCGATCCCGCTCTGTCGAGCGAGCGCCTGCTCTATCGCCTGTTCCACGAGCGGGGCGTGACGGTCTATGAGGCTGGCGCCCTGCGCCACGCCTGCCGCTGCTCGCGCGAGGGGGTGGAGCGCATGCTCCGGGGCTTCTCCGAGCAGGACCGGCGCGACATGGTGGGCGAGAATGGCCGCATCGGCGTGACCTGCGAATTCTGCGGCGTGGCGCGGGAGTTCGACCCCGCCGAGGTCGCCGGCGACTAGCCTTTCGGCTGGGCCGGGCCCAAGCCGGCGCCCCTACCCAAACGGGCGCGCCTCCCTTATGGTGCGCCCCGTTCGACGAAGGGTTTCGCCATGGCTTCCGATCATTCCACGCCGCATTTCCACAACCAGCCGGGCGCGCCCGTCGTGCGCGTGGGCGTGAAGGAATTCATGTGCATCGGCGCCCTGCCGCCCTTCGACCATCCGCACATCTTCATCGACATGGGATCGGACACCGAGACGATCTGCCCCTATTGCTCGACGCGCTTCGCTTATGACGCGTCGCTGGGCGCCCATGCCTCCCCCGCTGAGTGCGAATGGACCGCGCCGGCCGCCGCCTGAGCGGGCGGGCGCGCGCGTGAGCCAGCCGCTCCACGTCATCATTTCGGGCGCCGGCGTCGGCGGCCTCGCCTGCGCGCTTGGTCTTGCGCGCGCTGGCCTGCGCGTCACCGTGCTTGAGCGCGCGCCGATCATCGACGAGGTCGGCGCGGGCATTCAATTGTCGCCCAACGCCACGCGCATCCTGCGCGCGTTCGGCGCGCTTGAGGGATGTTTGCCCCATGCGCTTGCGCCCGACGCCTTGCGGGTGCGCAGCGGCCGCTCGGGCGCGCTGCTCATGCGCATGCCGCTCGGCGCGCTCGCCGATGCGCGCTGGGGCGCGCCCCATCTCGTCATCCATCGCGCCGATTTGCAGCGCGTCCTGCTCGCGTGCTGCCGTGAGGCGGGCGTGGACGTGCGCACCGATTGCGAAACGCTGGGCTTCGCCGTTTTGCCCGACGGCGTTGAGGCCGGGGCGCGCGAAGGCGGCGGGCGCGGCGACCATGTGCGGCTGCGCGGCGATCTTCTCGTCGCCGCCGACGGCTTGCGCTCCGCTCTGCGCGAGCGCCTCGGCCTCGGGCTCTCCGATCGGCCGATCTATTCAGGGCGCACGGCCTGGCGCGCGCTCGTGCCGGGTCGTCTTGCGCCGGCGAGCGCGCTTGTGGCGGAGACCAATCTCTGGCTCGGGCCGCGCGCCCATCTCGTGCATTACCCGCTGCGCGCCGGCGATCTCGTCAACATCGTCGCGGTGATTGAGGACGACTGGCGCGACGACGAACGCGCCGATCCCTGGCGCGCCGGCGAGACCGATCCGCGCGCGCTCAACGCGGCGCTTGCAGGCTGGCGGCGCGAAGCGCGTGAGCTTGTCGCGCTCGCGCCGTCCTGGCGGCGCTGGCCCCTGTTCGAGCGCCCGCCGGCGCCGCGCTGGAGCCTTGACGGGCGCGTCGCGCTTCTCGGCGACGCCGCCCATCCCATCCTGCCGTTTCTGGCGCAGGGCTCCGCGCTCGCCATCGAAGACGCGGCCGCGCTCGTGCGCGCGCTCATGCGCCACGGCGCCGACGCGCCCGCCGCCGTCGCCGATTACGAGGCCGAGCGCGCGCCGCGCGCCACCGACGTCGCCATCGCCTCGCGCCGGCAGGGCGCGATCTATCACATGGGCGGGCCGCTCGCGCTCGCCCGCGACATGGTGATGCGCGGCTTTTCCGCCGAGGCGATGATGGGCCGCATGGACTGGATCTACGGCTACGCCGATGGCCGCGGCCAGCGCCGCCGCCTTCTGCCGTAATCGCCTCGCGCTTGTGCGGCGGCGTCGCCCCGGCTAATGCTCAGGCGTCGCGGACGTGGCGAAACTGGTAGACGCAAGGGACTTAAAATCCCTCGGGGCTTCCCGTGCGGGTTCGATCCCCGCCGTCCGCACCAATGAACGCGGCGCCGGAAGGCCGGCGCCAAGAAGGAAGCGGCAAGAAAGAAGCGGCAAGAGGGAAGCGCGCAATGGGCCTGGAGCTCTGGGAATACGCCTTGATCGCCGCCGGCGCCATTTGGGGCGCGTGGCTTTGCCGCAATCGCAAGAAATAGCTGCGGCGCAGGGGCCTCCTGCATAGCCTGCGCCGGATTCGCGCCGGCCTGTCGCGCCCGCCCCAGAATGGGCGCATTGCGCGGCCAGTCTCTCTGCGCGTCCAGTCGGGCGCAGGCGGGCGGGGGCCGGGGCCTTAGTTTTGCAAGTCAGGTTCGAGTCGATCCGGGGTCAGCCCCATGCGCGCGCGCCGGCGCGCGCCGCAGCTTCCATCGCCTCCCCGCGCCGCGTCGCGCGCGGGTCTGAGCGCTCCGTCGAGGCGCGCTTTGATCGGCGCGCGCCGGACATGGACGCGCCGACGCGCGCGCCGGCGGAAGACGCGCAGCCCATTCCCGTTCTGCCCGTGCGCTGCACGCAGCGCGCGAAGACCTTTTACGCGCGGCTCGGCTTTCGCACGCAGCCGGATGGCGAGAGCGAGGATTATCTCGTCCTGCGCGCCGGCGTGGTGGAGCTGCACTTCTTCCGCTGGCCCGATCTTGCGCCCGCAGGCTCAAGCGCGCTCGCCCATGTGCGCGTGCGCGACGCCGATGCGCTGTGGCGCGCTTGGGCGCGCCTTGGCATTCCCGGCGACGGCGCCCCGCGCCTCACTGCGCCCGCCGACACCCCCTGGGGCCTGCGGCGTTTCGCGCTGGTGGACCCTGACGGCAATTGCCTGAGCTTCGAGCACGCTGGCGGGACGTCGGGCTAGGGATTGCGCTGGCTCAAGACGATCCGCGCCCGCCATGCTAGGTTCGCCCCATGTCGGCGCCTTTCATCTCCGCGCGCAGCGCGTCTCTTGTGCTTATCCTCATCCTCCTCGCGGCGGGCGCTTTTGCATGGCGCGCGACGGGCGGCTTCGCCGCCGAGGTCGCAACCGTGATCGCGCGACGCGGCTCGGCCGCCGAGATCGTTTATGCGACCGGCGTGGTCGAACCCGTGCGCTGGGCGAAAGTTGTTTCGCTCCAGCGTAAACGTATCGTGGACATGTGCATGTGCGAGGGCAAGAGCGTGAACGCGGGCGACGTGCTCGTGCGGCTCGATGACTCGCAGGAGCGCGCGGCCCTCGCTGAACTTGAGGCGCGCCGCGCCCGGCTCGCCGCCGACGTCAGGCGCATTGAAGGGCTCGTCGCGCGCGCCGCCGCCCCGCAAACGCAGCTCGACCAGACCGAGACCCTGTTGCGCGAATTTCAGGCGCGCATCGAGGCGCAAAAAGATCGCATCGAAGATCTCGTGCTGCGCGCGCCCATGGCGGGCGTGGTTCTGCGCCGCGACGGCGAAGTAGGCGAGATCGCCGGCACGGGCGCCGCCGATGTTTTGTTCTGGGTCGGACAGCCCAAGCCCCTGCGCATCGTCTCCGACGTGAACGAAGAAGACGTGCCGCGCGTGAAAGTCGGCCAGAAGGCGCTGTTGCGCGCGGAGGGATTCCGCACGGAAAGCCTTGTGGCGCAGGTCTCCGAGATCACGCCTAAGGGCGATCCCGCGACCAAGACCTTCCGCGTCTATCTCGAACTGCCCGACGACACGCCGCTGATGATCGGCATGAGCGTGGAGGCGAACGTCGTCACGCGCGAGAAGGCGGATGCGCTGCTCGTCCCCGCCGAGGCGCTGCTGGAGGATGCGGTCTTCGTCGTCGAAGACGGCCGGCTCTCGCGCCGGCGCGTGAAAGCGGGCCTGCGCGGCGTGCGCATGGTGGAGATCGTGGAGGGCCTGCGCGAGGGCGAGCGCGTGGCGAGCCCGTCGAAATCAGGATGGCGCGATGGCATGCGCGTGCGCGCGGCCGCCGCGCCCGCGCCGTGAACCTCGTTCTCTCCATCGCGTTGACCCATGTGCGCGCCCGCGCGCGCCAGACCTTCGTCGGCGTCGTGGGCGTCGCGACAGGCGTCGGGTTTTCCGTGATGATGGCCGCCCTGATGGAGGGCTCCCAGCGCGATTTCGTCACCCAGCTCGTCGATGCGCTGCCCCATGTCTCCGTCACCGACCAGAAGCGTGAGCCGCCGCGCCAGCCTGCGGAAAACCTCTTCGACATGGTGGAGATTCGCGGTCTGTCGACGCCGGCCACGCGGCCGGGCATCAAAAACCCCTACGCCATCATGGCCTCCATCGAGGCCTGGTCGCCCGGCGCCGTCGCGCCCTCCGTGCAGTCGAAAGCGGTGCTGCGCTTCGCCGGCCGCGACACGGCGGCGAGCGTGATCGGCATTGATCCTCGCCGTGAAGTCGGCGTGTCGAAACTTGCGACCCACATCGTGAAAGGCTCGCTCGACGATCTCTACAAGACGTCGAACGCGATCATTCTGGGCGACGGGCTCGCGCGCAAGATCGGCGCGCGCGTGGGCAATTCCATCACGCTCGTCGGCGGGGCGGGACGCACGGTCTCGGCCAATGTGGTCGCGCTCTCCCACTCCGGCGTCAATCAGATCGATGAGTCGCAATCCTACACCCTCATCAAGACCGCGCAGATTCTCTCGGGCCAGACGGGTCTCGTGAATGAAATCCGCATCAAGACTCTCGACGCCATGGACGCGCGCGACGTCGCCACGCGCGTGGAGCGCGAAACGGGCTACAACGCCGTCTCATGGCTTGAGGCGAACGAGGATCTGCTCGCGGCTTTTCAGATCCGCAATTTCATTATGTTCGCGGTGGTGGGCGCCATTCTGCTCGTCGCCTCCTTCGGCACCTACAACATTATCTCCACCATCACCCATGAGAAGACGCGCGACATCGCAATCATGAAGTCCATCGGCCTGCCCGCGCATGTGGTGCGGCGCATTTTCGTGCTGGAAGGGCTCATCATCGGCGCGCTGGGGCTTGTCGTGGGCTGGGCGCTCGGCTTCGTCCTGTCATGGGCCATGGGGCAGGTTGAGTTCAGATCGCCCTTCATGGACGCCACCCGCCTGCCGATCCTTTATTCGCCGCTGCATTATCTCATCGCCGGCGGCGTGGCTTTGGCGGTCTCCGCCATCGCGGGCTATTTTCCCGCGCGCAAGGCCGCCTCCGTGCAGCCGGTCGACATCATCCGGGGCGCGTCGTGAGCGCGCTTCTGGAGGCGCGCGGCGTCACCCGCGTGATCGGAGGCGAACAGCCGACGACGCTCGTCGCCGGCATCGATTTCGCCGTGGCGCCGGGCGAGTTCGTCGCAATCACCGGCCCCTCGGGTTCGGGCAAGTCGTCGCTTCTCTATCTGCTCGGCCTGCTCGACACACCGACCGCTGGCGAGGTTCTCGTGAACGGGCGCAGCACGAAAGGGCTCGACGAAGAGGCGCGCGCGCGCCTGCGCCTCTCGGATCTCGGCTTCGTCTTCCAGTTTCATTTCCTCTTGCCGGAATTCACCGCGCTGGAGAACGTGAGCCTGCCCATGCGCGCTTTGGGCCGGCTCGACGATGCGCAGATGCGCCGACGCGCCTTTGATATTCTCTCCTCGCTGGGACTCGCCGATCACGCGCACAAGAGGCCAGACCAGATGTCGGGCGGCCAGCGCCAGCGCGTCGCCATCGCCCGCGCGCTCGCCAATGAGCCGCTCGTCATCCTCGCTGACGAGCCCACTGGCAATCTCGACACGCAGTCGAGCGCGCAGGTTCTGTCCATCATGCGCGGCATCGTGGCGGATGCGCCTTCGGAGAGCCGCAAGGCGGTGGTGATCGTCACCCATGATCTCGATCTCGCCGCGAGGGCGGATCGGCGCGTGCACATCGTCGACGGGAAGGTCGCGTCCTATTAGGGCGCGCCGATGCGCAGGACGGGCTTCACCGTCTTGCCGCTCTCGCTGTCGTGAAAGGCTTTCGCCATGTCTGCGAAGGGATAGAAGGTCACCAGCCGGTCGAACGGGAAGCGCCCGTCCATGAAAAAATCGACGAGCTGGGGAATGAAGACGTCGGGATTGCTGCCGCCTTCGATGATCCCGCGCACCTTGCGCCCCAGCAGAAGATGCCGCACGGAGAGAGGCATTTCCGATCCGTCCCACGGGCTCGTCACGAAGCCGCATTCCCCGCGCGGGGCGAGCACCGCCACCGCCTGACGCATGACGGGCAGGGCGCCTGTCGTGTCGAGCGCATAATCGACGCCGCCGGGAACTGCGCGCAGAACGTCTTCGCTCACCGGATCGGCGCCGGCGGCGATGCCGGAGTCCGCGCCCAACTCCAGAGCGAGCGCGAGGCGCGCGGGATGCCGGTCGATGGCGACGATGCGGCCTGCGCCCGCAAGCCGCGCCGCCATGATGGCGGAGAGGCCGAGCGCGCCGGCGCCGAACACGGCGAGCGAGCGGCCGGGCCGCAGGCGGAAATCATTGAGAATGGCGCCTGCGCCCGTCTGCACGCCGCAGCCCAGCGGGCCGAGCAGTTCCAGCGGCGCGTCCTTGCGCACTTTCACCACATTGCGCTCGCGCGCGATGGCGTGGGTGGCGAAAGACGATTGCGAGAAGAAATCGCCATGCACCGGCGCGTCCGCCGCATCCGTGAGGTAATGCGAACCATCCGCGCGCGTGCAGGCGAAGGTAAGCGGGAACTGATGCCAGCAATAGGCGGGCTCCGCCTCCTCGCAGGAGCGGCAATGGCCGCAGGAGCCGAAGGTGAGCACCACATGATCGCCCGGCGCGACCTTTCCGACGCCCGCGCCCACGGCCTCCACCACGCCCGCGCCTTCATGGCCGAGCACGACGGGACGGGGAACCGGCGAGCCGGCGGAGCCTGATTTCATATCCGTGTGGCAGACGCCCGTCGCCACGATGCGCACGAGAACCTCTCCCGGCGCCGGCCCGGCGAGATCGAGCGTCTCGATCTTCGGCTGAAGCAGGTCGTCGCGGAACACGGCTGCTTGAATTTTCATGGTCTGTCTCTGGGCGTCCTTGCTGCGCCCGCACAATAGGCGGCTGCGGCTCTGCGTCAATGCGCGGACAGATCGGCCCGCAACTTCGACGCGGCTGGCGCGTTGACCGCGCGTGACGCTCTCGCCCCGCCTTCCCGCCCCCATTGCCGATTACGCCCTGATCGGCGATTGCGAAACCGCCGCGCTCGTCTCGCGTGAGGGGTCGATCGACTGGCTGTGCTGGCCGCGTTTCGACAGCCCCGCCTGTTTCGCCGCGCTTCTGGGCGACGCCTCCAACGGCCGCTTTCTCCTGCGGCCGGTAAGCGATCAGGCGCGCGCGCGTCGTCGTTATGTCGAAGGAGCGCTTGTTCTTGAGACGCGCTGGTCGACGTCGGAGGGCGAGGCCGACGTCATCGACTTCATGCCGGTGCGCAGCGCTGCGTCGGATCTCATCCGCATCGTGCGCGGCGTGCGCGGCAGCGTGCGCTTTTGCGCGGAACTGGTTCTGCGCTTCGACTATGGACGCGCGACGCCGTGGATGAACCGCATCGACGGAACGCTGCGCGCCATAGCCGGGCCTGATTGCGTCACCCTGCGCACGCCCGTGCGCCTTGAGCCTCACGGGTTCACCCATTGCGGCGCCTTTGATGTTCGTGCGGGCGAGGAGGTCGCGTTCGAGCTGACATGGGGGCCTTCGCATCTGCCGCCGCCGCCATTCGAGCCCACGGGCCTGGCGCTTGAACACACTCTGGCGTGGTGGCGCGCATGGAGCGGGCGCTGTCGCGCCGCGGGCCCCTACACAGAACTCGTGCGCCGCTCGCTCATCACGCTCAAGGCGCTCACCTACGCGCCCACGGGCGGCATCGTCGCCGCGCCCACGACGTCCCTGCCGGAGGAGCCCGGCGGCGAGCGAAACTGGGATTATCGCTATTGCTGGCTGCGCGACGCGACGTTCACTCTGCTCGCGCTGATGAACGCCGGGTATTTTGAGGAAGCCGCCGCATGGCGCGACTGGCTGTTTCGCGCCGCCGCGGGCGATCCCGCGCAGGCGCAGATCATGTACGGCATCGCCGGCGAACGCCGCCTGTCGGAATGGATCGCGCCATGGCTCGCCGGCTATCACGGCGCGCGGCCCGTGCGCATCGGCAACGCTGCGAGCGCGCAATTGCAGCTCGATGTGTTCGGCGAGGTGATGGATTGCCTTTTTCAGGCGCGCTGCGGGGGCCTGCCCGCCCATGACGTCGACTGGAGCCTGCAACAGGCTTTGCTCGATCGGCTCGACAAAGTGTGGCGTGAGCCCGACGCAGGCATATGGGAGGTGCGCGGCCCGCTGCGTCAATTCACGTCGTCGAAGGCGCTGGTCTGGGCGGCCTATGACCGCGCGGCGAAATCGGTGGAGCGCTTCGGCGTGAAGGGCGATCTCGCGGCCTTGCGCGCGCGCCGCGAAGAGGTGCGCGCCGATCTCCTGACCCACGGCTTTGATGAACGCCTCGGCGCATTCGTGCAGGCTTATGGCGGACAGGCGCTTGATGCGAGCGTTTTGCTTCTGCCGCTCGTGGGGTTCATTGAGGCCGACGATCCGCGCATGCGCGGCACGATCGCGGCCATCGAACGCCGCCTCCTGCGCAACGGCTTCGTGTTGCGCTACGACACGGGCGAGACGGACGACGGCCTGCGCGGGGGCGAGGGCGCCTTCCTGCCCTGTTCGTTCTGGCTTGCGGACAATTACATCCTCGCGGGCCGTCTCGACGAGGCGCGCGCGCTGTTCGAGCGTTTGGCTGACGCCGCCTGCAACGACGTCGGCCTTATGGCGGAGGAGTTCGATCCGCGCACGGGGGCCTTTCTCGGCAATTTTCCGCAGGCGCTGTCGCACATCGCGCTGGTGAACACGGCCTTCAACCTCGCCCGCCATGACAAGCCCGCCGAACAGCGCGCGCAGGCCCGGGCGCCAGACCATGCCCCCGCCATGCCGGTTCCGGCTTCCGCCGCTCCCCCGAAGACCTGACGGGGCGGGGCGACCCGCCGGGCGGAACGCGTGAAAGCCGGGGCGGGGGCCTTGCGGCGCGGGGGCGGGGCGCCCATCTGAGCGCCGGCGAGGGGCGGGCCCGCCCGCACGGCGGGTCAGGGCGTCCTTGACTCCCAAGGGGGGCGCGCCTATCTCGCCTGTTGTGGCACTCCCTCATCGCGAGTGCTAACAATGGTTAACCCGAACGGGGGCCCGGAGGCCGGCTGACGGCCGCCGATGGGTCCGCCAAGAACAGGAAACGAGCCCATGAAGTTTCGTCCCCTGCATGACCGCGTGGTCGTCAAGCGCCTGGAAGGCGAAGAGAAGACCAAGGGCGGCATCATCATCCCGGACACGGCCAAGGAAAAGCCCCAGGAGGGCGAAGTGGTGGCTGTGGGCCCCGGCGCGCGCGATGAGGCCGGCAAGCTCGTGCCGCTCGACGTGAAGGCCGGCGACCGCATCCTCTTCGGCAAGTGGTCGGGCACGGAAGTGAAGATCGACGGTCAGGAGCTCCTGATCATGAAGGAAAGCGACATCATGGGCGTCGTCGGCTGAAGCCGCGGCCCGTACGCTTTTCATTGACCCATTCCAGGAGATTGAAACATGGCAGCCAAAGACGTTCGTTTTTCGTCTGACGCCCGCGAGAAAATGCTGCGCGGCGTTGACGTTCTCGCCAACGCGGTCAAGGTGACGCTCGGTCCGAAGGGCCGCAACGTCGTGATCGACAAGTCGTTCGGCGCTCCCCGCATCACCAAGGACGGCGTCACCGTCGCCAAGGAGATCGAGCTTGAGGACAAGTTCGAGAACATGGGCGCGCAGATGGTCCGCGAGGTCGCCTCGAAGACCAACGACACGGCCGGCGACGGCACCACCACCGCCACCGTGCTCGCTCAGGCCATCGTGAAGGAAGGCGCGAAGTACGTCGCCGCCGGCATGAACCCGATGGACCTCAAGCGCGGCATCGACCTCGCGGTCACGGAAGCCGTGAAGGACATCAAGGCCCGCGCCAAGAAGATCGCCTCCTCCGACGAAGTCGCGCAGGTCGGCACGATCTCCGCCAACGGCGACAGCTCCATCGGCGAGATGATCGCCAAGGCGATGCAGAAGGTCGGCAACGAAGGCGTCATCACGGTGGAAGAGGCCAAGAGCCTCGAGACCGAGCTCGACGTCGTCGAAGGCATGCAGTTCGACCGCGGCTACCTCTCTCCCTACTTCATCACGAATGCGGAGAAGATGGTCGCTGAGCTCGACGACCCCTTCATCCTCATCCACGAGAAGAAGCTCTCCTCGCTGCAGGCGATGCTCCCGGTTCTCGAAGCCGTGGTGCAGACCGGCAAGCCGCTGCTGATCGTCGCTGAGGACGTGGAAGGCGAAGCTCTCGCCACCCTCGTCGTGAACAAGCTGCGCGGCGGCCTGAAGGTCGCGGCCGTGAAGGCGCCGGGCTTCGGCGATCGCCGCAAGGCGATGCTCGAGGACATCGCGATCCTCACGGGCGGCCAGATGATCGCCGAAGACCTCGGCATCAAGCTCGAGAACGTGTCGCTCCACATGCTCGGCCGCGCCAAGAAGGTGCGCATTGACAAGGAGAACACCACGATCGTCGACGGAGCTGGCGCCAAGGCCGACATCGAGGGCCGCGTCGCCCAGATCAAGGCCCAGATCGAAGAGACCACCTCCGACTACGATCGTGAGAAGCTTCAGGAGCGTCTCGCCAAGCTCGCGGGCGGCGTCGCGGTGATCCGCGTCGGCGGCGCGACCGAAGTCGAGGTGAAGGAGAAGAAGGACCGCGTGGACGACGCGCTGAACGCCACCCGCGCTGCGGTGGAAGAAGGCATCGTCCCCGGCGGCGGCACCGCGCTCCTGCGCGCCCGCGGCGCGGTCGGCAAGCTGAAGAACCCGAACGCTGACGTTCAGGCCGGCATCAACATCGTCCTGAAGGCCCTTGAGGCTCCGATCCGCCAGATCGCCGAGAACGCCGGCGTGGAAGGCTCGATCGTGGTCGGCAAGATCAACGACAACGCGTCGTCGGAGACCTTCGGCTTCAACGCTCAGACCGAAGAGTTCGTGGACATGATCAAGGCGGGCATCGTTGACCCCGCGAAGGTCGTGCGCACGGCGCTGCAGGATGCGGCCTCCGTCTCCGGCCTCCTCGTCACCACCGAGGCGATGATCGCCGACAAGCCGAAGAAGGACGCTCCCGCCATGCCGATGGGCGCCGGCGGCGGCATGGGTGGAATGGACTTCTAAGGACGTCCATTCGCCCAGGATCTGACAGAGCGAATAAGTCGCTTTCAAAACGGCGAAGCCTGCGTCAGGTCAGCCTGACGCAGTCGTCCGACACAACCCGCGCCGGCTGGTCCGGTGCGGGATTTTTTCGGCCGCGACCTGCGCGGGCGCCGACGTGTTGGAGAAAAGGCGTAATTCGTCGCGCTGGAAGGTCAAGTCTCAGTATTTTCCTTTTGACGCCGCTTGTCTAAAGGCGTTGAATTTGCCAGTAAACAGGCGGGTTGGGGCTCCGGCCGCGCAGACAAGCGGCTTTGGACGCAACGTCGTCCCAAAACAGAGGGGGCTCGAGGCAAGCGTCGCAAACTTCTTGCGCGCAAACGCCAAGAGCGGCGAACAATGGCGAACAGAACGCTCACCCGGCAGGATCTCCTGCATGCGGTCTACGTGGCTGGACCCGGGCTTTCCCGCGTCGAAGCCAAGAACATCGTCGAAACCGCCCTTGAGGAAATCTGCGGCGCGTTGGAACGCGGCGAGGCCGTGAAGCTGCGCGCCTTCGGCACGTTTCAGGTCCGCTCCAAGCGTCCGCGCGTCGGCCGCAATCCCAAGACCGGCCGCGAATATCCCATCACCGCGCGCCGCGTGCTCACTTTCAAGCCTTCGCCCCGGCTCGTCGCCGCCATTAACGGCGAGGCCGATCCCGGCCCGGACGCTGACGACCTGCGCGAAACGGCGGCCGCGCCGAACAGCGCCATGGTCGCGCTCTCCAATCGCTGATCCGCTTGTCCCCCGGCGTCGCGGCGCTGACGTGAGATTTCGCCCATGATGGTTTTCACGGCGCTTGTGGCTGCGTCTTCTGTCGTGTGTCTCGTTGCGGCCTTCGTGAAGGGGGGCGGCCCCTTCCTCGGCGTCGCGCTCGATCCCGGCCTGCTGGGGGTCGCCGCCGCCGGCGCGGCTCTGGCCGCGGCCACATGGCGCGCCGCCGCCATTTCGGCCTTCCTGCGCATTTTCTCCGTCGTCTTCGCGGTGGAGTTCGCCTGCGTGGCGCTCGCGCTCGCCGCCGCCCAGTTGGGTCTGTGGCCCGCCGCGCTCGCCGACATCCGCCCGCCTGCGAGCCTGCCCGGCACGCTCGCCGCCTTCGGCGTGATCGTGGTTTTGATCTCCTACATTCCCGTGATTCGCCAGATCACGCGCCTCGCCGATCCCTATTTCGAAGCGGGCGAGACGCGCACGCTCGATCTTGGGCCGCTCGGCCGGCGCCGCATGTCGGAGGCCGCGCTCGGCAAAGGCCTCATCATGGCGCTTGTCGTGCTCAATCAGGCGCAGGTGGGCATCAGCGTGCGCCTGTCCTTCTTCAACCGCGATTTCTTCGACGCGATCCAGACCAAGAACGAGAGCGCCTTCTGGCATTTGCTCGTCTATGTCTTCTGCTTCTGGGCTGCGGTCTTCGTCGTCTCCATGCTCGTCGAAATGCTGCTGGAGAACGTGCTGAAGATCCGCTGGCGCGACTGGCTGACCGAGCGTTACGCGGGCTCCTGGCTCTCGCAGGGCGGGCTTTATCGCATGGGGCTTGTGGGCGACGGCGCCGACAACCCGGACCAGCGCATCGCCGAAGACGTGCGCAGCTATCTCAACCTCACCTATTCCTATTC
>Ga0315899_10001423_pt1 | contig 27190 bp, 25 predicted proteins | sample LakEriMetagenome_2_FD_203518 | JGI IMG/M metagenome (GOLD analysis project Ga0315899, IMG submission 203518) | Freshwater fungal communities from buoy surface, Lake Erie, Ohio, United States - Buoy 4 MA112 | ecosystem: Environmental > Aquatic > Freshwater > Lake | place: USA: Lake Erie, Ohio... | reverse complement strand
GATCACCTCGTAGGTGTGAACGCCCTGCCCGGTGGTGGCGGTGATCTCGTCGCCCACCTCCACCTGATCCAGGTTCGCGAATTCGGCGCCGTGATCACGACTTCGGCCGAGCACGGCCGACACCCCCGGCTGTCCGGGCAACGCGGAACCGATCAGGTGTCCGGCGGCCTTCGACAACTCGTGAGCCTGTGTTCCTTCGATCACCACGGTGCGAATCTCCCGATCGGCGATCTCGATCAGTCCCACCGGTGTGCCCACGGCGATGGGGTTCGACACCGGAGCCAAACCGTTGATCAGGTCGGACGCCAGTCGATCCTCCAGCATGGCGGCCTGTCGATCATGGATGAGCGGAGCGAGCAACGCACCGAACACGAGTGAACCGATGGAGAACACGAACAAGACCGCGGCCAAACGTCGTGCCAGATGAACCACGGGCTTCGTCGCTGGTTCCGCGACCGAGGCGGATTCGCGGACGTCGTCGCCGAACACGTCCTCCTCCAACGTCCATTCACGAGTGTCGATGTCGCTCATGATTCACCCTTCTCGCGTCGCCGCAACCATCTCCGCCACGGGGCCGTACCGAGAATCGCCGCCCCGGACAGCCCACCCAAACCGAGCATCAACGCCGATGACCCACCGGCCGCACCCATCGATGCCTCGAAACGGGGTTCGGGAACCGTGATGGGCGCGGGTTCGGTGGTGGTGGTGCGAACAACGGTGGTGGACGTCGACGACGTGGTGGTCGTCTCCTCCACCACCGCGACGGTCACCGAGGGCCGGTACCGCGGGCGGGTGGTGGTCGGGGCCGGCGCACGTGTCGTGGTGGTCACCGGCGCTCCGACAGCGGCGACGATGCCGCGCGTCGTCACCCGCATGGCCTCGGGAAGTGCCACGTAACCCGAGGGCAACAGGCCTTGTCCGTCACCAACCGCGTAGTTCAACACGCGCTTCACGTCGGCGATCTTCGCCGGCGTGTCGAAGGTCTTGGGCACCATGGCGTAGTCGACCTTGATCATCGGATACGCCAACGGATCCTCGGGTGTGGGGTCGGCGACCAAAACGCCCGATGGCGACACGTCGGCATCGGCGACACCTCGGGTGATCGCGTCCTCCGTGGGCAGAACGACGGAACCATCGGGCTTCGACAAACCCGCGACCTGCAAACCGAAACGCTTGGCGGTGGGAAGGTCGACGATTCCGATGACTCCGCGAACGCTGGTTGGTTCGGATTGCGATGCCGTCGGGGACACACCGTAGAAGAGTCTCAACGCGATGTTCTTCTGCCCCTGACGCGGCAAATAGAACGGATCGGTGTCGACCAATTCGAAGGCGTCGCGCGGATACGCGTAGCCCAGATACGGCGCATTCAGGTTCACTCGCCACGTGTCGTTGTTCGTCAGGAACTTCTGCGCCTCGGGATCGGCCGCGAACCACGAGGTCAGAATGGACGCCGACGCCGAGCGTTCGGCACGCACGAGGATGCGATTGACGCCGTTGGTGGGAAACCGCACGGTCGGATTCAGGTTCAGCAACTCACGATCGCGCACGAACGTCTCGATGGAGGTGTTGGTGACCAATCGCGCCACCAATCGCGGGGACAACACCAAGTTCTCGATGCGCTGACCCGTGAACGGGTCCGTCATGTTGTAGGCCACCACCATGGCACTTGCCGCCACCGGAGCGTACGAGAAATCGCGATGACCGGGATGGTGGGACAACTCGTCCTCGGTGGCCGGCATCGCGGTGACTCCTATGTCGACCAGACCGGCGAGGAAGTTCTCACGTCCGGTGGTGCTGGAGGTCTCGGTGTAATCGACGACCACCGGGTCCGACCCCTGGCAGATGCGCGCCGCCCACGAATAAAACAGGCCGGCCGACGTGGCCGATCCGTCGATGCGCACGTCGAAATCGACGATGTTGGGACAGTCGGCTTGCGACGGTGCGAAGCTGATCGGAATCACTACGTGCGCCGCCGGCAAGGTGCCGGGCTGAATCGGCTGCGCGTCGTTCTCGTACACGAGAATCGAACAGGGGGTGGTGGCCGAACACGCCAACTGTGGCAGGTTGCTGGCCGGGCGCACTTCGAACTGCGCCGAGCCGGTGCCGTCGGATGCCGTCACGTCCAGCAGACGGTTGCCGTTCGCCAGATCCGGGAACGGCTGCGCCGTGTAGCAATCGTCGAGCGACGTCGGATTCGCCCGGCACTGCAGGATGATCAGCGTGTACACGTTGGCCTGAGTGGTGGGCCGGAAACCCGACCATGACACGTTCACCACCTCGTTCGTCAGGTCCACTCCGGGGCTGACCGAAGCCGTTCGACCGCCGGGACCCGAAGCTGTCACGGGCGCTCGAGGGGCCGGCTCGGCCAAGGCGGTTCCACCTTGGCCGGCGGCGACAAGGGTCAGCACCGAGAACGCCGCCAGGAGCAACGCGAGAGTGTGACGCAGTCGATCGATGATTCGCGGGGAGGATGAGAGGGACTCGGACACGGCGAAAGGTTCCTGTCGTTCGAGCGAACGCTCGTTGGCGGGGACGACCCGAAACTAGGACCCGAGGTTCGTCGACGGAAGTGGGGCCGGAATGACTTGGCGCGATGTTCAACTGCTGTTCACCTTCTGGTCAGAGGACCGTCAGATGACGCATCAAGGCTTGCCCCGTGACGAGCGTGGCCGACGTGAGCGAAACGAATCTCGTCGACGAGTCCCGGGTCACCCCCGTCGTTCGTCGGAGCAAGGTGGACCGCACGTACCGCGCCGTGGCCACGTTGTCGGGCTCCATCGTGTTCGTGGTCATGGCCCTCATCGGTGGATTCCTTCTGTACCGGGGAATCGACGCTCTGCGTATCTCTGGTTGGGGCTTCATCACCGAGAGCCAGTGGGCCCCCGACATGGGCGGAGCGTTCGGTATCGCGGCGGTCCTCCCGTACACGGTGTCCATCGCCCTGGTGGCGTTGTTCCTCGCGGTTCCCATCTCGGTGGCCACCGCGCTGTTCATCACCGAATACGCACCACGCCGGCTCCGTCGATTCCTGACCGCCACCATCGACCTGTTGGCCGCGGTCCCCAGCCTCATCTACGGACTCTGGGGTCTCTTCTACCTGCAGCCCCGTCTGATCACGCTCTCGAAGTGGCTCGCCGACAACCTCGGCTTCGTCCCCTTCTTCAAAGTGAACGAGGACTTCGGGACCTCGTTGGGTGTGTTCCCCTCGTCGACGTTCGTGGCCGGTGTCATCGTGTCGTTGATGGTGATCCCCATCTGCACCTCGGTCATGCGCGAGGTGTTCGGACAGGCCCCTCCGGGTGAGCGCGAAGGCGCCATGGCCTTGGGCGGCACACGGTGGGGCGTGGTGCGCGACGTCGTCCTGCCCTTCGGTCGTGGTGGAATCATCGGCGGATCGATGCTCGGCCTCGGTCGCGCCCTCGGCGAAACGATCGCCGTCACCCTCATCATCTCGCCGTCGTTCGACGCCAAGTGGTCGATCGTGGAGCAAGGCTCGAACAGCATCGCCGCGTTGATCGCGTTGAAGTTCTCCGAATCCACCGAGACCGGGATCAGTGCGCTCATGGCCGCGGGCTTGGCCCTGTTCGTCATCACTCTCATCGTGAACACGGCGGCTTCCAGCGTCGTCAATCGCTCGCGCTCCGGCTCGGCAACGGAGATCTGATCGCCATGGCTCTCGCACTGCGTCGTCGTCGAAACGTCACCGAAACCGGTCTCGACGAGAAGATCCGTATCCGATCGATCGAATCCATCGACGTGACCGTGATGATCGGTTCGGCTGTTGCGGCCTTCGCTCTGTCGCAACTGCTGTACGAGACGTTCCTCCCACTGTCCGGTGCCCTCGGCTACGTGGTGGTCTGGTACGTGTTGTTCCTGGCCATTTCCTGGGTCGCGGTGCGCGAGCTACGTGGCAAGGTGCGGGCCAAGGATCACCTGGCCCGAGTGGTCGTGTGGAGCGGTGCGTCGTTGGCCATCGTTCCCCTCGTCCTCATCGTGCTGTACGTCATCGGGAAGGGCTACCACGCACTGCGTCCCCAGTTCTTCACCGAAGATCAGCGATACGTCGGTGCTCTCAGTGACTCAACCGAAGGAGGTGGAGCGCACGCCATCATCGGCACCATTCAGCAAGTGGGTATCGCCAGCCTGATCGCCGTTCCGCTCGGTATCACCACCGCGGTGTATCTCAACGAGGTGAAGGGCCGCTTGGCCAAGCCGTTGCGCACGGTGGTCGACGCCATGAGCGCGGTTCCCTCCATCGTGGCCGGCTTGTTCATCTACGCCGCCTGGATCCTCGCGCTCGGTAATCAGCAGACCGGCCTGGCCGGATCACTTGCTCTCTCGGTGCTCTTCCTCCCCACCGTCACCCGTACCGCCGAAGTGGTGTTGCGACTGGTGCCCGGCGGACTCCGGGAAGCTTCGCTCGCCCTCGGCGGTACCGAATGGCGAACCACGTCGCGGGTGGTGTTGCCCACCTCGAAGTCCGGTCTCGTGACCGCCGTGATTCTCGGCGTGGCCCGCGTCATCGGTGAGACCGCACCGCTCATACTCACCGTCGGTGGCGCCTTCATCATGAACTGGAACCCGCTGTCCGGAAAGCAGGATTCGTTGCCGTTCTTCGTGTTCCGCCTCATCCGTTTCCCCCAGGAATCACAGATCGCCCGCGCCTGGACCGGAGCCCTCGTGCTCATGATTCTCGTGCTCGTCCTCTTCGTCATCGCTCGCGCGATCGGAGGGCGAGGTCCCGATCACATCGGCCGCTTCAAGAAGTGGCGCCTTCAGAGAAAGGGTCTGGCATGACCGACCTGCAGATCACCACACCGGTGCCGACAATTGGTTCGTCGACCCACGTCATCGACGATGCCCTTCACGGCGCGGCCGGCCTCACCGCCAACAACGTGGCGTGCTGGTTCGGCGCCAAGAAGGTGCTGGAGGGCGTGAACCTCGACATGGCCCCCGGCCAGGTGACCGCACTCATCGGACCCTCCGGATGTGGCAAGAGCACGTTCTTGCGCACCCTCAACCGCATGCACGAGCTCGTGCCCGGGGCAACGTTGGGCGGCGAGATCCTCATCAACGGTGTCGACATCTATCGCGGCGCCATTCCGGTCACCGACGTCCGCCGTCGAATCGGGATGGTGTTCCAGAAGCCGAACCCGTTTCCGGCCATGACCGTGGCGGAGAACGTGGTGTCGGGTCTCAAACTTTCCGGAATGAAGGTCACCAAATCCGAACGCGACGACCTCATCGAGTCCTGTCTCTCCAAGGCCGGACTGTGGAACGAGGTCAAGAACCGACTCGGTGATCCGGGGCGCGCACTTTCCGGTGGTCAGCAGCAGCGTTTGTGCATCGCCCGTTCGCTGGCGGTCAGCCCTCAGGTGCTGTTGATGGACGAACCGTGTTCGGCCCTCGACCCCACCTCGACCCGTCGAATCGAGCAGACCATCAGCGAGATCTCGGAGTCGGTGACCATCGTCATCGTCACCCACAACATGCAGCAGGCACAGCGCGTCTCCAACCGCTGCGCCTTCTTCCTCGCCGCGGAGAACGAACCCGGGCGCATCATCGAGGAAGGCCCGACCAAGGACATCTTCACCAATCCGCGCGACTCACGCACGGAGGACTACGTGAACGGACGATTCGGATGAAACTTCTCACCCGTTGGACGATCGCTTCGGCGCTCGTCGCATCTCTCGTCGTGTCGACCGGGGCCTCGGTGGCCTCGGCTTCCGACCCCGTCGATGGTGCCGGCTCCACGTGGAGTCAGATCGCCGTCGACCAGTGGCGCGCCGACGTGGCGCGTCAGGGACTGGTCGTCAACTACCAAGGCGTCGGATCCACCGCGGGTCGCGTGGCGTATTACCAGGCGCAGGTCGACTTCGCCGTGAGCGAGATTCCGTTCCAGTCGGCCCAGTACGACCGACAGGGCAACCTGCTCGCCGACGAAACCCAACTGGCCGCGTCGCGACCATACGCGTACTTGCCCATCGTCGCCGGTGGTACGGCCTTCATGTACAACCTGAAGGCCAACGGACAACGGGTGACCGATCTGAAGTTGTCCCCCTCCACCGCGGCCAAGATCTTCACCGGTCAGATCACCATGTGGAACGACCCGTTGATCGCCGCGGACAACCCGCAACGGGTCATGCCCGCCACGCGCATCAAGCCGGTCATCCGTTCCGACGGTTCGGGCACCACCGCACAGTTCACCGCGTTCATGGCTGATGAGACCACCTCCGACTGGAACGTTCTCTGTCAGCGCGCGAACCTCGGCTCGTCGTGTCCGGCGACGTCTCTCTATCCGGACTTCCCCAACTCCGGATTCGCCGCTCAGCAGTTCTCCGACGGTGTGGCCAACTTCGTGGCGGCCCAGTACAACGACGGCGCCATCACCTACGTCGAATACGGATACGCCAAGGAACGCGGATTCCCCGTGGCCTCGGTGAAGAACGCCTCGGGCAACTACACCCAGCCGACCGCGGTGAACGTTTCCGTGGCGTTGCAGGGAGCCCGCATCAACAACGACGGCACGCAGGTGCTCGGAGGCGTATACCGCAACTCCGATTCACGTGCCTATCCGATCTCGAGTTACTCGTACATGATCGTGCCCACCACCGAAGCGGCGCCGTTCAACGCCTCGAAGGGTCAGAGCCTGTCGGAGTACATCTTCTACTTCTTGTGCGCCGGACAGCAGAAGGCCGAGCAGCTCGGCTACGCACCCCTGCCCCGCAACCTCGTCGAGTTCGGCTTCACCGCCGCGGCCCGCATCCCCGGCGCCGTCGCCGCACCGGCCATCGATTCGTGCGCGAACCCCACCATCACCGGTGGCTTCCTCGTTCCCAAGGCCAACACCACGGCGACCACCGCCGCACCCGCTGGTGGAACGAGTGGAAGTGCGGGCTCGAGTGGTGGTTCCTCGGGAACCACGGTCCCCGGCGCCACCACCGTGCCCGGTGCCGTCGGAGAACCGGGGTCGCAGGACGGTGTGACGACCGACGAAGAGATCGTCGACGCCACCGGTGGCGAAGCCGTCATCGCCACACCGGGAGTGGCCATGGCCACCAGCGTCGAAATCGACACCGAGGGCTCCGGCACCTCACCCGTCATCTACCTGCTCATCGCCGTGCTCATCCTCGGTATCGCGGTCGGTCCTCCGATCGTCGCCGGACGACTGCGTCCGTCGGTCAAGCAGTAGCGTCTCTCTTCTGATGATTCGTAAGTCGCTCGCACTCATGATCGCGTTCGCGTCCCTCGTTGGAATCGCCGCGTGCTCCAGCGACGACGCATCCCCCGACAGCACGACACCCGAAGTGGGAATGCCCGATCCGCCGATTCCATCGGAAGTGAACGCCATTCCCTTCACCGTGGGGGCCGTGGCCGCGGCCGGAAATGTCGACGTTCGCATGCAACTGGTCGCGGACCCGCCGGTGGTCGATGAGGACGTGTTTCTCGTCGACGTGTGGGTGAAGAGCGGCGCGCTCGAGCCCTTCGCCATCACTCCGGAGATGTTCCGCGTGTACACGGTCGACGGAAAGTCGTACACGCCCGAGGCCGTGGGTGACATCGCGCGCTTCGGCGAGGCCACGCTGAACACCGGCGAGACCTACAGCGGCTTGATGGCCGTGCGAATCCCGACGGACTCCGAGCCGGCCATGTTCCTCGCCGACTTCACCGATCTCGGAGAACGATTTTTCGCCGTTGCGTTCTCGGTCGACCCCGAGTTCGTGCCCGTTTCACCCGAGGGCTGATCAGCCGGGCAAGTCGCCGATGGTCTCGTTCGGACCGACGGCCTCCCATTCGCCACGGCAGTGCACCAACGCGGACTCCGACGGCAGGAACACGACGGGAACATTCGCGAGCTTCCTCGTGCGCGCATGACGATCGGGCGTCACCTTCTCCGCTTGGGCCACCACCGCCATCCCGGTCACCAGACCCAGACCCAACGCCAAGGCACCTCCGCGCGGATCGATCATGGGGTCGCACAACGCCGAGGCCGGCGCCCCGGCGCCGACCACCAAACCGCCCTCATTCAACACGTGATGCAGCGCGTCGAAGATGGGCGTGTCCTTGATGACGCTGCGCAGATGAATGGGGTTGTCGCCCACCAACCACACGGCATCGGCTTTGCGCACCACGTGGGCCGCGTCATTCTCCATCGCTTCGATGCGTCGCATCACCATCAAGGCGTCGATCTCGACTCCGAGTCGTTCCCCCCACGACATGGCCGCAGTGACCAGAACCTCCGGTCGTTCGAACGCATCGGCGGTGGGGAGGACAACCACCTTCTTGGCTTTCACCTGGGCGAGCAAGCGACGATCGAGTTCATCGTGAGCGGTGAACGCTCCTCCACCCTGGAAGACGATGGTGCCCTTGTTCTTGGAGTCGCTCATGACCGGAGCGTACGCCATCAAACCGCTTCCAACAGGTGCGCCTCCAGCGAACTCCAATGGTCGTCGGTGACACCGATGGTCGCGCAGAACGAACGAACCTCACCATGCCTTTCGCGCAGATCACTCAGCACTCCGATGATCGAATCCGGATGCGCGGCGTGAAAGACCGCCGGCATGGATGCGAATCTCTCGGCCAGTTCGGGCGATGCCGAGATCGCCCACTCGCGCGTCCGCTCACCGGCGGCGTGACTGAGCGCGTAATCGGCGGCGACCGTGTCGTCGTCGACTCCGAGACCCGACAACAACAACCCGGCCACCAAGCCGGTGCGGTCCTTGCCCGCGGCGCAGTGGAACACCACCGGCGAATTGTCGGCATCGGCGATCACGCGCAAGGCCGCACCGACGTATTCCCCGCCCTGCTGGAGCATCAGGTGGTACTTGGCGCGCAGGAACTCGCTCTGCCGTTCGTCCCATTGATGCGCCTCGTCGGTGTCCCACGTCCGGTCGATGATCGAGAAGTGATGGAATTCCACGGGATGGCGTTCGACGGGGAACGTCCCGCGATCCGCCAGCTCGTCGGCGGTGCGCAGGTCGATCACCGTGCGCAGGCCGAGGGGTCGCAAGGCCTCCACGTCTTCGGAGGTCAATCGATACAGGCCATCGGCGCGAAAGACCTTGCGCCAGGCCACCCGCCGTCCGTCCGTGGTGGCGTAACCCCCGATGTCGCGGAAGTTGTGCACCGCCGTCAGCGGGATGTGGCGGTCCGGATGGTCGATCACGCGCCGGATCGTAATGGGGAACCGTGAACGTCGGGCTTTGTCGCGGTTACCAAACGGTAACTATCCTTCACCCGAACGCGGGATCACGTCCCCCTCTCAAGGAGCACCCACATGGCCATCACGACCGTCGGAGTTGTCGGATCCGGAATCATGGGTTCGGGTCTCGCCGAAGTCATCGCCCGCGGCGGCATGAACGTCATCGTTCGCTCGCGCAGCCAGGCCACCGCCGACGCGATGGTCGCTTCCGTGAGCAAGGGCCTGAGCAAGCAAGTGGAGAAGGGTCGTCTCACCGAGGACGAGAAGGCCGCGATCCTCGGTCGCATCACCGCGGTCAGCGATCTCTCGAAGTTGGCCGACTGTGATCTGGTCATCGAAAGCGTCGTCGAGGATCTCGACACCAAGAAGACGCTCTTCGCCGAACTCGACAAGGTCGTCAAGGCCGGTGCGATCATCGCCACCAACACCTCCACCCTTCCGGTGATCGAGTTGGCCATGAGCACTGGTCGCCCCGAGTTGGTCTGCGGAATCCACTTCTTCAACCCGGCCACCGCCATGCCCCTCGTCGAGATCGTGAGCCCCTTGTCGGCCAGCGACGACACCATCGCCGCCGCCACCGGTTTCGCCGAGGCCTGCGGCAAGCAGCCGGTGCAGGTGAAGGACCGCGCCGGCTTCATCGTGAACGCGTTGCTTTTCCCGTATCTGAACAACGCCATCCGCATGCTCGAGCAGGGCACCGCGAACATGGCCGACATCGACACGGCCATGAAGGGTGGTTGCAACTTCCCAATGGGTCCGTTCGCGTTGCTCGACCTGGTCGGCCTCGACACCTCGTTGGCCATCCTCGACGCTCTGTACAACGAGTTCCGCGACCCGAACTACGCCGCCATGCCGACGCTGCGTCGCATGGTGGCCGCCGGACAACTCGGTCGCAAGACCAAGTCCGGCTTCTACACATACTGAACCCGATGACCGCCCGGTGGCCGGTCGTCGACGAGGACATCGCTCGCTTCATCGCGCCACAAGGTCCGATCCCCTCCACCGAGTGGGACTTCTCGCACGTCGTCTTCGGTGACGACGACCTCATCGCGGTTGGAGCCGACCTCGAGGTGGGCACGTTGTTGAACGCGTACTCGAACGGACTCTTCCCCATGCCCATCTCGCGGGGAAAGCTCGGCTGGTTCAGCCCGGCGCAGAGGGGCATCCTCCCGATCGACGGATTTCACGTGTCCGGATCGTTGCGCAAACACGCCAAGCGATTCACCGTTCGCTTCGACACCCGCTTCACGGAGGTGATGACGGCCTGCGGCGACAAGAAGCGTAAGCACGGATGGATCAACGACGAGTTCATCGAGGCTTACACCGAGTTGCATCGACTCGGCTGGGCCCATTCGTGCGAGGTCCTCGTCGACGACGAACTGGTCGGTGGCGTGTACGGAGTTCGTATCGGTCGCTTCTTCGCCGGCGAGAGCATGTTTCACCGACGCACCGATGCCTCCAAGGTCGCCCTGTGGGCACTCACCGCCACCATGGCGGCCGCCGGCATGCGTTTGTTCGACGTGCAGTGGACCACTCCCCATCTGATGTCCCTCGGGGCCGTCGACGTGCCCCGTGCGGAGTACCTCGGACTTCTGTCCGAGGCGAGAAACGCCTGAATTTCCCGACAGACTGAGCACATGGTCGACGTTCAGAAGTCCGATGTGCAGAAGAACAAGCGCGACGAGCCGTGGCTGATGCGCACCTACTCGGGGCACTCCACCGCCAAGGCCTCGAACGAGTTGTACCGCACCAATCTGGCCAAGGGTCAGACCGGTCTGTCCATCGCCTTCGATCTCCCCACCCAGACCGGCTACGACCCGGACTCGCCGATGGCCGCCGGCGAGGTGGGCAAGGTCGGGGTACCGGTGGCGCACCTCGGTCACATGCGCACCCTGCTCGACGGCATCCCGCCCGGACAGATGAACACGTCGATGACCATCAACGCCACAGCCGCGTGGATGCTGGCGTTGTACGTGGCCAACGCCGAGGATCAAGGCGTCGCCCGCGCCGCGTTGCGCGGTACCACGCAGAACGACATCGTCAAGGAATACCTCTCGCGCGGCACGTACATCTTCCCGCCGGTTCCGTCGCGCCGACTCATCGTCGACATGGTTGCGTGGTGCGCCAACAACGCGCCCAAGTGGAACCCCATGAACGTGTGCTCGTACCACCTTCAAGAGGTCGGCGCCACGCCGGTTCAGGAGATCGCGTACTCGTTGGCTACCGCGGTCGGAGTTCTCGATGCCGTTCGTGACTCCGGCCAGGTTCCGCCCGAGCAGTTCGCGCAGGTCTTCGGAAGCATCTCGTTCTTCGTGAACGCCGGCATTCGCTTCATCGAGGAGATCTGCAAGATGCGCGCCTTCACCGAGTTGTGGGATCGCATCGGCCTCGAACGCTACGGCGTCACCGATGCCAAGGCACGCCGATTCCGTTACGGCGTCCAGGTGAACTCGCTCGGACTCACCGAGGCTCAACCCGAGAACAACGTCCAGCGCATCGTGCTCGAAATGTTGGCCGTGTCGCTGTCGAAGAACGCTCGGGCCCGCAGTATCCAGTTGCCGGCGTGGAACGAGGCTCTCGGCCTGCCCCGTCCGTGGGACCAGCAGTGGAGCCTGCGCATGCAACAGGTGTTGGCCTTCGAGACCGATCTACTGGAGTACGGCGACATCTTCGATGGCTCCAAGGTGATCGAGTCCAAGACCGCCGAGTTGCGCGATGCGGCATGGGCCGAGTTCGAGGACGTGTTGTCTCTCGGCGGGGCCTTCGAAGCCGTGGACACGTTGAAGGGTCGACTGGTGAAGTCGATGGCCGAGCGCAGTCGTCGTATCGAGAGCGGCGAACAGGTCGTGGTGGGTGTGAACAGCTACACCGAGTTCGAGGCGTCACCTCTCGGAGGCGAAGGCAACATCGTGAAAGTCGACCCCGACGTCGAACGTCAGATGATCGACGACGTGAACGCACACCGAGCGAATCGTGATGATTCCGCCGTGCGCGCCGCTCTCGACGAGTTGCGTCGAGCCGCCCAGGGTTCCGACAACATCATGGAGCCCTCCATCGCCTTGGCCAAGGCCGGGGGAACCACCGGCGAATGGTCCGGTGTGTTGCGCGAGGTGTTCGGCGAGTATCGCGCCCCCACCGGTGTGGCCGCGGCCGTGGGCAAGCGCCCCGGTGAATTGGCGTCCGTCGCCGAGTTCGTGCGATCGATCCCGGGCGGTCCGCCCAAGATCCTGGTGGCCAAGCCCGGCCTCGACGGTCACAGCAGTGGCGCCGAGCAGATCGCCGTGGCCGCGCGCGATTCGGGAATGGAAGTCGTGTACTCCGGCATTCGTCTGACCCCCGAGCAGATCGCGGCCAGCGCGCGCGACGAGGATCCCGACGTGATCGGCCTCTCCATCCTGTCGGGATCACACATGGCATTGGTGCCCGCGGTGTTGTCGCAGTTGCGCGCCCAGGGCGTGGACTCGCCCGTCGTCGTCGGCGGAATCATTCCCGAAGAGGACCGACCCAAGTTGTTGGCATCGGGTGTCGCGGCCGTCTACACGCCCAAGGATTTCCAGCTCAGCACCATCATGCGCGACATCGCCGAGATCGTCGCCACCAACCGCGGCTGAGGTCTCAGGCGGCTCGCTCGGTGTCGATCCAGCGCTCGAGCACCGGACCGCTCTCGAAACTGGTGATCAACGCGTAGCGCGGGGTCTTCGCGTTGTGCACCACCACGTGCCAGAGGCGCTGCGTGTCCACCACGAAACGTGCGCCGCGCGCAAGAGGCACGCGACGTTCGGTGGCACGATCGGGAAGTCCGTCGGCGTCATTGTCCATGAGCAACATGTAACTGTCGGGAGAGTCGGTGAGTTCCACCCACGACCTCACCACCCAACCCTCGTCGTCGGGATTGAAACGGTTGTTGTCGTCACGGTGGATGGACCGAATGGCGGTCTCGCGATCCTGGGGCTCGAGCTTGATGATGCGCACTCGACCGAAGTTCGCACCCACGGAGACGACGTAATCGCGCAACGTGGGGGCCATCTCCGCGTTGCTGGTCCAGAGAGCGTCCTTGTCGGTCTTGCCCTTGTCCCAGAAACCTCGGCAATCCAGTTGCCCGTCGGCCGACGCGAGCGGTGCGAAGTTGGTGTCACCACCACTCTTCCAATCCATGTACTCGAGCGACTCCCACTCGTTCGCGGGCACCTCGACCGGCATCGGCTTCAACATCACGAAGCCCGTCTCGGCCAGAGCCTTCGAACGCGGATGCGGGGTGTCGAGCGGAATCTTCACCGACCAGTGTTCGAGGTTGGGCCAGAACGGGGTCGTGCCGGTGCTCATGAGACCAGTCTACGAAACGTCAGGGTGCGGAAACCGTCGACGACGTGGTGGTGGCCGCCGCCGGGGCCACCGTGGTGGTCACCACGCCACCGGAGGGGATGATCACCTTTTGTCCGGCCTGAATGGCATCGGGGTTCGCCAACCCGTTGGCGGTCACGATGGCTTCCACCGTGACGCCGAACTGACCGGCGATGTACGACAACGTGTCGCCCTGCTGGATGGTGTACGTCTGCTGACCCGTCACCACCGTGGTCGTGGTGGTGGCGATCATTCCGTCGGGAGAGGTCGGCGCCACTGTCACCTGCGTTCCGAGCATGGGGAGCGAATCCAGACCGGACTCGCTGCCACCTCCGCAGGCGGACACGAGCACGAGGGCCGACAACGGCACGAGGGCGAGGAAGCTCTTCTTCACGCCCCACAGCGTAGGAGCATGTCGGGAATTTGCCACGAGAGTCGCGCCGTCAGGTGAGGCGATCGGTGACGTAAAGAGCCAACGACTCCAGTTCGACCTTGGCCGATGCCTCGATGGGAGCCGCTGCCAACGACGCGACGGCCTCGTCGCGCAGACGCAGGATCACCGACTCCATCTCGTCGAGGGCTCCACAGTCGACGATCACCTGTTGCGCGTCGGTCACCTGGGCGGGGGTCAACTGCTCTCGGCCCACCATCGACAAGACCGCACGTTGCGCACTGTTCGCTCGCTCCATGGCGATGGCCAACAACGGGGTGGGCTTGCCCTCGCGCAGATCGTCACCCACCGGCTTGCCGGTGATGGCGGTCTCGCCGAACGCGCCCATCACGTCGTCGCGCATCTGGAAAGCGTCGCCGAGCGGCAGTCCGTAGGCACTCAACGCGGGCAACAACTCTGCCGCGCGGGACGGCGCCACCAACATCGCTCCCAGATGCAGCGGACGTTCGATGGTGTACTTCCCGCTCTTGTAACGGCAAATACGCTCGGCCTTGAACCGACGACGCTCGTTGCGTGCGGATCCGATGAGATCCAACAACTGACCGACGTTCAACTCGATGCGCAACTCGTGCCAGATCTCGCGCGCCTGCGCCGACACGTCCGACATCAGACGGTCGCTGTAGACGAAGGCCAGGTCGCCCACGAGGATGGCGATGCCGTCGCCGTAACGACGTGACTCACCACTGCTGCCGCTGCGTCGATGTTCGTCGGCGAAAACCTCGTGCGTGACCGGTGCTCCACGTCGTGACGTGGAGCCGTCCATGACGTCGTCGTGGAACAGCGCGAAGCCATGCAGAAGTTCGAGAGCCGCACCCGCATCGAGGCTGACCGTCGAATTCGGATCTCCACCCGCACCGACGAATCCCCAATGACAAAAGGCCGGACGCAGACGCTTTCCGCCGGACGCCACCAGGCGTCGAATCTCGGCCACCGGCGAAACCAGATCCTCGTCGAAGGCGGCCCAACGTTGCTCCTCGGGGGCGAGGATGTCGGAGATTCGTTGCTCCACCCGCGAGGCCAGAGCGACGAGAGAGGCCGGTGGCTTGGTCACGCGATCAGGTTAGGCCGATCAACCCTCGAGACCGCCCACGACGTCCTCGATTCGGGTGCGGGCGTTACCGATCCGATCACGGCACAGCTTGATCAACTCCGACGCACGTTGCACGCGGGCCGCCAGCACGTCCACGTCGACGTCGGTCCGCTCCAGCTCGGCCAGGATCCTCTCGAGTTCCGCCAACGCGTCGGCGTATCCGATCTCTTCGTCCTTCTTGGCCATGTTCTCCTCCTCGGAAATGGGGTGACTATGAACTCTTCCCGGATCCATCCATCGACGCCGTGTCGACGATCGTGGAGGACGCCGTTCCGTCGCGCAACGTGGTGACGAGCGCATCGCCGACCCGCACGTCGTCGACAGAGCGCACCACTCGTCCGTCGGCGGTTCGGGTGATCGACCATCCCCGAGCCAAAACGTTCACCGGATCCAGGAGACTGACACGCTTCTCCAGATTGTCGATGGCCAACGATCGCTCGGCCAACAACTGCGGTGCGCGACGACGGAGACGATCGATGCGATCGGTCAAGCGTTCGTCGGCTCGATCGACGGCGGTTCGCGTGTGCACCGCGATCTCGCGTGCCACTTTCGACAGTCGGTGTCCGGACTCATCCAACAATTGCCCCGCGCGCGACGCGACGTCGGACCACGCACCCTCCACGTCGTCGACGAACCTCGTGACGTGTTCGATCAGTGCCACCGCGCAGGCCGTGGGGGTCTTGTGACTCTCATGGGCCACTTCGTCGGCCACGTGCACGTCGATCTGGTGTCCGATGCCGGTGAACACCGGTAACGGCGAGTCGGCGATGGCCATCGCGATGAGTTCGGAGTCGAAGGTGGCCAGGTCGGTCTTGCTTCCACCACCACGGATGACGACGATCACGTCGATGTCGTCACGACGTCCGAACGCGCGGATGGCCGACGAGACCTCGGCGGGTGCCGTGTCACCTTGAACCGTGACGTTGGCGATCTTGATGTCGAAGCCGAGACCGGATTCCTCGATCTGCTGCAGGAAGTCGGTGATTCCCGCGGTTCCCTTGCTGCCCACGATGCCGAGTCGCAACGGCACCGGGTTCAACTCGACCTCACGATTGCGCCCGTAGGCACCGGTCTCTTTCAGCCGGCGAATCAGTTCCTCGCGCTGGAGCGCGATGTCGCCCAGGGTGTAGTTGGGGTCGATGCCCCGCATGATGAGCGACAACTTGCCGAAGCCGCCGTAGTAGTCGAGGTTTCCGAAGATGCGGATCTTGAGACCGTTCGCCAGATCGAGCCCGCTCTTCATCAAGGTGGGGCGGAGTTTCTTCATCTCCGTGCCCCACAGGTTCACGCTCACCTGCACCTTGCGGCCACGTCCATCCACGTCGACCAGATTGAAGTACGTGTGGGGGTTCTTGAAGTTCAGACCCGACACCTCACCCCACACCCACAGGCCCTCGTCGAAGTGATCGGCCAGCACCTCGTTGATCTCGTCGGCCAGTTCGGCGATGGAGAACGTGCGCACCCCACCCGGCCCGTCGATGTCCTCGTCGGCGAACACGTCATCGAAGTCGTCGTCCAGATCGTCGAGGTCGTCGCTCATGGTCCTCCGATTCTGCCTCAACGCCGACAGCGTCGCGCACTGCGCTGTCACACTAAGTTGTGCGCGTGACCGGCACCCTTGTCATCCTGCGCCACGGTGAGAGCACGTGGAATCAACAGAATCTCTTCACCGGTTGGCACGACGTGCCCCTGTCCGAGAAGGGGCTGGCCGAGGCCGCCCAAGCCGGAGTCACCATGGCCGAGGCCGGGCTGTTCTTCGACGTGGCTCACACCTCGTTGCTCACGCGCGCCGTGATGACCTGCCATTTGGCTCTGAACGGCATGGGCCAGGTGTGGCTGCCCGTGGAACGGTCGTGGCGATTGAACGAACGCCATTACGGGGCACTGCAGGGTCTCGACAAGAAGGCCACCACCGAGCTTCATGGCACGGAGCAGACCAAGTTGTGGCGGCGGAGCTTCGACGTTCCGCCCCCGCCCGTGGGTACCGACAGCCCCGAGCATCCGGTGAACGACCGCCGTTACCGTCTGCTGGATCCGGCGGTTCTACCGGCGGCCGAATGCCTGAAGGACGTGGTGGCACGGGTGTTGCCCTACTGGGACGACACCATCGTCCCCCAGTTGCGTGACGAACTGACCGTGCTGGTGACCGCGCACGGCAACAGCCTGCGCGCTCTCGTCATGCACCTCGAGGGCATCTCCGAGGACGACATCGCCGAACTGAACATTCCCACGGGGGCGCCGCGCCGGTACACCTTCGACGATGCGATGCGGGTGACCTCGGCCGAGTACCTCGGGGACGCCGCCGCCGTGGCCGCCGCCGCCGAAGCGGTCTCCAAGCAAGCCGGGGCCTGAGACCCGGCACCGGACCCCGATGTGTCGCCCGACTCAGGGGGGTGTCGGTCGGCTCACACCCGTGACGACCGGGACAATCACGGTGGTTCTCACATGTTCACGAGCGTTATAGGGTTCGGGTCATGGCAAGCAAAAAGACATATTTGGACAGCCTCCGCCGCGTTTCGTTGTTCTCCTCCTGCTCCACCAAGGATCTCGAGAAGATCGCCAAGGCCGGCGACGAGGTCACGTTGGAGGCCGGAACCGTCATCGTGGACCAGGGTCAGACCGGCCGCGAGGCGTTCGTCATCATCAGTGGCTCGGCCACGGTGAAGCGCAACGGCAAGAAGGTCGCCACCTTGGGCGCCGGGTCCGTCGTGGGCGAGCTCTCGCTCTTGGACCATGGTCCCCGCACCGCGACCGTCGTCGCCGAGACCGAGTGCACCATGCTGGTCATCAGCCAGCGTCAGTTCCTCGCCGTGATCGACGCCATTCCGGCGATTTCGCACAAGCTCCTGGCCACCTTGGCCGGTCGCATCCGCGAACTCGATCGCCAGTACTTCGGCTGAACCCCGACTGGTTGGGTCGAGGGTTCGCCCCGTCACCAACTTGCCAGTAGCGTTCCCCCTGCATGGGAACGCACGCTGAGACTCCGGCCGCACCTTCGGGTTCGCGGCGCCTGAAGCCCTACCAACTCTCGATCGCCATCGGTTCATTCATGGCGGTGTTCATCGCGGTGTCGGGCGTGTTGCCCCTCATCACCGGATGGCACAACGACTCCCCCATCCACCGCGAGGTGTTCGGGGGAATCCCCGGCCCGCTGAAGCTGGCCTTCTACACGGTCATCCCCGTCTTCGTGCTGTGGGGATCGTTGCGTTTCGCCGATCGCATCCGCAACTGGGAGCGCGGTGCGCCCGATCGCCGTCGTACCACCGCCTCCAACGCCAAGCGTCGCCTCGCCGACTTCCGCGCCGGTGTGTACATGCGCACCTTGTTGCGCGATTCGGCCGCCGGCCTCATGCACTCGTTGATCTACTTCGGCTTCCTCATCCTGCTCGGCGTCACCACGGTGCTCGAACTCGACCACCAGTTGCCCGAGAGTCTGAAGTTCCTCCACGGCGACGTGTACCGCGGCTACGTGTTCGTGGGTGACTTCGCCGGTCTGATGTTCACCGGTGGTGTCATCTGGGCCATCGTGCGTCGGTACGTGCAACGTCCGTACCGCATCCGCATCAAGTCGAAGCCCGAGCACGCCGTCATCCTGGTCACCCTGCTCGCGATCGGCCTCACCGGTTTCGGCGCCGAGATGTTCCGCATCGCCGAATCGGCCGCCAGCGGAAAGAACATGGATCACGAGAAGTGGTCGTTCGTCGGTTACCCGCTGGCCCAGACCGTCGACGGTCTCGCGCCGCGCACGCTGGAGTTGTGGCACCAGGGTTGGTGGATCGCACACGTTCTGACGTTTGTGGTGTTCCTGGCCATCCTGCCCATCACCATGTTGCGTCACATCTTCACGTCGCCCTTGAACATGTACCTGAAGGACCGCGATCGCCCCAAGGGTGCGATGAAGGCCATGCCGAACCTCACCGAGACGTCGCTGGAATCGTTCGGTGCCGCCGTCGTTGAGGACTTCACGTGGAAGCAGTTGCTCGACACCGACGCCTGCACCATGTGCGGTCGTTGCACCAGCGTGTGCCCGGCCCACGCCACGGGTAAGCCGCTCGATCCGCGCGAGATCGTTCTGAAGACCGGTGAAGTGATGGCGGCCACCGCCGCGCACGCACCCGGTGGCAAGGTGTCGCCTCCGCTGGGCACCGACCCCGAGATCACCATCGGCGCGAACTCGTTGTTCGAGCGCATCACCGCCGAGGAAGTCTGGAGCTGCACGTCGTGCAAGGCCTGCGACGAGATCTGCCCCGTGAACATCGAGATCCTCGACAAGATCCTCGACATGCGTCGTTACCTCTCGCTGATGGAAAGCAACTTCCCCGCCGAGTTGGGCAACGCCTATCGCTCGATGGAGAACCAGGGCAACCCGTGGGGCATGAACCAGGGCGAGCGCGCCGACTGGGCCAAGGATCTCCCCGTCGACATCGTCGACCCGGGTGACGCCTTCTCGCACGAATACCTCTACTGGGTCGGTTGCGCCGGATCGTTCGACGACAAGAACAAGAAGGTCACCCAGTCCATGGCCAAGCTGTTGAAGCGGGCCGGCATCGACGTGGCCATCCTCGGGCCGAGCGAGATGTGCACCGGTGACTCGGCGCGTCGCTCGGGTAACGAGTACCTGTTCCAGATGCTCGCCATCCCCAACGTCGACATGCTGAACGGCATGGGCGTGAAGAAGATCATTACCCAGTGCCCGCACTGCTTCAACACGCTGGCCAACGAGTACCCGCAGTTGGGTGGTCGCTACGAAGTGATCCACCACACGCAGTTGCTCGAGCAGTTGATCGACAGCGGTCAGTTGGACGTGAGCAACGCCTCGCTCGAGGAGCGCATCACGTACCACGACTCCTGCTACCTCGGTCGTCACAACGACGTGTACCTCGCTCCCCGCAAGGTGGTCGCTTCCATCAAGGGCATCGAGGTCGTCGAGATGCAGCGAAACGGCACCAAGGGAATGTGCTGCGGCGCCGGTGGCGCCCGCATGTGGATGGAAGAGTCCATCGGCACCAAGGTGAACGACGAGCGCGCTCGCGAAGCTCTGAGCACCGGCGCCAGTCGCGTCGCCACCGCGTGTCCGTTCTGCTACATCATGCTGGACGACGGCGTGAAGGCCGCCGGTGCCGAGGAGGACCAGGTGAAGGTGGCCGACATCGCCATCCACCTGTTGGAAGCCATCGAGAACGGCGAGAAGGCCCTGGCCAACCCCGCCGCTCCCCTCACCACATCGAACTGATCCCGTCGTTCTGGGCGGGTTTCGCGCGCCCTGGCGTCACTAAAGCCGCCCAGAACCGGATGTCAGTTCAGGTGGCCGAGCACCAGTGATCGAAGGGTGTCGATGCCCACGCCCTTGCTGGCGCTGACCCACACGATGTCGCCGGGCTCGAGCATGCAACCGGCGGCCAGGTCCTTCTTGCGCGTCTGACGTTTGGCCGATTTCACCTTGTCGTGCTTGGTGGCCACCACCGTGTGCGGAATGCCGTTGGCGCGCAACCAATCCAACATTTGCACGTCCAGTTTCGTGGGCCCGATCTCGCCGTCGACGAGAACGAAGACGTTCGACAACTCCTCACGGTCGAGCAGATAGCCCTCGATCATCTTCTGCCAACCCTGCTTCACGCGACCGGGAACCGCGGCGTATCCGTACCCCGGTAGGTCCACCAGGGTGGAGCCGTTGGGCAGGGCGAACATGTTGATCAACTGCGTGCGACCGGGTGTGTTGGACACCCGGGCCAACTGCTTGCGATTGGCCAAGGCGTTGATGAGCGACGACTTGCCCACGTTGCTACGACCGACAAAGGCCACCTCGGCCGGCGAAGCGGGTAGGACCTTCGCGTCGACCGCCGACGTGACGAACTCGATGGACAACGGCGATGCGGTCATGCGTCGAGTGTACGGTCGCCGAGCGTCCGGTCAGGGCAGGTCGTCCTCGAGGGTGGTTCCGGGAATGTCGAAGCGAATGTCGGCGAGCTCGGCCAACGTCTCGAGGTTGCTCACCAACACCCCGCCAGCGCCGACGGTCACCAATCGATTCGACGCGATCATCGAACGGCGAATGGGGAACCACTGCATGAGGCGACCCTGCTCGACCAACTCGTCTCCCTCGAGCCTCAACACGACCGCCGACTCGCAGCCCGGACCACCGAAGTCCACGCAGTTCATCTCCTTGGGAATCACGATCTGACCGGTGGGCTCCCACCACAGGAACGCGTGCGGATCCCAGGTGGCCTCACTCCACTCGGCGATCTCGGCGGTGGCCACCTGTCGTGGTGCGGCCGGATCGGAGACGTCGAACAGGGAAACCTGAACACCGGTGATCTGTCCGGTGTCGGTGCCCGACATGCCGACACCGATCAAGCGATCATCACCGATGGGCTTCAAGTAAGTGGAGTAGCCGGGGATCTTCAACTCCCCCACCATCTCGGGGTTCGTGGGGTTCGACAGATCGATCACGTAGAGCGGGTCCACCTGACGGAACGTGACCACGTACCCACGCGGGCCATCGAACCGCACGCCCTGAATCTGCTCTCCGCGTCCGAGGCCACGAACCGCACCGATCTCGACCAGTTCGTCTCCATCGAGCCTCAGCACGTGGACGCCGTTGTCCTGCCCGCCTCCGAAGTCGTCGGAGTACGCCGTGGTCGCGACACGCAGATCACCCTCGAATTCGGACATCGAATACGAGTTCAACAACGTGCCGATCACCTCACCGGAAGCCACGTACTCGACTCCGTCGAGCAACGAGAACCGGTGGATCACGGTGCGCGGCGACTCCGGGTTGTTGGACACCCATTCCTCGTCCACGAAGTCGTTCCAACGATTGGTGGTGACGTACAGGCTCTGTTCGGAGGTGTAGGTGCTGCCGGCTTGCGTGATGAGTCCCGCCGCCCCTAATGGCGCCGACGTCGTGTCCGCCCCGAGCGTTTCGGTGTCACCCGCCCCGAGCGTTTCGGTGTTGATGGTGGCGACCCATGTGATGCCCCAGCCACTGAAGTCGCCGGGATGACCCATACGCGCACAGTCGATGGCCACCGTCGGTGTGCCCCATGCCCCCAGCGCGGATTCCTCGAACGAACGCGGTAACAGATCCTCGGCCTCGAGGGCCTCGATCACCTCGATGTTGCGCTCCTTGGCGGCTTCCTGTGCGTCGGTGGTGCCGTCGCGCGGGGAGACGAAGTCCAGACGGTTCGTGATGCCGGCGTGCAGGACCAATTGCACGACCCCGTCGACGACGCGCATCGACACCATCGATCCCTCGAGATGATCGCGTCGTCGGAACTCGGGAACGCCCGAATCGATCGAGTAGCGGGTCACCATGGTGGAAGCGCTCTGCGACCAGGAATTCGTAGCCACCACCAACACGTCATCGGCCAACACCATCTGCGATTCACCCTGCGGAACCTCGAGGTCGGCCAGAACGGTCGTGGTGTCCAGATCGACACTGCGCAAACGATTGTCGATGATGCTGTAGACGAACCGACCGTCGGTCTCGGTGATGTCGCCCTCGTCGACGCCCGCTTCCTGGGTGTTGGTGCCCGATGTACCCGACCCGTTGGCGTCACCGCCCGTCGACTCGTCGGCGGCCGGGGCTTCGGTGGCCGCCGGTGCGTCCTCCATCCAGCCACCCTCACGACCCCAGTACACCGGGTACATGTCGAGCCCGTAGGGCGTGACCCGCTCGAGCATCTCGGACTTGGTCCACTCGACGACACCGTCACAGTCGTCGAAGGCCGAATACAACCGGACGGCGTCGTTCGGGTTCGGGTCGAACGGACGCACCGTGGACGACGTCTCACCGTTTCCGGAACATGACACGCCAATCACACCGAGGACCACGAGAGCGGGGACGAGCAGCGCACGATCGTTCATGCCACATCTGACGACACCGAACGGCGTCGGGTTCCCGAACGAATGTCAGTTCTTGTCGAAGTTCTCGAAGTAGCGGCTGGGCGTCGGACCCCGCTGCCCGTGGTACTTCGAACCGCGCGCGCCCTGCCCGTACGGATTGTCGGCCGGGGTGGTCATCTGCATGAAGCTGACCTGACCGATCTTCATGCCGGGGTACAACGTGATGGGCAGGCTGGCCACGTTCGCCAACTCGAGGGTGACGTGTCCGTCGAAGCCGGCGTCGATGAAGCCGGCAGTGGAGTGGATGAGCAGGCCCAGACGACCGAGCGAACTCTTGCCTTCGATGCGGGCCACCAGATCGTTGGGCACGCCCACGCGCTCGAGGGTGCTGCCCAAGACGAACTCTCCGGGGTGCAACATGAACACGCCGTCCTCGGGGATCTCGACCAACTCGGTGAGACCGGTCATGTCCTTCTTCACGTCGATGACACCGGCCGTGTGGTTGCGGAACACCCGGAACAGGTTGTGCAGGCGCACGTCGATGGAGGATGGCTGGATCATCGCCTCGTCGAGCGGGTCGATGATGATGCGGCCGGCCGCGAGGGCCTCCCGCAGGCTGCGGTCGGACAGAATCACGACCCTCACCGTAGTGGGTTCGGGACCCCGGCCAACAGGTGACGGCTCGCCCGACCGCCGATAATCTCGGGGCTGTCTGCGGGTGTAGTTCAATGGCAGAACATCAGCTTCCCAAGCTGAGAACGCGGGTTCGATTCCCGTCACCCGCTCCACTTTCTCCGGCGAACCCACTCTGGTGGAACTGGTGGCATGAACGACCAAATTTTGGTCGTTCATGCCACCAGAAGAACCAGGGCTTCGCGATCGATGAGCGGTTCTCGGGCAGAATGACACGGTGATCACCCGCGACCACGCCGAACGACTCGACCTCGACGATCCGCTGGCCGCGTTCCGCGACGAGTTCCTCATCCCCGACGACGAGGTCGTCTACCTCGACGGCAACTCGCTCGGCCGCACACCCAAGGCCACGGTGGAGCGCCTGAAGCGTGTGGTCGAGACCGAATGGGCCGCCGACCTCATCACCAGTTGGAGCCACTGGCTGGACATGCCGCGGCGCGTGGGCGACCGCATGGGTGCCATCATCGGCAGTCGACCCGGCGAAGTGGCGGTACACGACAACACCACCCTGAACATCTTCCAGGCCGTTCACATGGCGCTCGGTCTGCGCCCCGACCGAACGGTGGTGTCGGTGGCCACCGACGACTTCCCCTCGGACCGCTACGTCGTGGAGGGAATCGCCCGCGATCGTGGTCTGCAGGTGCGACCGCTCGTGCCCGACATGCCGCTGAACGACGTGGCCGTCGTCGTGCGCAGCGTGATCGACTATCGAACCGCCGAGATGGCCGACGTGGCCGGCTTCACGGCCCGCGCTCGCGAGGCCGGAGCACTGGTGGTGTGGGACCTCTCGCACGCTGCCGGTGCGGTGGAATTCGACGTTCACGCTCTCGGCGTGGATCTGGCCATCGGCTGCAGCTACAAGTTCCTGAACGGTGGCCCCGGCGCTCCGGCGTGGACCTTCGTGCGCGCCGATCTGCAGACCCGAGTGCACCAGCCCATTCAGGGCTGGTTCGCGCAAAAGGATCAGTTCGCCATGGAACGCCCCTTCGAACCGCACGACGACATTCGCCGCGTGTTGCTGGGCACGCCGCACATGCTCAGCTTGGTGGCCGCCGAGGAAGGCATCGCCCTGTCGGCCCGCGCTGGCATGCCCGCCATCGCCGCCAAGGGTCGCGCGCTCACGGATTTCGCGTTGTCGATCGTCGACGAACTCGGCTTGCATTCGTCCACCCCACGCGATGCCCACCGACGTGGCTGTCACGTCGCGGTGCATCACGCCGACGCCGCGAATCTGGTCGACCGACTCACGCGCGAGCACAAGGTGATCGCCGACGTTCGCCCGCCCGACATCGTCCGTCTGGGTCTCAGTCCCCTGACCACCCGCTTCACCGACGTGTGGGACGGGCTACACGCGTTGCGAGCCTTGTTGTGAGCGAACACCACGGGCATTCGCACGATCTGAGCGGATTCGACGCGCCCGAGCGGGTGACCCGCGCCGTCTGGATCTCGGTCATCGCCGTCGGTGTGCTGGCTCTGCTGGGGGCGATCCTGTTGTGGCCGTCGGGCGACACCTCGTCGGACACCTCGTTCATGGACACCAATGTGCAGAAGGCCGAGGTGTTGTTGGTGGAGGTGCTGCCGTGCACCGGAACCACCGAGGCCGACGGCATCGATTGTCGGTGGATCACCATTTCCGTCGGCGACCAGGACGATCGAGGAGTGCTGGAACAATCCGTCGACGGTACCGGTGCTCGATTGCAGGAGGGCGACCGGATCCTGGTGAGTTCGGCCGATCTCGGCAACGGCACCACCGTGTACAGCTTCCACGATTACCAACGTGGGTCACCGCTGATTCTGCTGATGATCATCTTCGTGGTCGCGGTGTTGCTGCTCGGTCGCTGGCGCGGTCTGGGTGCCGTGGCCGGACTCGGGGCCAGCCTGGTGGTGTTGATCGTGTTCATGTTGCCCTCGCTGTTGGACGGCAACAGTCCCATCGTCGTGGCCATCGTCGGGTCGGTGTTGATCGCCTACATCGCCATCTTCCTCGCTCATGGTGTGAACGTGGCCTCGGCCGTGGCGTTACTGTCCACGTTTCTCAGCCTCACCCTGACCGGCGTTCTGGGATGGTTGTTCGTGACGCTGGCCAAGTTCACCGGCTACAGCGACGAGAGTTCGTATTACCTCGACGTGTTGGGCCTCGACATCGACGCGCGCGGCGTGATCCTGGCCGGCATCGTCATCGGCTCGCTCGGTGTGCTCGACGACGTGACCGTCACGCAGGTGAGCGCCGTTTGGGAATTTCGTCGCGCCAATCCCACCGGTTCGTGGACCGACATCTACCGACCGGCCATGACCATCGGACGCGATCACGTCTCCTCCACGGTCAACACGCTCTTTCTCGCCTACGCCGGCGCGTCGTTGCCACTTCTGTTGTTGTTCACCCAAGCCCGACAGTCCACCGGATCCATCGTGGGCAAGGAAGTCGTGGCGGTGGAAGTGGTGCGTTCGTTGGTGGGCTCCATCGGGTTGGTGGCCTCGGTTCCCATCTCCACCGCTCTGGCCGCCATGGTCGTTGGCGCGACAGCCCCGAAAAAGTCGCAATGATCCCCTACGACGACGAACTGCGCGAGACGATTCGTCGCAACATCGAACGTCATCGCCGTTTGGAACAGACCGCCGACGGCCTCCGTCGAGCCGCGGTGGCCATCGTGCTCATCGACAGTGAACCCGACGACCATGTCGATCCTTTCCCGGTGAGCAACAACCCGTTACGCGGTGTCCCCGGTGACGTCTCCGGCCTCGATGGCCGTGTGTACGGGGTGTCGGGTGGCGCGGCGTTCCTGTTGTGTCGCCGTGCCGCGCGTATGAATCGGCACGCGGGTCAGTGGGCGTTGCCCGGAGGGAAGATCGACGGTGACGAGACGGTGGTGGAGGCCGCTTTGCGCGAGACCCACGAGGAGCTCGGCCTGCGCCTCGACCAATCGTCCGTGTTGGGCTTGTTGGACGATTACACGACGCGCTCCGGGTTCGTGATGACGCCGGTGGTGATCTGGGCCGGTACACACGCCGAGATCGTTCCCGATCCGGCCGAAGTGGCACACGCCTACCGCATCGGTTTGCACGAATTGTGTCGGCACGATTCCCCCCGTTTCGTCGACATCCCCGAGAGTGATCGCCCGGTGGTACAGATTCCCTTGGGGGGCGACCTCATCCATGCCCCCACCGGCGCCGTGTTGTTGCAGATGCGGTGGGTGGCCATCGAGGGACGCATCGACGAACGCGTCGATCACCTCGAGCAACCGGTCTTCGCGTGGTCCTGAACTTCGTGCCGAATTCTTGAAACAGTCGCGTCGATCGGGCGACGAAGATCGTCCCGTGTCGAGTCGTCACGAGCACCACTTCCTGATCGGATCGTTGTTCGTGGCCGCGGGTTCGGCGGTGCTGGTGATGACGTTCGTCCCGACGGATCGTGCCGTGGCCTGGTGGGCGGCTCTCCCCGTAATTCTCGTGGGCGCCAACATCAGCGCTCGTCGCACCACACCGGCCGGTATTCGGCGCGACAGCCGTGACGTCATCTTGTCGCCCATCGGTCAGTTCCTCTTCGCCGCCGAGTTGTTGCTTGCGCCGG
>Ga0315899_10001422_pt1 | contig 27206 bp, 26 predicted proteins | sample LakEriMetagenome_2_FD_203518 | JGI IMG/M metagenome (GOLD analysis project Ga0315899, IMG submission 203518) | Freshwater fungal communities from buoy surface, Lake Erie, Ohio, United States - Buoy 4 MA112 | ecosystem: Environmental > Aquatic > Freshwater > Lake | place: USA: Lake Erie, Ohio... | reverse complement strand
AAAAACCTTGTTCAAACTGACCAGCCTCAATCTCAACGGCATCCGTTCTGCCACCACCAAGGGGGTTGAAGCCTGGCTTGAAAAAGCCAAACCCGATTGTATTTGTGTGCAAGAAGTCAAAGCCCAAGCCGCCGATGTGGCGGGCCATTTCGACACCTTGGCCGGTTTGAACGGTCACTTTCAATATGCTGAAAAAAAGGGTTACTCCGGCGTGGGCCTGTACACACGCCACAGCCCCAGCCAAGTGGTGGTGGGCTTTGACGGCGGCGAGTTCGACAGCGAAGGTCGCTATGTGGAACTGCGCTTTGACACCCCCCAACGCAAGTTCTCCATCATCAGCGCCTACTTTCCCAGCGGCTCCTCAGGCCCCGAACGGCAAGAAGCCAAATACCGGTTTTTGGATGTGATCTATCCGCATTTGGCGGCCCTGAAGAAAAAACGCGAGTTTGTGCTGTGTGGCGACGTCAACATTGCGCACCACAACATTGACCTCAAAAACTGGCGCAGCAACCAAAAAAACAGCGGCTTTTTGCCCGAAGAGCGCGCTTGGATGACGCGCCTCACCACCGAGGGTGGCTTGGTGGATGTGTACCGCCAACTGCACCCCGACACCACAGACGCGTGCTACACCTGGTGGAGCAACCGCGGCCAGGCCTATGCCAACAACGTGGGTTGGCGGTTGGATTACCACCTGGCCACACCGGCCACGGCGGCATTGGCACGCAGCGCCAACATTTACAAAGATGAAAAATTCTCTGACCATGCACCCCTGAGCATCGACTATGAGATGACGTGGTGATGGCGCCCACCGTGGCCGTGATCGGCGCCGGGCCTGCTGGCCTGATGGCCGCCGAGGTGCTGAGCTTGGCCGGCGTGTCTGTCCATGTGTATGACGCCATGCCCAGCGTAGGGCGCAAGTTTTTGCTGGCGGGCAAAGGCGGGCTCAACATCACCCATGCCGAACCCTTGCCCCTGTTCACCAAACGCTATGGCGACCGCGCCGACACCATCGCCCCTTGGATGGCCCAATTAGGCCCCACCGAACTGCGCCAATGGGTGCATGGTTTGGGCATCGACACCTTTGTGGGCAGCACCCAGCGGGTGTTTCCCGCCGACATGAAATCCGCACCTGTGTTGCGCGCGTGGTTGCACCGTTTGCGCCACCCCACGCAGGGCACGCCGGTGGGCTTTCACATGCGCCACCGTTGGCTGGGCGACCTCAACCCCACCGACGCAGGCTGGCAAATGCGCTTTGCCACACCCCAGGGCGAGCAAGTGGTTCAATCCCAAGCCGTGGTGCTGGCCTTGGGCGGGGCCAGTTGGCCACGCTTGGGCTCTGATGGCGCTTGGGTGCCATGGCTGGCGCAACACGGTGTACAGGTGGCACCTTTGGCGCCCAGCAATTGCGGGTTTGATGTGCGTGTGGGTGAACGCTTGGGTTGGAGCCCGCATTTGCGCCAACACTTTGCGGGCCAGGTGCTGAAAAACGTGGGCTTGTCGTTTGAAGAGGATGGCGAAGTGGTGTTTGACCGCGTGGGCGAACTGGTGGTCACCGACACCGGTTTGGAGGGCAGCTTGGTCTATGCCGCCTCCAGCCATTTGCGCGATGCGATCGCAAGCCAAGGCAGCGCCACCCTGCACCTGAACCTGCGCCCTGACTTCTCACCCGAGCGCATGCACCAAGAGGTCACCCACCCGCGCGGTTCGCGCTCGCTCAGCAGCCACTTGCACAGCCGCGTGGGACTGTCCAAGTTGCACACCGCTTTGCTGCACGAAATGCTGGCCAAAGAAACCCTGAACAGCCCTGCCATGCTGGCCCAAGCGATTGGCCACTTGCCCATCACCTTGGATGCCCCGCGACCCATTGCAGAGGCCATCAGCAGCGCAGGCGGGGTGGGCTTTGCATCATTGACCGATGCGCTGATGCTGCGCGAACTGCCCGGTGTGTTTTGCGCGGGCGAAATGCTCGACTGGGAAGCACCCACCGGCGGCTACTTGCTCACCGCGTGCTGGGCCAGTGGGCGCTTGGCGGGGCAAGGGGTGTTGGAGTTTTTGGAAGATTAGGACTCAGCGTCGCGCAGTTTTCTGCGCAATATTTTCCCCATGCTGTTGCGCGGCAAGGCGTCCACAAAGTGAACGGCCTTGGGGACTTTGTACGGCGCCAAAGATGCGCGGCAAAAACCCATCAAATCCTGCGCAGTCAAATGCATGCTTGGCTTGGTCACCACATAGGCTTGAATCGCTTCACCCCAATACGTATCGGGTTTGCCCACCACTGCACACTCAGCCACTGAGGGGTGGCTGAGCAACAGCTCCTCTACCTCACGGGGGTACACGTTTTCACCGCCAGTGATGATCATGTCATTCTTACGGTCAACAATGTATAAATAGCCCTCGTCATCGATCTTGGCCAAGTCCCCGGTGATGAACCAGTCTCCGCGTTTGGCTTTCTCGGTGGCTTCTGGCAAGTTGTGATAACCCGCAAAACAGTAAGGTGAGGCGACGGCCAACTCACCCACGGTGTCTGGGTCAATCTGAGCGCCATCTTCATTCCAAATTTGGATATACGTGCCAGGTAAGCATTGGCCCACGCAAGCGATTTTTCGCAATTGATCGGCCGGCCTCAAAGCCGTGACGATATTGGTCTCGGTCGTTCCATATCGCTCAAACAAAACGTCATCGCCAAAGTGCTCAATGATCTGGGACTTCATGCTTTGCGCCAGCGGTGCCGTGCCCGAGATCAGCGCCTTCAGCGAAGATGTGTCATGAGACCGGGCCTTGGCGTCCCCTGCAAACAAGGCCGCAAAGTGCGTGGGCACCATGTAGGTGCTGGTGGCGCGCGTGCGCTCAATCGTCGACATCAAGCGCTCGATGTCGAACTTCGGCATGATCTCCACCGAGCCACCAAAAAATATCGGCACCAAGGCCATCAAAAAACCCGCCCCATGGAACATGGGCGTCGTGGCCACGGCCCGATCGTCGGGCCCATAGGCCCCGTGCTCCGACGCCATGGCGTAGCAAGCCAGCACGCGCCCCCGATGCGAAAGCATCACCCCTTTGGGTCTGCCTGTGGCACCAGACGTATAGGGAATAGAAAAAATATCGTCTTCCGACACATTCGCATCCAACACCGTGCTTGCAGCGCTTTGTAACAAACCCTCATATTCATCGCCCATCACAATCACCCGCTCAACACAGGCGGGGATGGCGGCCATGGCCAGGTCTTTCAGGTCTGCATCCACAAACAACACCCGCGCGCCCGAGTCTTCGCACAAAAACCGCACCTCGGGCAGCGCCGATGCCGGCCCAATGGTGGCCACGGCCACGCCGGCCGACGACAAGCCACAGACCAACTCCATGTACTCCAAGCGGTTGCGCATCATCAACGCAACCCGGTCGCCATGGCGCAAGCCCAAGCCCGCTTGTGCCAGGTTGGACACCCGGTCAATGCGGGTGATCAGCTGCCGATACGTCAGCGAGCGCGAAGACTCCGTGATGGCCGTCTTGTGGGGCGTGCGCAATGACGAGGCACGAATGCCGTCGGCAATCAAGATCGATTTGGACGCGCCGTTTCTGATGGAGGTTTGCATATTTGGAATTTGAAAATTTCACAACCTTGCCGTGTGCGGTGCCCACAGCGCTTTCAATGCGCGCCCGCCTGGGCTTGGATGAAGTCAAAAATCGCTTTGGCTTTTTCAGCCGCATCGCCGCTGACTGACAGTGACTTTGCATCTGAACGACACAACACCGCTTGCTCAAAACACGGACGAAACAAATCCTGCTCTGAACACATCATCAAACAGGCCTGTTGGGTCTGGGCCAGCGCCACATCCATCGGGTACGCCAAGGCGGCACGCCACGCGGGCGTGAAGCCGGCTATTTGCTTGACCATTTCGCGCACTTCCAAGTTGATCGCTTGGGGGTCGATGTGCGGTGCGCCGGCTTTTTGGTGTTCGTGGTGTTTCTCAAACCACGGCCACCACAAACCCATGTCGCGGCGCATGTGCCAAATGCGCAGCAAATGCGTGCCATCCCATGTGGGTGCCACCGGGTCAACGCCTTGCAACCATTTTTGTGCCCAAGCGGTGCGCTGCGCAGGGGACAGGCACATGGGGCCATCCAGGGTCAAGCTTTTGACGCGCGTGGGCACCACACGGGCCATTTCCACCGCCACCATGGCGCCTGTGTTGTGCCCATACAGGTGAAAGGTCTCCACTCCCAAAGCCGCCAACAGCTTCACACTGGTGCGCGCCCAATGGCCCACATCGGTTGGCTGCCCGTCCATCGGGTTGGATTCACCTTGTCCCGGCAAGTCAAAGGCAATCGCAGGCAGGTGTTGACCCACCGCGCCCACCAAGCCATCCAACAGCGCCGATGACCCTGGCGCATGGTGCAGCAACACCAGAGGGGCTTGTTGATGGATGGGGCCCCAAGTGCGAACCAACAGCTGCGCGCCATCGATGTCAATGTACTGCGTTGTGGTTCGCCCCGGAATGGGCGTGCATTCGGGCGACACGGGCGCCTCACCTTGGGGCAGGTGGCGCAACAAAAGATCCAACTCCACCGCCATGGATTCGTGTTTGTTTCTGGGCAGTGTGTGTGTCCACGAACCCGAGGGCATCATTTGCGGCGTGTGGCCTTGGCTGTCGCCGGGGCGCCCCGCAAAACAGACCGGCACCGTCAAGTCGGCACAGGCGTCCAAGCCCCGGTGCCGATAAGCCGTGGCGTAACCGATCCGGTAACCATCCCCAGCCTCCAGCATTTCGACCACGCCGCGGTGCAAAAAATCCACATCGGGCACTTCTGTGTCTGCACGGTGTGCAGCGTCTTGCGCATTCCAGGGCCAGAACACGTGTTGTTCGCGGTAGCGAAACCACAACCACAGCAAATGGCTTCCGTCAAAGCTGGGAACAATCGAAGGCAGGTAGGTGGCCAGGCGGCGTTCGCGCTCTTGCACGGTGTAGATGGGAAAGCCGTCCGAGAGCGCCATGGCGCAGCGCTGGGGGTGGCGAGCTGCAAACTCAACGGCAATTTGTGCGCCGGTATGCCGCCCATACACCGACACCTGTTCAATCCCCAAGGCATCCAAAGTCTGGGCCAATCCATCGGCCAAATCCTCGGTGGTCACGTTCTCGATGGGCAACAAATCGGACAAACCAAACCCCGGGGTGTCAGGGGCGATCACGGTGAACTTTTGTCCAAAGTAGGCGATGTGGTCGCGCATCACTTTGGCCGAGCACGCTGATGCGTGCAACAACACCAACACCGGGCCCGCGCCAAAACGCAAATAATGGACGCGCCGACCTTTCACCGACACAAAATGTTTTCGAATGGCCACGCGCATCATGGTCGCACCCCTGGCCCCAGGCCAAGCACCCCTGGGTTCATGGCCCCAAGCGGGTCCAACGCCGCCTTGATCCGTTGCACCACACTTTGGGTGCCGGGCGTCAGGCCCGGCAGGTAGGGATAAAACCGTCCCATTTGGGCATGGACAGCATCGTGGTTGGCCATCACCTGGCGCAGTTGGTCACGCACTTGCGCCACCAGCATGCGGGCGGTTTCATTCAAGCCAAAGTGGGCAAATCGGGTTTGGTTGCGGGCCGACAAGTGCGCCATGTGGACCGGGTCCAACTGGTCCTTCCAATAAAACATGGGCTCAATCGTGATGTAAGCCCCCATGGTGGAAATGATCCATGAATAAAAAACTCCTGCGGCTTGAAACTGCGGCTCCAGGCCTTGAAGCTGGGCCACCAAATCGCGCATGCAAGCCTGTGCGCGCGACAAAGGCAAGATGGCATGGACGGGAACCCAGCGCTCTCCCTCTGGACCCACCAAGCCGCGGATCGAATACGGTTTGGCCCGCATGGCTTTGGGGACCATGTTGTCCATCTCGTGGCCAGCCCCCAAGCACACCTCCCTGGCCAAGGCCATTTGCATCTCTGCCATGTCCGATGAGGCGGCCTCCACCGTCAAGTGCAAAGACCACTTGGCACGTTTCAGTTCGCCCCTGCCCAAGGCCAATTGGGTCAGGTCTTTGATCGCGCCCCCCAGCGACTTGGATTCGCTGATCACCGCCTTGGCCACACCCAAGGCCTCCCCCACATCCACTTGGGTGGCCGATTGGGCTTTGAGCTGATCCATGGACAACGCGCGGGTCACCAACTCGCGCTGGCGCAATTGAATCAGCGCGGCCAGCATGTCCTCATGGGTGTCGAATTGAAAAGAGCCAAAGGCAGCTTCCCGTTCGACCGTGAGGCGCACCACCAACTCGGTTTTGATGCCAAAGGCACCGCAGTCGCCCAGAAAAAGCCCGGTCAAGTCGGGTCCCGCATAGCGGGTGAAAGCGCTGGCCCCATTTTTGGCCGCAGACCCGGTGGTCACCACCGTGCCATCGGCCAACACCACCGTCAAACCGATAAAGTGTTCTAGGCCGCCCGGCAGGTTTTGCGACGCGACACCACCAACGGTGCTGTGGCTGCCAGAAATGGGGCTGATTTGCGCGGCGCGCAAACCATGGGGTTTGAGGGCATCGGCCAGCGCTTGCCAAGTGGTACCCGCGCCAACAATGGCATACATGTCTTGCGCAAACACTCGGATGTGGTTGAGCCGCAAGCAATCGATCACCACCGCCGGCGTGGATGGCACCACACCAGCGGTGTAGGACAGGCCCGCGCCGCGCGGCACCACGGACACCTCACGCTGGGCCAAGGCTTGCATCACTTGCGCCACTTGTTCAGTGGACGCGGGGCGAATCACGGCTTGGGCAGGCTCTGAGTCAGGCCAGACAAAAATGTCTGCGGTGGCTGCCGCGCATTTTTCGGCATCCACCCACACATGGTCCTTGCCCACGATGGCGGCAAGCTGCTCCATAAGCCCGCTGAGCAAGGGCTGGCTCATGCGAATTTGAACAATTTCAGGGCGTTGTCGCGGAGTATTTTTCGCAGCGACTGTTCGCGGAAATTCAAATTTTCAATGTCTTGCATGGCGCGCTCGGGATCAATGACTTTCCAATCGGTGCCAAACAAAAACTTGTCTTGCCCGTAGGTGTTGGCATAGTGGATCACGGCAGGAGGCCAGTGCTTGGGCGCGTAAGCGTCGCCGGCCATGTACACATTGGGGTGCTTCCAGCAAACGGAAATCATTTCATCGGTCCATGGATAACCCAGGTGAATGCCAATCAAGTTGAGCTCTGGGAAATGCATGGCCACGCGGTCCAGTGTCATGGGCCGCCCGACGTTGGGCAAGCGCCGGTCTTTTTGGTACACCAAGCAGTGGCCCACTTGCATCATCACCGGAATCTCCAACTCGGCACACCTGGCGTAGTACGGGTACCAAACCGCGCTATCGGGCGCCTCGTCAAACCAGTGAGGGTAAAAATGCGCGCCCACAAAACCATATTGCTTCACCGCCACGTCCAGCTCTTTCAAACCGGCAATGCCCCGGGTGGGGTCCAAGCCAGCCAAACCTGAAAAGCGGTCGGGGTATTTGGCGCAAATCTCTGCCACCCACTCATAAGGGATTTCGGTTGAGCCACGCACCCGCAAGTCGCCACAGCGGGTGGCAATGAGCAAAGACCGCTCGATGCCTGCCCGGTCCATTTTTTCCAGGTATTGCTCCATGGTGATGCCCTGGCTATAGGCGGTGTTCAAGCGCACCTTGTCCAAAAAATTGGCGTCGGTGGGGATGCGGTTTTCGGCAATCGCCTCGGGCGTGTAGATGTTCACCACGATGTCAATCGCCCCATAGCCCCACTTGGTGTTTTCGGGTTTGAAGGGGTAGGCATGTGGCGCGCTGGCTTGGGATGGCGTGGTCATGGTTGAGCTCCTGGTGTTTTAACTGTTTTGATGGGTGCGGGTCAACCAATGGGACGCGTCCGCCACGCGGTTGCATGCCACTTCATGCACATTCGAATGGGCCACGCTTCCATTGAGTATTAAGAAGGCGGGAAACGCTTGCTGACATTGCGCACGCACCAGTGGGCAACGCGAGGAAAACAAGCACCCTGCAGGCAGGTTCAATGGGCTGGGTATTTCCCCCACATTGGGCAAACGGGACAACACCACCGTGGGGTCGGCCGGCAAGTTGGCCGACATCAGCGTTTGCGTGTAGGGGTGGGCGGGCTGGTTGAAGATCTCCCGGGTGGGCCCTTGCTCGACCACCCGGCCCAAATACAAGACCAGCAATCGCTGCGTCATCAACTCCACCGTTTCCAGATCATGGCTGATCAACAGCAATGCCACGCCGGTTTCTTTGCGGATGGTGTCCAACAGCTCCAAGATGCCGGCACGCACCGACAAATCCAGAGAGCTGGTGGGCTCGTCGAGCACCAGCAACCTGGGTTTGGAGGCAATCGCACGGGCAATGCAAACGCGCTGCAACTGTCCACCCGACAACTCGTGGGGAAAGCGCTGGAGTGAGGCCTTGGGCAAGTGCACGCGATCGGCCAAGTCACTGACCGCTTGCAGGCGTTGGGCCTCGGTCAAAGGGGTATGCAACTTCAGCGGCTCAGCCATGGAGCGGCCCACGGTCATGCGCGGGTTCAATGCCCCCCAGGGGTCTTGGAACACCATTTGGATTTGCGACCGAAGCTGGCGCATGGCGTCGTCCGACAGGTGGGTGATGTCTTGCCCATCGAAAATGATTTGCCCTGAACTGACCGGGGTCAAGCGGGTCATCAACAAGCCCAGGGTCGACTTGCCCGAACCACTCTCGCCCACCAAGCCCAGCGACTCACCCGGTTGGATGTTCAGGCTCACGCGGTCCACCGCCGAGACTTGCGCCCCGCCATCTGCCGGGAACTTTTTCGACACCGCTCGCATTTCGATCAGGGGGCGGTTCATGAGTATGGGTTCGGTAAGTGGCAACGCACGCGGTGCCCTGGTCCAAGGTCCAGGGTCGGCAAGCGGGTGTCGCACACGGCTTGTGCTTTGGGACAGCGGTCTTTGTAGACACAGCCACTGGGCAAGTCATACAGGTTGGGCGGCGACCCCACGGCACTGGCAAACCCATGCTGGGCAATGTGCTTGGGGGTGGAGGCGATCAGGCTTTGGGTGTAGGGGTGAGTTTGCGCACCAAACACTTGGTTCACCGGCCCCTCTTCGATGATGGTGCCAGCGAACATCACCGCCATCCGGTCGCAGTAGTGGGCCACGATGCCCAAGTCGTGGGTGATGATGATGGCGCTCATCCCGTTGGCCGTCACCAAACGCTTGAAGATGTCCAGCACCTCGGCTTGTACCGTCAAATCCAAGCCGGTGGTGGGCTCATCAGCGATCACCAAACGGGGGGAGTTGATCAGGCCTGCAGCAATCAACACGCGTTGTGCCATGCCGCCCGACAACTCATGGGGCCATGCCTTCATGCGCTGCACCGGGTCTGGAATTTGAACTTGCCCCAGCATTTCAATGGCTCGGGCATGCGCTTTGGCGGTATCGGTCTGGCCATGTTCGCGCTGGATGCGAATGAGCTGATCCCCAATCCGGGCCGTGGGGTCCAAAGAAGTTTTGGGCGACTGCGGTATCAAGGTGATGCTTTTGCCACGCGGTGATCTATGGCCTGGGTGGTCCAACAGCCCCAGCTCTTGGCCTTCAAATTGAATTTTGCCGGCCACTACTTTGGCCGGTGGGCGCAGCAGCCCCAACAAGGCCAAAGCCGTCAACGACTTGCCAGCACCGGTTTCTCCCACCAAGCCAAGCACCTGCCCCGGCTCCAAAGTGAACGACACCCCATTCAAAGCTTTTGCCGTTCGCAGCTGGTTGTTGATGCCCCTGGCAATGAAGTGAACATGCAAGTCCTCCACCGAAAGCAAGCTCATTTGCCGACACCCCTGCGCTTGGGGTCTAAGAGGTCCGTCAAGCCGTCTCCCAAGAGGTTGAACCCCAGCACCAGCGTCATCAATGCCAGTCCCGGGAACAAAGCCACCCACCACTCGCCAGTGATCACATATTCGGCCCCTTGCCGAATCATGGCGCCCCACTCTGGCGTGGGCGCTTGGATTCCCACGCCGATGAACGCCAAGGTGGCACTGATGCGCACCGCCCACGCCATGCGCATGGGCAGCTGCGCGGTGGCCCCCAGAATGGCGTTGGGCAAGATGTGAACCCACATCACCCGCCAAGATGGATTGCCCACGGCAATCGCCGCCTTGACAAAGGTCGATGAACGCAAGGTCAACACCTCGGCACGCACCACCCGCGCAAAGATCGGGCTGTCCAGCAACCCAATCACCACCACCATGCTGACCAAGCTTTGGCCCGTGGCGGCGACCACGGCCAGCGCCAAGATGATGGTGGGAAAGGCGCGCAACACATCCAAGGTGCGCAACAAGGCCTCATCCAGCCACCCGCCCTTGTAGCCGGCCAGCAAGCCCAAGGGCATGCCAATGCCGACCATGATCAGCCCAGCTGGGACGGCAATCCCAAAGGCATATCGGCTGCCATGGATCACCCGCGATAAAACATCCATTCCGTTGCCATCGCTGCCAAAGAAAAACCGCCCGCCGGGGGCTTGCAAGACCTCGTAGGAAAACGATTGGGTCGGGTTGAATGGGGCGATCACAGGGGCCAACAATGCCAGCCCCAGAAAAAAAAGCACGATGCCCAAACCCACGACAAATGTGGGGCTGCGCCGCGCCAATCCCAGCGGGTAGGCCAGCCAATGGCTGGGGCTGGCTGCCTCGGCTGACACAGATGTATTCAACGCCTTGGCTCCAGCAGCATCACGATCAAATCAATGACCATGAAAATAAATACCGAAAAAAGCGCCAGGGTCAACACGTAGCCTTGAACCACGGCAAAGTCTCCCAGCAAGATGGCGTTCAAGCCCCATTGGCCCAGGCCACTCAAAGAAAAAATGTACTCCACCAAGGCCGCCGCCGCCAACAAAGACGTCAGCTCCATGCCCAAAAAAGTCAGCAACGGGGTGGCCGCATTGCGCAAAGCCATTTTTCGGATGGTGGCCTTGGAAAACCCATTGGCGCGGGCATAGCGCACGTAGTCGCTGTTCATGATCTCAATCAAAATAGCCCGGCTTTGCTTGATCATGGGGGCCGCCGCCAACAGGGTGAAGCACGCCACGGGCAATGCCAAATGCGCCAACGCTGAACCCAAGGCCTGCCAATTGCCAGCCAAGATGCAGTCCAGCAAAAGGCTGCCCGTCACCACCGTGGGCGCCACCACCTCCATTGACAAACGCCCCATGGGGGGCGGCGCCCAGCGCAAGATGTAGAAAAATACCAAGATCGCCATCAAGCCCATCCAGTACGTGGGCATAGAAAAACCCGCCAACGAGCCAAAACGCGAGAGTTGATCAAACCAACCGTTGGGGTGTGTGGCCGCCCGCAGGCCAATGGGCACGCCGATCAGCGCGGCCAAGCCCACCGACAAAAGCACCAGCTCCAAAGTGGCCGGGAACAGGTGCAAAATTTCACCCCACACGGGTATGCCCCCTTGCCACGAAACCCCCAAGTCGCCTTGGACCAGGCGAAAAAGGTAATTGGCAAACTGCAATAACAAGGGTTGATCGAGTTGCAACTGGGCTCTGAGGGCCGTCAGCATGGCCTCATCAGCCATGGGACCGGCCAACATGGCCACAGGGTCTTGCCCCCCCACGCGGATGAGCATGAAGGTCAAAAAAACAATCCCCAAGATCACGGGCACCGATACCGCCACCCGCACCAACAGGAACTTGGCAATGAGAGCGCCTTTCTCTCCCATCAAGAAGCGCAAGTCAAGTCTTTCCACACCAGACGGTTGTGGGGCTTCCACACATATCCCTTCATGCAAGCGGCAAACACCTCGTGGGTGCCGGGCAAAAAGGTTTCAACGAACGTGGCGGAGTCGGCTTGCAGGTTCTGCGCCTGCTCCAGCAATGCCAGCCACCGTTTCTGATCGCGCTCAACCACCGAGGCATCAATCAACTTGTCCATGGCCGCGTCGCAGTTGGCGTTGACATTGGAAGAACCCCGGCAATGCGCAGTCAAAAACATGTTGTATGACGGGTCGGGCACAAAGCTCGACGTCAAGTGGGTCAAGAACGGCACCGTCCACACATTGATAGTGCGCCGGGCCAACATCTCTGTGGACGGAATTCTTTTGGGCGTCACGCGAATGCCCGCTTTGGCCAAAGAGGCTTGCATTTGCAACACCAGTGGTTCCTCCCACCACCAATTGGTGCTGTATTCCAAGGTCACATCCACACCATTGGGGTAGCCCGCCTCAGACAGCAATTGTTTGGCCTTGTTGTAGTCGGTCTCGTATTTGTAGGCGCTAACAGCACCAGCGATGGGTGAGTTGAGCATGGAGCGCGAACGTGTGCCCTGCCCGAGAAATACGGCCTCGCCAATGGCGGCATAGTCGGTTGCATAAGCCACGGCCTGGCGCACCTTGACCTTGTCAAAGGGCGGGTAACGGGGGTTCATCCGCACCGTTGCCCCGCCAAAACCCGGCACGCTCTCGACCTTGACGCTGTTATCAGCGCGCAAGGCCGTCAATTGCTGAAACGGGATTTGCTCGGCGTACTGCACTTGCCCGGTGCGAATCAAGGCCACCCGGGTGGCGGGCGACGGTACTTCGCGCCACACCATGCGAGTGAAATAGGGCTTTTTGAAGGCGTAGTTAGGATTCACCACAAACACCGCCTGTTGCCCGCCCTGCAGTGTCTGCAAGTGATAAGGACCAAAACCGGCCGTGTTCAAAGCCAACCACTTGGTGGCGTAGGGGTCTTCTGGTGTGGCGTGTTTCTTGGCTTCGACCGAATCAAAAATTGCCGGCAAGTGCAAGGTCAAGGCACCCAAAAAAATTCGGTTGGCGTCACTGAGCGTGTAGCGCACCTCGTATTTTGAAATCGCCTCTACTTTATCGATGCGCGCTGCCGTGCGCATGAATTGGCCGGTGCGCTTTTGCACTGCGGATTTTTCGTAAGTCCACACAATGTCTTGTGAGGTCAACTCGTTGCCAAATGGGCTGCGCACCCCTTTTTTGAGCTTAAACAGGTATGTTTTGCCGTCGGGAGATACGGTCCAGCTTTCTGCCAAGTGGGGCTCAATTTTGGAGGGGTCCACTTCGGGCTTGCCATTGCCGCCCGTGCGCGTCCCGTAGCGTGTCAAACCCTCATACAAGTTGACCGCTGCCTCAATTTGACCGGGCACCCAAATGTCGGGATCAAAGCCTTTGGGCGTGGCCGACATGGCCATCACCAAGGTTTTTTCTTGAGCCACCACCGGCACGGCCAGTGTGGCCCACATACCAATCACCAGCATGATGGTTTTGGAAAAACTTTTTATCATTTGGACACTCCAAAAAAAAGCCATTCTATGCAACCCTAAACCTTCAACTGCCGAAACTTTTTTTATGCCTGCAACAATCTAACCATCGGCTCTTCTGATTTTCGACTTACCCCCCCATGCTGCGCTACCAAACCATCCCCGTCACACCCTTTCAACAAAACTGCTCTTTGGTCTGGGAAGACGAGGGCATGACCGCTGCCATCATCGATCCGGGCGGCGACTTGGCTGAGCTGCAAAGCGCTTGCAAGCAACTGGGTGTGAAGTTGGTCGCCATTTGGATCACCCATGCGCACATTGACCATGCTGGCGGCACGGCCGAATTGGCTGAATCTTTGAACTTGCCCATCATCGGCCCACACCCAGGCGATCAATTTTGGATTGACGGTTTACAAGCGGCGGCGGCCAACTATGGCTTTCCGCCGTCACGCGCCTTCAAACCCACACGCTGGCTGAGCGACGGCGACACCGTCACCTTGGGTGCGCATACCTTGCAAGTGCGCCACTGCCCGGGGCACACGCCCGGCCACGTGGTGTTTTACTCGCCTGAAATACAGCGCGCTTTTGTCGGCGATGTGCTGTTTGCCGGCAGCATTGGGCGCACCGATTTCCCACAAGGCAACCACCAAGATTTGATCGACAGCATCACCCAACGCCTGTGGCCCATGGGCAACGACACGGTGTTCATACCAGGACACGGCCCCGAAAGCACCTTTGGCCGCGAGCGGCAAAGCAACCCTTATGTGGGGGGCACGTGAGTTCAGGCCAACACGATCAAATGCTGCGCTTGGGCTTGCGTGGCCCAGGCCCATGAAATACCTTTGTCCAGGGTGACCAAGCAGCCCTGGTTTTTGACCGCCAGCGCCAACAAATAAGCGTCGGTGATATCTACCGGCCTGAGCACCTTCTGCCAGTCAATGGCTGGGTCTTGCACGGTATTGATGTCGTCCGTCCAAAAGCTGTGCATGGGGTGTTTCATCGCTTGGGCCAAACCCTGCACCACGGTTTGCATGGGCATGCGGTTGGGGTAGGTGGGCTGCGACAAGATGCGCACACAGCCGTTGAGGGTGATGGGGCAACTGGCCCAACCATCTGGGTGCGTCTGCAACCAAGACAATGCCCTCCGGTGATGGATGTGGTTGGCGTCGAGCAGTGCAATCAAGACGCTGGTGTCCAGCAAAGCGCGCAACTCACTCCCCCAGTTCTTCGCGCAAAGCCCGAACCATATCGGCCGTGACGATGTGTTGCCCTGGTTCTGTGATCGACACAAAGCCATAAGCCGACGGGGGCGGTTCGGCTTGGGCGGAGGTGGGTGATCCCATTGGGGGGCCAGCAGGATCAGCCAGCCCGCTTTGAATGGCCCGGCGCATGGTGTCCGAAATGATGCGCCCAGCCGTGGTTTGCCCCGCTTTGGCCAAGGCCTTGGCGGCAGCCAGTACATCGTCGTCCAGGTCTAGGGTGGTTCGCATCGGCGCATTGTATCTGAAGTTTTTGCATCTGATGATATATCACCTGTTTTGCGGCTGTGTCGGTTATGGCTGCGCATGCTCAGCCATGCGATGGCAGGCTTGAGCCATGGGTTGCGCTTTGTCGCCGAACTGTCCATCTTGGGATTTGCGCCTTTCTAGCACTCGATGTTTTAGTGACAAAATTACAATTCATTTTTGATCAACACCATGAACCTCAAATACCTTCCCCTTTTCTTGCTGGCCCCCGCTTTGGCCATGGCGCAAGCAGCGCCTTCCGCTGTCACCGTGTCCGCTTTAGACGAGTTACAGGTATCCCAAAAAACCTGGGGCATGTACACCACCTTGGGCCTGAACGGCTGGGGCGTGGGGGTGGTGCATGGCTGGTCTGACAAGTGGAGCCTGCGTGCCGACATTTCCACCTTTACCCGCAGCCAAAGCCAGAGCCAAGACGGCACCAACTACAACCTGGACTTGAGCCTGGGCACGCTGGGCGTGTATGCGGATTACCGGCCATTCTCTGGGGTGTTTCGCGGCACAGTGGGGGCTTTGCTCAAGTCGCCCAGCGCCCAGATGCTGGCCACCCCCTCTGCCGGTCAAACCATCACCATCAACAACATAACCTACCCCATAACCAATGACCAGCTCAGCGGTAAACTTGAGTTTCCCAGTTTCATGCCCTATGTGGGCCTGGGCTGGGGCCTGGGCAAGCCTTTGGACAAGGGCTTGAAGTTCGTGTTCGACCTGGGGCTGGCCATTGGCTCGCCCAAAGCCACCTTGAGCGGCACAGGCACGGCGCTAAGCACATCGCAAGCCCAGGCCGACATCGCGGCCCAGCAACAAAAAATCAACGACGACGCGTCCAAACTGCCCGGCCTGCCGGTGATCAAAATCGGTATGGGCTACGTGTTTTAAGCACCCGTCAATTGGCGCTTGAAGGGTGGTAACCCCAGCGTGAAACGCTTCATGGGGGCACTTGCCAGACAAATTAACCTTGTAATTTGTTCATGGCGCAGTCCATTTGCAAGGTTAAGTTCGGCGCAAAAGACAACCCCGTTGACGCCCAGAGAGAGCGAAGAGCTTAAGGCCTTGGCCTTGATGCCTGTCGAACACATTGATCTTGCCGGCGCTCCTGACCGACCCCGTGCCACCTGGAAATAAGCGTTTGCTTTGTGTTGAATCCCATTCAAGGGGGCTTGGCCCGCTGATACAAGGGCAGCACCCTGCCCATATTGGCCTGCATTTCTTGGATGCGGCTGCTGCCCGAAGGGTGGGTGCTCATCCACTCGGGCGGGGCGTTTTGGTTGTTGGCGCTCATTTTTTCCCACAGGGTCACGCCTGAGCGCGGGTCAAAGCCGGCACGCGCGCCCAGCTCCATGCCAATCAGGTCGGCCTCGGATTCGTCTTCGCGGCCGAACTTCAAGGTGAGCAAATTGGCCCCTTGCTGGGCCACCATGTCGGTGATGCGCGGGTCGATGCCAAAGATGCCCGCGACCAGCGCACCGCCAATGCGCGTGAGGCCTTGGGTGGCGGTGCTTTTGCCCATGCGCTCGCGGGCATGTTCGCGCAGCGCATGCGCCACCTCGTGGCCCATGACCATGGCGACCTCGTCGTCGCTCAGGTTGAGCTTTTTCAAAATGCCGTAATAAAAAGCAATCTTGCCCCCGGGCATGCAAAACGCGTTCACTTGGTTGGAGCCTATCAGGTTGACCTCCCACTTCCACTCGCGTGCGCGCGGGTTCCACTCGTAGCTGTGCGGGATGATGCGCTGGGCAATGCTGCGCAAGCGCAGCACCTCGGGGTGGTTGTCGGGGCCCAGGGCTTTTTTCTCGGCGGCTTGTTTGAGCATTTGCTGGTATTGCTGGCGCGCGGAGGCCTCGATCTCTTCGGCCGGTACCAGCTTGGCAAAAGCCGACTCTTTGCCCACCTCCACGCCTTCGCGGGCGTCCACCACCAGGGGAGAGAACAAGCCCGCCCCCGCTGCACACAAAGCGCAACCACGCAGAAAACTGCGTTTGTGGGCATCAACGGTCGTTGGGGTGGGATTCATGAGGCCTCTAGCCAAGGTGATGAACTGCTGTGCAAGCCCTTCACAATAGGGGCCATGAACGATACATCAAGTCCAGCCACCGCGGTGGCGCCGGTGAAATGGTGGGACACGCTGAAGGTGTATGGCCAACCGGCCAGCCTGCGCATGCTGGCGCTGGGCTTTGCCGCCGGCTTGCCTTTGCTGTTGGTGCTGGGCACCCTGAGCTTTCGCCTGCGCGAAGCGGGCATAGACCGCAGCACCATTGGCCACCTCAGTTGGGTCGGCCTGGCCTATGGCTTCAAATGGGTGTGGGCACCCCTGGTGGACCGCTTGCCCTTGCCGGTGCTCACAGGATGGCTGGGGCGGCGGCGCAGTTGGCTGTTGCTGTCGCAATTGGCCATCATGGCGGGTTTGGCCGGCATGGCCTGGCAAGACCCACGGGATGGTTTGACGCCCTTGGTGGTGTGCGCTTTGGTGGTGGCGTTTGCCTCGGCCACCCAAGACATTGCGCTGGACGCGTTTCGCATCGAGTCGGCTGACGCGCGGCTGCAAGCCGCGCTGGCCGCCAGCTACCAAACCGGTTACCGCTTGGCCATGATTTGGGCGGGGGCTGGTGTGCTGTGGATCGCCGCCCACCAAGAAGCCATTGGCCAAAGTGGTTACCAACAACTCGCTTGGCAGGCCGCCTACTTGGTGATGGCCGCGTCCATGGTGGTGGGTTTGGTGACGGTGGCGTTTTCGCAAGAGCCTTCACCCGTGGCCATTGCGCCCGCGCGCAATGTGGGCGAGTGGCTTCAGTCGGCCGTGGTGTCCCCGTTTGCCGACTTTTGGCAACGCCACCGCTGGCATGCGGCGCTGGTTTTGGCGCTGATTGCGGTGTACCGCATCAGCGACGTGGTGATGGGCATCATGGCCAACCCGTTTTATGTCGACATGGGTTACACCAAAGAAGAAGTGGCCGCGGTGACCAAGGTGTACGGCGTGGTGATGACATTGCTGGGCGCCTTCATCGGCGGCGCGATGGCGCTGCGCTGGGGCGTGATGCGCGTGCTCATGATCGGCGCTGTGTTGTCGGCACTGAGCAACCTGCTGTTTGCCTGGCTGGGCCAGCACGGCCACGATGTGACCGCGCTGATTTGGGTGATCTCCGCCGACAACCTGAGCAGCGGCATTGCTACGGCGGCCTTCATCGCTTATTTGTCGTCACTCACCAATGTGCAGTACTCGGCCACGCAGTACGCCATGTTCAGCTCGCTCATGCTGCTCTTGCCCAAGTTTGTGGCCGGTTTTTCAGGCCAATTTGTCGACGCCTGGGGTTACGAGCCATTTTTCATGGGCACGGCTTTGCTGGGCTTGCCGGTGCTGGTGCTGGTGTGGCTGGCAGGGCGCGCGCAACGCGGGGGCGATGGAACTCCGCCCAAAGTCCCCAACAACACCCCTTTGCCTTTTTGAGATATTGACATGCCTTTGCACACCCGCTTCACCCAGGCCTTTGGCCTGACCACCCCCATCGCTTTGGCGCCCATGGCCTTGTCCAGCGGCGGCGCGTTGAGCGCGGCCTGCGCCCACGCCGGCGCACTGGGCTTGCTGGGCGGGGGTTATGGCGATCTGGCTTGGACCCTGCGCGAACACCACTTGGCGCTACAAGCTTTGAGCGGCCAGCCCGAGGCCTTGGCGCGTTTGGGCTGCGGCTTCATCACCTGGCGTTTGGACCAAGACGCGAGCGCCTTGGACGCCATGCTCGACCAAGCGCATCGGCCCGCGGCCATCATGCTGTCTTTCGGCGACCCGCGACCCTACCGCGCGCGGTTGCAAGCGGCGGGTGTGCCGCTGATGTGCCAAGTGCAAAACCTGGCGCAAATCCCGTGGGCGATCGAGGCCGGTGCCGCCGTGCTGGTGGTGCAAGGCATGGAGGCCGGTGGCCACGGCATGAACGCGCTGCAAGGCCGCGGCACCTTTGCCCTGGTGCCCGAGGCCGCCGATTGGCTGGCCGCCCACGCACCGCACACCTTGTTGCTGGCCGCCGGTGGCGTGGCCGATGGGCGCGGCGTGGCCGCTGCTTTGGCATTGGGCGCCGACGGTGCGCTGATCGGCTCGCGCTTGTGGGCCTGCCGCGAAAGCCTGGCCAGTGAAGCGGCCAAACAACAAGCGGTGGTCACCGATGGCGACGGCACCGCCCGCAGCGCGGTGTTTGACATCTTGCGCCAAAAAAATTGGCCTGAACCGTATGACTTTCGCGCCATCCGCAACGGCTTGCACCGCCAATGGGAAAACCGCATTGACGCCTTGCGCGCCCAACCTGACGCCGCCCGCGCCGACTACCAAGCCGGGGTGGCCGCTGGCGACTTTGACCGCGCCCACGCCACAGTGGGCGAAGCCACCGGCCTGATCCACGACCTGCCCTCGGCGCCAGACTTGATTGCCCGCATCACGGCACAGGCCCAGCGCATACGCTCATAAGCGCAAGGACAAAAACCACCCTCACATCCCCAAGGCCTGCCGCACCCGCTCGGGGCTGATGTCGATCAGGCAGCGGGTGTGGCCCAACGGGCATTGGCGCTCAAAGCACGGCGCGCAAGACAAGGCCGGGGTGTAAGCCGCGTCGCGGGCCAGCCAGAGCACCTGGGCTTGGGTATTGAGCGGGGGCGTGTGCTCCGGGCTGGATGAGCCGAATAAGGCCACCTGCGCCACGCCAAAAGCGGCGGCCACGTGCATCAAGCCCGAGTCGTTGCTGACCACAGCGCGCGCGCTGGCGATCACGTCCATGGCGGTGAGCAAGTCGGTGTGTCCGGCCAGGTTGCGCACCTTCTCGGCTTGCGTGGCGTTGACCGGCGCGGCGATGCCCTCGCACAACGCGGCCTCTTTGGCCGAGCCAATCAACACCGTGGGCAAGTCCAGCGACTGGGCCAAGGCGCTGAAGTGGGGGGCGGGCCAGCGCTTGGCCGGGCCGTATTCGGCCCCCGGCACCATCACCACATACGCCTGCGCCACCAAGCCCAAACTTTTGAGGGTGGCCTGCACCTGTGCGGGGCTGCGTTGCAAGCGCGGTCGCGGGTCCACCCGTGGGGCGCGCAAGCCCATGGCAGGCGCATTTCCCGATCCCGGCTGAAACGAGGTGGCGCCCAGCACTGAGCTGGCCCAGTCGCCCGCGCCTGCCGGGCCCACGCTGTCAGGTACATCGACTTGGGCCAAAGCCAAGTAGTGGCCAACCATGGGTGGTCGCTCATGGCGCGGCGGGTTGGGCAAACGCCGGTTGAGCACGCCCCAGCGTGCCTCACCTTGGTAGCCCACCCGCACCGGGATGCCAGCCCACCAGGGCAGCAAAGCGCTTTTGAGCGAGTTGGGGGCCACATAAGCGCGGTCAAACTGCCCATGCAACTGGCGGGCCATGGCGCGCCGCGCCGACCACTGCAAACCGCCGTGCTGAAAGGGCAGCTCGATGACCGCCGCCACCGCGCTCATGGCGCGAAACACAGGGGCCACCCAGGGCAAGGCCGCCACCGTGACCACCTCGCCGCGCATGTGCAGGCTGCGCAGCAGCGGCTCGCTCATGATGGCGTCGCCAATCCACTGCGGGGCAATGAACAAAGAGCGGGTCATGCGGGGCTCATGGGGTTATCAGGTCAGGCCAGTGGGGAGCGGCGCGGTTGCACAGGGGCATCGAGCCAGGTCGTGCACCGGGTAAGGACCGGCCAATGCACCTTCAGCGCCAAGGCCATGGGGGCGGCATGTGGCCAATCCAAGAACCATGAAGAGAGGGCTCGAGCGTTGCACCAAGGCGGTCAACGCCTCAGTGGGCGCTAACGTGCTCGCCGTCTTTGAGTTGGTACTCGGTGCTGCAATACGGGCACTTGGCGTGGCCGGTGTGGGCCACATCCAAGTAAACCTTGGGGTGGCTGTTCCACAGCGCCATGTCGGCTTTGGGGTTGGGGCAGAACACGCCACCGTGGCCGTTGAGGTCTTTGGCCAGCAATTCAATCGGCGCTTTCATGTCAGGCATCCTTGTGGGTCGTGGGGCAAAGAGAGGTGAATCAACCCATGAATTTTACGGTGCGCCGCTGTTGGGCCCGCCCAAGGCAGCAGGCGGCACATCAGCGGTGCTGTCAGGCCCGCCAGCGGGGCGCTCCAAGGTCCAGCTTTGCAAGCGGCCATCTTGGAACACACAGGTCACCACCGACTGGCTGTTGTCGCGCCAGCGATACACCTCGGGCTGTTGGTCTTTGGGTGAGGCCAGCTCGCCCAGGCTGCGGGTGAGGGCCATCACATGCATCAAGTTGACCCCGGCTTTGAGCTTGGCATTGAGCATGACCGCGCTGTCCACGTGGCCGATGGGGCGGTTGGCCGCGCGCTCGAGCACTTTGACCATGCGGGTGAAGTGCAGCAAGGCCCACATCACCAGACCGCCCAAGACCAAGAAAAACCCCTTCCATTCCAGGGCGTGGTAGCCATAGGCCAAACCGGCCACGGCGGCCAGGGGAATCCAAATTTGATGAAGCTTCATGCTGGCATTGTCTCAGCAGCCCGAGAGACTCAGCGCTGCGACCACCAAAACCACACCACCGCGGCCAACATCACCACCCCCAGCCCGGTCCATGCAGCGGGTATGCCTTGATCGGGCGTGGCCCGTTTGCGCCCGGTGAGCATGGCGCGCACCAGGTTTTCGTGGTGTAACCAGCCGCTGAACAACACCCCCAGCACATGCACACCCACAGTCGCCATCAACGCGTTGGCGGCCACCTCGTGGACCTCCTCCAGCCAACCCGGCGCATCGCCGTCGGCGATCAGCCACCCGCTCACACCGGTGAGCGTGGTCAGGGCGATCAAGGCCAGCACCGCCCAGGCACCCAAAGGGTTGTGGCTCACATGGCGCGGGGCCCGCAGCCGCACCATCTTCCGCACATAGACCCACACCACGGCGGGTGAGCGCACAAAGTCGGCAAACCGCGCATGGCGCGAACCCACCCAGCCCCAAACCAGCCGAAACGCCATCAAACCCAAGGTGGTGTAGCCCAGGGTTTCATGCCACCAACGCCAACGCTCGCTCTCCGCGCTGAGCCAGGCCCCCGCCACGCTGAACACCAGCAGCCAATGAAAGACCCGCACCGGCACGTCCCACACCATCACCTCGGCCACCGGGGAGGTGGGCTTCACAGCGGGTGCATCGGGTTGATCGCTCATGGGGGAATCCTGACCTTGTCTTCATTGAAGTCGCCGCGCTCTGCATCGGCATGGCAGGCCACGCAATTGGCCGGGCTGCCCACCGACTTGCGTCGCCACACGGCAGTGGGCACTTCGCCCGCACGGTGCTTGCGCACAAACCAGGCTGACAGCGTGATGCGTTGGTCTTTGGGCGCTTCGCGGGCGTATTTGCCCGTGCCCGCATGGGCGGTGAGCCAGGTGGTCAGGGTCAATTGGCTGGTCTCGTCGAGCGAAGCGTCCAAGCCGTAATGGGTTTTCAGGCCGCGCATGATCTGCTGCCACGAGGCCGCTGGCAACAAGCCTGTGGGGTAGGTCATGTGGCAACTGCCGCACTCTTGGGTGTACAGCGCAAACGCCGGTGCGTGCACCGCGTCATCGGCGTGGGCCATGCCACCCAAAGTCCCCACCAAAGCCCCGACCAAGGCCCACCTGGGCCCATGGGTTTTCGTGTTGGCGCCCTTGGGTGGTGGCTGTGGCTGTAGCCGTGCCGATGGCAGCGGGTGTTGTGTGGATAACGGGTTGACGCGAATGTGCTTCATGGGGCAGATGTGTTTCATGGTTTCAGGCTGATCAGCCAGGCCAGCACATCGGGCTTTTCAGCGGCGGTGCATTCGCGGCCCAGCACATCGTTGCAATTGCGGCGAAACCACTTTTCGGTTTTGGCGCTGTCGGTGAAGCGTTTGGGGTTGGCCGACGGGGCCAGCGGGGTGATGGCTTTGCGGGTGCTGGCGTGCATGCCCTCGGCAGTGGGTTGCTGGGTGTGGCAGGTGCTACAGCGCCACTCTTTGCCATGGGTGGCGTCAAAGAACTGTTGACCGCGAACCGCTTGGGGTGCTTGCCCCGCCGCTTGGGCGTAGCCCGCCAGCATGTCGGCTGGGGTCAGCGCCCATGCGGGCGCTGTGGCACAGGCCAGTGTCAGCGCAAAGCATGCCCGCGCCGTGAGGCGGGCCATGGGTGATGGTGTGCATATTGGGGGAAGTTCATTACAGGGGACATGTGTCATTCCCTGTTTGTAGGCGTCGCTGAGACAGCGCACTTTGCGCCAGCGCAAACGATGCGCAATTGGTCTCAGTGGGGTCTCATTAACACCACAACAGTGACCCCTGGGGCCGCCGCCGTGTGTGAGGCCATCACAGGCTGAATCAGCCCAATCCGCGCACCACCGCCATGGCCTCTTCTACCCGCTCGACCGCATGCACCGTCATGCCCTCGATGGGTTTTTTGGGCGCATTGGCTTTGGGGATCACCGCCACGCTGAAACCCAGCTTGGCGGCTTCTTTCAATCGCTCTTGACCGCGCGGGGCGGGGCGGACTTCGCCGGCCAAACCCACTTCGCCAAAGGCGATGAAGCCCTTGGGCAGGGGCTTGCCGCGCAAGCTCGAGGTGATGGCCAACAGCACCGCCAAATCGGCGGCGGGCTCGCTGATGCGCACACCGCCCACGGCGTTGACGAATACATCTTGGTCCATGCAAGCCACACCGGCGTGGCGGTGCAACACCGCCAGCAGCATGGCCAAGCGGTCGCGGTCCAAACCCACACTCAAGCGGCGGGGGCTTGGGCCGCCACTGTCGACCAGCGCTTGGATTTCCACCAACAAGGGGCGGGTGCCTTCCAAGGTGACCATGACGCAGCTGCCGGGCACCGGCTCGGCGTGTTGGCTCAAAAAAATAGCGCTGGGGTTGCTAACGCCCTTGAGCCCTTTTTCGGTCATGGCGAAAACGCCAATTTCGTTGACTGCGCCAAAGCGGTTTTTGATGGCCCGCACCAAGCGAAAACTGCTGTGGGTGTCGCCTTCAAAGTACAGCACCGTGTCGACCATGTGCTCCAGCACCCTTGGGCCCGCGAGCGCGCCTTCTTTGGTGACATGGCCGACCAACACAATGGCGATGCCACTGGCCTTGGCCAAGCGGGTGAGGTGGGCAGCGCATTCACGCACCTGCGCCACAGAACCTGGCGCACTGGTGAGTTGGTCGGAGTACACGGTTTGGATGGAGTCGATGACAGCGATGTGCGGCGACTGCGCTTGCAGCGTAGAGATGATTTTTTCCAGCTGTGTTTCGGCCAGCACTTGTACACGGCTGTTGTCCAGCCCCAAGCGCCGCGCCCGCAATGCGACTTGTGCGCCGGACTCTTCGCCAGTGACGTACAAGGTGTTTTGGCCGCTGCGCTGCAAACCATCCAAGGCTTGCAACAACAAAGTGGATTTGCCAATGCCCGGGTCGCCGCCAATCAACACCACGCCACCTTCGACCATGCCCCCACCCAAAACGCGGTCGAGCTCGTCTTGTCCCGTGGGGGTGCGGTCCACGTCTTGCGCTTCGATGTCGGACAGCGCAGTGACGGCGGACGCGGGCGCCAAACCCGCACGCGGTGCGAAGCGATTTTTCACTGCGCCGTCGGGCGCCGACACCGCCTCGACCAAGGTGTTCCAAGCCTCGCAATGCGGGCATTTGCCCAGCCACTTGGGGCTGGTGCCGCCGCACTCGGTGCAGCTGTAATGGGTTTTGTCTTTGGCCATGGCGCATGATAACTGTATGAATAGACAGTGTCCAGGTCGGCGCTGGTCCAGGCAGGTTTGCCGGTCAGAGGTGCCCCGGGGCAGGAAGGCCAAGGCGTTTGCCCTGTGTTCGCCCCCGATGGGTGTGTGTAGGATGCGAGGCTTGCCCAGGCCACAAAGTCCAGGGCCAGACAATGGAGACACCATGAAAACACCGGTCAATCGCTTTAAACAAGCCCTTCAAAACAAACAAGTGCAATACGGGCTGTGGACCAGTTTGGCCAGCGCCTACTCCACCGAAATTTGCGCCGGAGCCGGCTTTGACTGGTTGCTGCTCGACGGCGAACATGCGCCCAATGATTTGCAATCCATCCTGATGCAGTTGCAAATCGTCGCCGCCTACCCTGACACCCACCCCATCGTGCGCGTGCCGGTCGGCCACGGCCACGCAGGCACCACCTTGATCAAGCAGTACATGGATGTGGGCGCGGCCACCATCCTGGTGCCCATGGTCGACACTGCCGAACAAGCCAAAGCCTTGGTGGAAGCCATGCGCTACCCGCCGCACGGCATTCGCGGCATGGGGGGCGCGCGCGCTTCGCGCTGGGGCCGCTACCTGCAATACGCCCAAGAGGCCAACCAACAAGTGTGTCTGCTGGTACAGGCAGAGACCACCACCGCTTTGAAAAACCTCGACGCCATTGCAGCGGTTGAAGGCGTGGATGGCGTGTTCATTGGCCCGGCCGATTTGTCGGCCTCCATGGGCCATGTGGGCAACCAAACCCACCCCGAGGTCAAGGCCGCGATTGAAGACGCGTTTCGCCGCATCCTCAAAGCGGGCAAGGCCCCCGGCATCTTGACCCCTGACGAAGACTTGTCGCGCCACTACCTTGGCCACGGCGGCTTGTTCATGGCCGTGGGCTTGGACAACAACCTGCTCGCGCGCCACACCAGCGCTTTATGCCAGCGCTTCAAAAACCCGGGTGCCCCCAGCGCAGCACCGGCCAAAGGCGGCACTTACTGAGGCCCGGCAGCCATGTCGCACGCCGCCGCGCCAGCGCCCGCCAACGCCATCCCCTTGCCACCTTGCCCAGCCCACTTTCACCCCGATGAATGGGCGGCGCGCCAAGAGCTGGCCGCTTGCTACCGGGTGTTTGCCATGCTGGGTTGGGTGGAAATGATTTACAACCACATCACCCTGCGTGTGCCGGACAGCGTGAGTGGTACAGAGAAGCATTTTTTGATCAACCCGTTTGGCCTGCACTACACCGAGGTGACGGCCAGCAATTTGGTGAAAATCAATTTAAAAGGCGAGGTGGTCGACGGCTCAGCCCAGCGCGTCAACCCCGCTGGCTTTGTGGTGCACAGCGCCATCCATGCCGCGCTCGACCAAGCACACTGCGTGATGCACACCCACACCACGGCGGGCTTGGCCGTGGCTTGTTATGAAGGTGGCTTGCAGCCCGACAACTTTTACAGCGCCCAACTGCATGGCATGGTGGCCTACCATGACTTTGAAGGCATCACCGTTCACGCCGATGAGGGCCCGCGCTTGCTGGCCAACATGGGCCAGCACCAGGTGCTGATCTTGCGCAACCACGGCTTGCTGACCTGGGGCAGCACCTTGCCACAGGCATTTGTGCTGCTGTGGACGCTGCAACGCGCTTGCGACGTGCAACTGGCCACCCTGTCCATGGGCCGGGCCATCCCCATCACCCCTGAAGTGGCGGCGCGCTGCGCCCAAGATGCCCTGCAATTTCACCCCGCCCACGGCGCGGGTCAAGATGTGTTTGACGCCATGGTGCGCTTGGCCTTGCGCCAAGACGCGGGGTTTCAGGCATGAAGGTCGCCCTGGTGGGTGCCGGTGCCATTGGCTGCTGGCTGGGTGCGCGCTTGGCGCACCAAAGCCAAACCCCGATCACCTTGAGCGTGTTGGCGCGTGGCGAAAGCCTGCAAGCCATCCAAGCCCAGGGCGTGCAACTGAGCATCGCAGGACAAACCCTGCAAGCCCCGGTTCACGCCAGCGACAAAGCCGCTGATTTGGGCGTGCAAGACCTGGTGTTGGTGGCGCTCAAAGCCCCGGCCTTGAGCGAAGTCGCCGCGCAACTCACCCCCTTGATCGGGCCGAACACCGTGGTGCTGACCGCCATGAACGGCGTGCCCTGGTGGTTTTTGCAAGGGCAAGCGGCGGCATCGGGCCCCACCCGGCTGCAAACCATCGACCCCGACGGCGTGATCGAGCGCTCTATTCCCGCAACCCAGGTGCTGGGTTGCGTGGTGCACGCCAGTTGCGCCTTGCTCGGGCGCGGCCACGCCAAACACCACTTTGGCAACGGCTTGATCGTGGGCGAACCCCTGGGTGGGCGCAGCGACCGTGCCGAGCGCACCGTCGCCCTGCTGTGCGCAGCCGGCTTTGACGCCACGCTGTCGACCCACATCCAAAAAGACATTTGGTACAAGCTGTGGGGCAATATGACGGTCAACCCCATCAGCGCCATGACCGGCGCCACCACCGACCGGGTGTTGGCCGACCCGCTGGTGCGCACCTTCATGTCGCGCGTCATGCTGGAGGCCCAAAGCATCGGCACCCGACTGGGCCTGCCGATTGACCAACAGCCCGAAGACCGCCACGCCATCACCGCCAAGCTGGGCGCGTTCAAATCCTCCATGCTGCAAGACTTCGAGGCACGCCGCGTGGTGGAGCTCGACGCCTTGGTCAGCGCCGTGCGCGA
>Ga0315899_10001421_pt1 | contig 27233 bp, 27 predicted proteins | sample LakEriMetagenome_2_FD_203518 | JGI IMG/M metagenome (GOLD analysis project Ga0315899, IMG submission 203518) | Freshwater fungal communities from buoy surface, Lake Erie, Ohio, United States - Buoy 4 MA112 | ecosystem: Environmental > Aquatic > Freshwater > Lake | place: USA: Lake Erie, Ohio... | reverse complement strand
TCTCGTCATGCAGCAGCGCGACCGCGTAATCGCCCGGTTTCACCCCGGCAAAGCGCAGCACAACCTTCTGCGCAGCGGGCACCACCACACGCATCGCGGCGGGATCCTTGTCGCATTTGGGAAAGACATCCCCGCGCTTGGACATGCAGGCGCGCACCACGCCTTTGCTGGAGCGCAGGTCGGTGACGGTGATCACCACCTCGCCCGCCAGCGCCGGCGCCGCGTCAAAAGCGCCGGCCAATGCCGCCAGAGCCAGCAGCTGAGCTTTCACGAGACTACCGCCTCGCGCGAATGGCCGGCCTCCGCGACGATCCGGCGCGACAGGCCTTTGTCGGTGCCGCACAACCGATCCCAGACGCGGAAATAGAGCCCGAAGTTGCATTTGTATTCCTCGTGGTGCCGCTCGTGATGGCTCGCCGTTATCAGCCAGTTTCCCAACGTTGAATGAACAAGCCAGCGCGGAAACATCTCCCAGCCCATATGATTGGTCACCCCCATCACCGTGGCGATGGTGAGCACAAGGCCTAGCATGGCGAGGTGGATCGGGACGACGAGCACCAGCACCGGCACCACGATCGCGCCGGCCACCGCCTCTACGGGATGAAAGCTCATCGCGGTCCAGGCGGTCGGCGGGCGGCTGTCGTGGTGGACGGCGTGGGCGAGCCGGAACCACCTGGGCTGATGCATCCAGCGGTGGCTCCAGTAAAAGCAGGTATCCTGCACCGCGAGATAGATCAGCACCGAAAGCGGGTGATACCACAAGGGCAGCGCGGCCCAGTCCGCCGTAATCAGCGTCCAGTCATGATGCCGCCAGCCCCACAACACGATGCCCGCCGGCGCGCCGTAGATCGCAGCCGAAAGCAGCGACCAGCGGATCTCGCGCGCGATCTGTTCGCCTCGCCCGGCATAGAGCCCCGGCCGCATCAGCGCCGTCGCCAGCGCGAACAGCCCGCTTGTCAGCACATAGCGCAGCGCAACGATGATCGTGACCGCGAGGCTGACAATCAGCAGGGCAAGCGGAACGGGCAGATCAGCGGGAAGCATTATGACGCCGGATATGGCGCAATTCGGCGCGGGGGGACAGCCTCAATCGCTGCCCGGCCTCACGCCAGCGCATCAAGCGCCGCGCAGAGCGGATCGAGCAGCGCGGTGTGCCGCCGCATCGCGATCCGCGCGAGATGCTCAACCTGGGTCTTGCGCCGTGCTGCGGCCAGCGGTACGAGCGCCGCCGGACGCAGGATCTCGGCATCATAACCGTCCGCGACGATCACCCCGCAAGTGGCAGGCCGATAGGCCTCGGTCTCGAGCGGGGCGCGATCAAGCCCCGGCGACAGGCCCCAGAAGAACCGGTCGCAGAAATCGAGATAGTCGGGCCACTTGGCATCGCCGAGCAGATCGGCGCGCGCGACTTTGATCTCGACGATCAGCACCTGCCCGCGGGCATCGATCCCCATCAGATCGGCGCGGCGGCCGTTGCGGATCGGCACTTCGGGCAGGCACCAGATATCGTTGCGCGCAAACAGCCGCGCAATCCCGCGCGCGACATCGGCCGCGCAAAGGGCGCTGGCCGCAGCAGACGAATCGCAGGCGGAGGAAGGCTGGCGGCTCATGGCCAGTGAGCTGGAACAGAATGTGAACGCAGTCAAGGCCCGCTTGGGCTGGCAGCGAGCGCCGGTCAGGCGGCGGCAGGTTGCAGTGCGACCAGCACGCTCGCCCGCGCGGCATGAAACTCGCGCCACAGCGCCAGCGCCGGCGCTGAAGTGTCCTGCCCGCGCGCTGTCAGCGTCGCCAATGCGGCAAGGCCGGCGCCCAGCATCGCTTCGATATCCGCCAGACCCTGCGCTGCCAGAGCCAGCTGCCAGTCGCGCGCGGTTTCGGAGAGCGAAGCGAACGGAGTGGGCGCGGCTTCAGGCGCGATCCCCGCCAGCAGCGCGAGCGCGGCCGCGCGGTCGTGCAGCCCGTCCCACTGCGCCGCCAGCGCTGTGCTTGTCAGCGGCACTGCGGGCGCGGAAAGAATCGGTTCGGGCGGAAGGCTGGCCATGGGGCGAGGCTAGGGTCGGCTCCTTGCCGATTGGTTAAGCCTGCCCGCGACACTCCGCCCGAGGCCCTGTGCCGCGCGCTATAATTGACTGGCACGCTCCCGGCAGTCTTGCTAAGCGCTTCACCGCAAGCGGTGATCGCACGCACCGCATGGCACCATGCACCCGTAGCTCAGCTGGATAGAGCGCTGCCCTCCGAAGGCAGAGGTCACAGGTTCGAATCCTGTCGGGTGCGCCAAGGCTTCGCGGTTTTGTCTCAAGGGCTTACGCCCTCGACAAAACAGCTCGCGAGTTCATTTTCCCATCCGCGGCTCATAAGCGTGTTTTCGCGCTGCTGCGCTATGCATGACGGTGCAAGGACGGTCCGGGCACGGTGTTCGAAACACGGTGCTTGAGGCGGTGCTTGGGACGGTAGTAGAACGGTCGTGCGGAACGACAGTTTACCGTTGGCTGGAAGGCTGCGTTTTGACAGCGGCTACAACGTGGAAACGCTTGGTTGAGCAACTCACGATGCTGCTGAGCGTGGCGGACGCTGTATGGGCTGAATTCCGGAGTAGTGCTGGTAAATCCGGAATATGCCTAGGCAAGCATCGGATAAATTTGGTTAAACTGGGCCTACAGGGGCATAGACGTAGAGATCATCCCACAAAATCGCATAATTTTTTCATTCGCATAACAGCGCGCGACGCTAATATTCTGCTATTCCCGGTGAAGTCCGTTTCTCCATCTTGAAAAGGCATAAAAAAATATCGACCCTTTCGTATCAAAAAATTTCGATCGACAAGTTTGAGTAATCTACGCCTCACGGTTTCACGGTTCATATTTAATGTGACCGAAATTTCTTTCACGATTACGCCCCTGCAATACTTTAAAGGCAGAGGGCGATTGCCGCCTTCATACTCCGGGATGCTCATTGGGTCTGACAGCGCATTACCCGTGCTGAGATAGGCCACGCATGTAATGAGAATTATATCAGTCGCGTCGAGGTCGAGTCGCCTTGACTCAATCATCAGCATTTCAATGACTTCGCGCGAAAAGCATCCGAGTGCCAGATGTGGGGGCGGTGTTAGGCTCATCAAAATCTCTTAATCTTACAGAGCCATGCGGATCGGCGAGGCTTCAGTTTGGTTTTGCAAAATTGCCCAGCCTTGAAACTTAAAAAGCACAATTTGTGCGCCCTAGCTTTGCGAAATGCAGGCGCTGCGTCAACATCCCGCCATCGGGGTTTGCGCTGTCGCCGTACCGCTGAATTGGTAAGGCGGCGTATCAGACCAACCGGAACATAGTCTGCAAACCGCGATCGCTGTGGACTGTCGAGCGGATGCGCAAAGAGGGAGTAGCGGTGGTGCTGGAAAGCAATAAGGCTGTTGGCTGCGTTGGCGGCAAAGCTGTTGGGCTCATGCTCGCTCTGTCGATCGCGACGTTCGCAGCCGACGCGAATGCGACAACAAAACCGGTCTTTGCTCCACAGGCGACCGAGGCATGTGTGGCCGAACTCCAAGGGACGTCCCTGACTCGCTCTGGTCATACAATACTCGATTGTGTCGGACGCGCAGCCCAAGCGTGCATGACCACCCCCGGCGGCGATACCACAGTCGGTATGATGGCGTGCCTAGAGGGCGAGCTTAGGTATTGGGATAGCAGATTAAACGCGGCATACGCCAGGCGTATTGCGGATGCCACGGCGCAGGACGCCGAGATGCGCAGAATAGGATCTGCCAACACATCCTTGGAAACTAGTCTGCGGATCATGCAGCGAGCATGGATCTCATTCCGGGATAAGTCGTGCCTTTACGAACAGGCACAATGGATGGGAGGCACAGGTGGCGGACCTGCGACAATGGCCTGCCATATGCATGAGACGGCGCGGCAGGCATTGAAGCTTGAGGGTTGGTGGGCACAATGATCAGGACTACCTTCGCTCTCGCGCTGCTGTCGTGTGGTGCAAGCGCGGCAGGCGCTCCGCAAGGAACGGCACAGCCACCACAGCCTGGTTGGCAAACCGATGCTGCGAACTGCTCATGGAAGTGGCGCGAAGGCGGCGGGATCGGGCTGTGGACCGAAGAATGTCGTTTCAACAATGGCAAATGGCGGGTTATATGGGACAAACGGCGGTCGGCGTTTGTCATCCGAAACGGCAAAACGGACATGGGCATCGCCGTGCAGCCATTCGCCTTGTCAGAAGCATCCGACGTCACCATTGTCAGCCAAAGGCTTGTTGAAACTGGTTACCTGAAAGCGGACGCAGAGTGCAGCTGGCAGACAGCAGCTGTGCGTTCTGCGCCGCGCACGATGGCCTTTTATGTCCTTGCGCCGGTTCATCCCGATGCTCATGCACCTATGGCTCAGAAAGAAGTTCCTGAGCCGATATGCGGACCATATGGCACATCAACGCACGGCGTGCGCTACTTCATGACAGATCTGCGGTGGCCAAGTTTGGCCGTCTTTGTTGAAGAGGGCCAAGAACGACCACTGTTCGATCCTGCATCTATTATCGTGCTGCCGAAACAGCATCGTTAGCGTCCTTTCTAAAAGCCAGATCACAGATTAGAAAGCGTTCGGTGTTGATTTCCGCTGAGAGTTGACCCGGGTCAACTCTCAACGGAAATCAACACTCAGGTCATTTAGGGTCCCACTTTGGGGAGGAACCCCTCCGACTTGGGTCGGATACTCGCTTCAGCCATAGACTCGGCCTGTAGCCTGTACCCTCGGAGAAAACGGAAGCCGCCGAAGGCATGAAGCTTCCGTTTTCTCCGAGGGTACAGGCTGTGGCATATCGTTCAGGCAGTCACACGACCTTTCATCATCGCTACCATCTCGTCTGGGCACGGAAGTACCGGTATAAGGTTCTGCACGGTGGGGTGCGGCTGCGTGTGCGCGAGATCATCAAGCAGGTCTGTGATGAGATGGACGTGACCATCGTGAATGGCGCCCTGTCGCGCGATCACGTGCACATGTTCGTTGAAATCCCGCCGCACGTCTCGGTCAGCGACTTCATGCGTCGTGCCAAGGGGCGCTCGTGGCGCAAGATCCAGCAGGAGTTCGAACACATCCGAAAGCGTTACTGGGGACAACGCTTCTGGCAACGCGGCTACTTCTCTACCACCTCCAGCAACATCACCGACGACATCATCATGCGATATCTCGACCAACATAACCACAAAAACGGCTTCAGCCCCTCGCCATGATCCTACCGGCGTCAGCCGGTCAGTGGTTCAGTCGATTTCATTCAGCCGCGATAGAATGCCGGATCATGCGCGCGACGACATCCGGCACCTCAAGGTGCGGCATGTGGCCGCATGCTGGGATGAGTTCGAGCCGGGAACCTGGCGACAACAATTCAGCGGCAGGAGGAGGAATAATCTGGTCTTTCGTGCCCCAGATGGCAACGCATTTAACATCGGGCATCTTTCGAGTGGCCGTAGCGATCTGCTCTGCCATGTCTGCCAAGTTTGAAAGCACCGATGCGACCCCGTCGAGACGCTTGTATTTGAGAACGTCATCCACCATCGCAGCCGAAATGCTCTCGCTGTCGGCTACGAGCCGCGACAGCACCTCCTTCAGTTCGCGCGCTCGCCGGGCCTCCACTAAGTCATGCAAGAAATCGCGGTCGAGCGACACGCCGGATAGCAGCGGGGCGATCAGGGTCAGCGAACGCACCGACGCACTCGCTCTCGCGGCAAGGCCCTGGGCGAGCGCGCCTCCAAACGAATGACCCACAAGATGCACCGGACCGAGTACGCGCTCGGCGATGAAGGCGCCAACGAGCGAGACGAGATCATCGAGGGAGCCAGAACCGGGCAAAGCCTTCGTCGAGCCGCCGTGGCCAGGAAGGTCAAGCGCGATCGTGCGACAGGACTCGGCAAGATCGCTCTGTACGAACATCCAGTTGCCGCAGTCCCCGCCGAAGCCATGCAGGAAAAGTATCGTCTCCTCGCCTTCGCCTATCTCGGCATAGCGCAGCGAAAAGCCGTCGATGGTCGCATTGCGAAAGGCCGGGGCGGCGGTAGCAGGGTCGGCATCCTCCTCTTGCCCCGAGACCGTGAAACCCGCGATAAATGCTTCAAGCGCCTCCGGCGACGGGCGGGCGGCGTCGGCAGCCCCGAGCACTGCGATCAGCGCACCACAAGGGGCAACGACGCCTTCCTCGCAGACAATCCGCAGCAGCACGCCGGGCTGCTTCGCCTCGAGCGTGTTGAGAAGCTTGGAGGTCTCGATGTCGACCAGTTCCGCACCGGCTTGCACCGCGTCCCCTTCGGTGAAGTGCCAGCCTGCCACCGTTCCCTCGTCCATCGCGAGGCCCCACTTGGGCATTACCACCGGGATCAGATCGGCCATCGCTGCACTCCCCGCCTTTATGCCTCGAGCGCGGTGCGCACCGCTGCAGTGATGCGCTCGCTGTCGGGCAGGTAGGCGCGTTCGAGGTTGGGGGCGAAGGGCACCGGTGTGTGCGGCGGCGTGACCATGCCGACCGGCGCCTTAAGGCTGGAAAAACCGCGCGAGGCTACAAGTGCGGCAATATCTGCGGCGAGGCCGCAGCGCGGATTGGCTTCGTCCACCACCACAAGCCTCCCGGTCCGTTGAACGGATTCCAGGATCGCCTCCTCGTCGAGCGGCGAAGTCGTGCGCGGGTCGATCAGTTCGATCCCGATCCCTTCCTGCGCCAGCGCCTCGGCCACCGCCTTGCAGCGCGACACCATGCTGGAAAAGGCAACCAGCGTGAGATCGTCGCCCTCGGTCACGTAGTCCGCCTCGCCGAAGGGAATAGTGTAGGCTTCGTCGGGGACGTCGGCGGTCGTGTCGTAGAGCGTCTTGTGTTCCAGAAAGATTACCGGATCATCGTCCCGGATCGCCTCGATCAGCAGGCCCTTAGCGTCATAGGCGTTGGACGGCATCACCACCTTGAGCCCCGGTATGTGGGTAAAGATCGGATGGAGCGCCTGGGAATGTTGTGCCGCGGCGCTCATGCCCGCCCCGATCATCGAGCGGATCACTAGCGGCGTTCGCGCCTTGCCGCCAAACATGTAGCGGAACTTGGCCGCCTGGTTGAAGATCTGGTCGAAACACACTCCTACGAAGTCGACAAACATCAGCTCGGCGACCGGGCGCAGGCCCGTCGCCGCGGCACCTGCGGCCGCACCCATGATCGCGCTCTCGCTGATCGGCGTGTCGATGACCCGCTCTCGACCATATTTGCCAACGAGCCCCTTGGTCACGCCGAGCACCCCGCCATAGGCATCGTCGACCCCGGTTCCGCCTGCACCCCCGGCGACATCCTCGCCGATCACGATGACGTGGGGATCGCGCGCCATCTCGCTATCGAGCGCCTCGTTGATGGCTTGTCTGTAGGTCTTGAGCGGCATCGGGGTTCCTCGTTGGGGTCTGATGAAGGGGCGATGCGGGGTCAGTAGGACACGTATACGTCGGTCAGCAGTTCCGCCGGGTCCGGAGCAGGTGCCTTGTGCGCCGCCTCCACCGCATCGGCGACGAGCTTGCGGCACTGCGCGTCGATCCCGTCGAGCATAGCGGTATCAAGCCTTCCTTCCTCTGCCGCGCGCTGACGGAAGATGGCGAGGGGGTCCTCGGCACGGCACCGGTCGAGCTCGGCCTTGCTGCGATAGGCCTGGGCATCGCCGATAAAGTGACCGTATTGGCGCATGCACTGGATCTCAATCGCGCTCGGCCCACCGCCGGCCCGGGCCCGCTCGATCGCCTCGCGCGCGGCCTCAAACACGGCGAAGAAGTCTCTCCCGTCGACAGTCCGTGCGGGCAGGCCGAAGCCGGCGGCGCGCTCCGCGATGCTGTCTGCGCCGACCGCGTAGCCCACCCCGGTGCCCTCGCCATAGCCGTTATTCTCGAAGACGAAAATCGCCGGCAGCCCTAGCACGACCGCGAGGTTCATAGCCTCGAAGGTGGTGCCTTGGTTGGAAGCGCCGTCGCCGGTGAAGGACACCGCGACCTTGGCAAGCCCCTTGGTCTTGATGGTCAGCGCCGCGCCCACCACCAGCGGCGGATTGCCGCCGACTATAGCGTTCGCGCCGAGCATGCCCTTGTCGATGTCGGCAATGTGCATCGACCCACCCTTGCCGCCGCACAACCCCCCGGCCCGGCCAAAGATTTCCTTCATCATGCCCTCGACATCGCAGCCCTTGGCGATGCAATGGCCATGGCCGCGGTGCGTGGAGCCGATGTAGTCGTCATCATCGAGGTGCAGGCATACCCCCACCGCACCTGCCTCCTGACCGGCGTAGAGATGGACAAAGCCGGGGATCTCGCCCTGCTCAAAGCGGGTGTGTACCATCTCCTCGAACTCGCGGATCAGCTTCATCCGGCGATAGGCTTCGAGCAGGGTCGGTTGGTCCAACTGCATGGCGCGAGTAATCCTTCAACTGATGCACAGGCCGCCGTCGACGGGCAGGCACTGGCCGGTGATGTAATCGGAAAAAGGCGAGGCGAAGAACACCGCGAGCCCCTCCACCCCGGCAAGGTCTCCAGAGCGGCGCAGGGGGACGCGGCGCAGGATCCATTCGGCGAACCTGGGGTCTGCTGCGGCGGTGAGATCGGTTTCGTAATAGCCAAAAAGCAGGGCATTGGCGGTGATGCTGTGACGCGCGAGTTCGAAGGCCGCGGCGCGGGTGAGGCCGTTCACCGCAGCCTTCGAGGCGGCATAATCGGCGCTGCGGTTGACCCCCATGATCGACTGACCCGAAGAGGTCGCGACCAGTTTCCCACCCGATCCTTGCGCGATCATCTGGCGGCTGGCGTGCTTGTAGGTCATCGCTACGCCCCGAGCATTGACCGCCTGGACTGCGTCCCACTCCTCGGACTCCATGTCCAGAATGCGCCGCCCCGATCCGCCTCGACCAGCATTGGCGAAGCAGCAATCGAGGCGACCGAGAAATTCGATGGTGGCTTGCATCGCGACCGCGATCTCGGCCTCGGACCCAACGTCGCAGGCGAAGCTGGCCACCTTTCCAGGCCCGAGATCGCGCAATTCAGCTTCGGCACGGGCATTGCGGGATCTGTCGCGACCCCAGATGACGACGTCGGCACCAGCCCTGACGAGCCCGCGCGCCATGGCGAGGCCGATCCCGCCATTCGCCCCGGTGACCAACGTCGCAGTACCCGCAAGATCGAACAAGAACGACCCCTTTCAAACCGTCGAATCAATTCTTATACAGAGCTATATAAAAGTGTTAGACGCTTGTCGAAAACTGTCAATGCAGGCAGGCTGGCGTAACTAGGCAAGGGTGATCATCGCGGCGCTGCTTGACGGGGAGAGTGCGATTGTCGGGTGGCAAAGAGGAAACCTGCTGGCGCGAGGTGGCGCGGCTGGAAGATGTCCCGATCGGGGGCATTGTGCCGGTCACACTCTCGGGCGCACCGGTGCTGCTGTGCCGCACTGCCACAGGCGTGTTCGCGCTTGCCGATCGCTGCCCGCATGCCGGGTGGCCGCTGCGCCACGGGCGGATCAGGGGTGAAAGCTTGGTCTGCCCAGTACACGGCGCCCGCTTCGCCCTTACCAACGGCGCGCCGTTGGCTGGACCTGCGCAAGGTAAGGTCCCGACCTATCGCCTGCGCATCGAGCAAGGGGCGATCCAGCTCGGCGGGGGCGAGCCGACAGCCTGACCGCTCACGCGTTCTTGGGCCTTGTGAATTTCATACAAATTTGTAAAAAGAATTTTGAGAGGATTGCATGCCCCAACGTTCTCAAGACGCCCCGCGCCCTACCGTGGCCGAGATGCTGGCACGAGAGCGTCGTGCCGTTCCGCCCGTGCTGCTTGACCGCGGCGAGGCCGGGGTTCCCTTCGCGCCGATCAGCCGCGAACGCTATTTCGATCCCGATTTCGCCGCGCTCGAGAACGCTCGCCTGTGGCCGCGCACCTGGCAGATGGCCTGTCGGCTCGAGGACATTCCCGAGGTCGGCGACTACGTCCTCTACGAGATCGCCGATATTTCGCTGATCGTGGTTCGCTCTGCGCCCGGCACCGTAAAGGCCTTCTTCAATGCCTGCCTCCATCGCGGGCGCGCGCTCAGAGACTGCGACGGTTCGGCATGCGAGTTCCGCTGCCCTTTCCACGGCTTCACTTGGGCGCTGGACGGCAGCTGCAAGAAGCTCGTCAACGCATGGGACTTCCCCCATGTCGACAAGGCGGATTTTGCCCTGCCCGAAGCGCAGGTGGCGATCTGGGGCGGGTTCGTTTTCGTCTGCCCAGAGGGCTGCGAGCAGACACTTGCTGAATTCCTTGGACCCGTCGCGAAGGCCTATGAGACGCGCGGCTGGTCGCTCGCCGAGCGGACCAAGGTAGTCCATGTCCAGAAGATCAACCGCTGCAACTGGAAGATCGCATTGGAAGCCTTCATCGAGAGCTTCCACGTCACCGAGACTCATTCCAGCGCCGCGCCCTATCTGGGCGATGCCAACACGCAATACGATGTGTGGGAAGGAGTGCCGCACACCCGCATGATCAGCCCGCGCGGCCTCGCCAGCCCGAACATCGCGCCGCTCACCGACGAGGAGGTGTTCCGCGCCGGGATGCGCCCCGCGCTGGGCGAGGCGGCGGACACGCTGGCGCTGCCCGACGACGCGGGGTCCGCGCGCGAGGCGATCGGCGCGGCGCGGCGCAAGGCGCTCGCTGAACAGGGCGTGCCTTTCGCCGGGGAGGCGACCGATTGCGAGCTGATCGACACGATCCAGTATCACGTCTTTCCCAACCTCGTGTGCTGGGCGGGCTGGGGGAGCTATCTCGTCTACCGCTTCCGTCCCGCGGGGACCGATCCCGACATGAGCGTGATGGACATCATGTTCGTCGCACCCGGTGCCGCCGAGGCCGAAGTGCCCGAGCCGCAGGTCGTCGGGCCGGATGCGAGCCTCCACGAAGCGCCGCAACTGGGCGGTTACTGCACCGTGTTCGACGAGGATTCGGGCAATCTCGCCGGGCTCCAGCGCGGATTGAAGACGATGCGCACGAAAGGCGCGGTGACCGGCGATTACCAGGAGGCTCGTATCCGCCATTTCCATGCACAGCTGGACGCAAGCCTTGAGCGCGAGTGAGGACATCGTCCGGCCGGGCGAAACGAAACCGCGCGCCGCCGGCTTCATGCGTGCGCCGTGGCTCGCCTACGAGGCGATGCGCGAGGAGACCGGACCGCTCTGGCAGGAGCCGGAAACCGGCGTCGTCTTCGTACTTGACTACGCGCTAGCCGAAGAGGCGATGCGCAACCACACGCGCTTCTCCAGTTTCGCCGATCGCGCCGCGATGCGAAAGGGCGGGCTTCCCGAGGAGGTGCTGAAGATCAAGGCCGAGGGCTGGCCCTTCGCTCTCACCATGGTGCAGAATGACGGGCCGACCCATGACGCCTACCGCAAGCTCGTCGGCCCGTTCTTCCTTCCGCGCCGCCTCAAGCTAATGGAGCCCTTCATCGAGGCGCAGATCGCCGAATTGCTGGACGCTATAGATGCCAAAGGCGGCGCGTGCGATTTTTTCCCTTGTTTTGCCGTCCCACTGCCGGTTTCGGTGATCGGCGAATATCTCGGAATGCGGCATCTGGGCGATGACACGGTCAAACGCTGGTCCGACGCCTTCGCCGACGAGATCGGCTTCCTCACCAGCGACACCCGCGCCGTGGAGATCGCGCGGCTCACCCTCGAATGCCACAAGACCATGGTCGCGCTGTGCAACGAGCGGCGCGGGGGGAATGGCGAGGACATCATCACCGCGCTCGCCAATGCGACCGCGCCAGACGGCAACCCCCTCGGTAATCCCGAATTGCTCTCGATCCTGACCCAGCTGATGGTGGCAGGCAACGAGACGACCACCGCGACGCTCGGCTTTGCCCTCCTGCGCATCGCGCGGGACCCGGAGCTGTTCGCGCGCCTCAAGGCCGAGCCGCATACCATCGCCCCCTTCATCGAGGAGGTGCTGCGATTGGACAGCCCGATCCAGGGCCAGTTCCGCACGGCCGTGGGCGACCAGGAATTGGGCGGGTACCCGATCCCCGACGGGACGATGCTCCACGTGCGCTTCGGCGCGGCCAATCGCGATCCGGCGGTGTGGGGACAGGAGGCGGGCGAATTGCAGCTCGGCCGCCGCCCGCCCAAGCCGCACATGGCGTTCGGCAACGGCATCCATTTCTGCGTCGGCGCGGCGCTCTCGCGGCTCGAAATGCGCCTTGCCCTCGGCGAGATCCTGGCCCGCTATCGGACCGTCCGTCTCGCCGCACCCGAAGAGGACCTTCCCTTCCGCACGAATTTCCACCAACGGGGCATGACATCCCTGCCCCTCGAGTTCCAGTGATGACCGACGAGACCGAACGCGAGTATGATCATATCTCCCGCCTGCCCGACCCGGCGGCGCTCACCTCCGGTGAATTCAACCGCTCGCGCCGCACCCGGCTCGCCATACTCGATGCGGGCGTCGCGGTGCTGGCCGAGGACGGTTACAAGAAGCTCTCCACCACCGGCGTCGCCAAGGCGGCGGGGATCACACGCGCGGCGATGCTGTATCACTTCGGCTCGCGCGCCGAGCTGATCGAGGCGATCATCCGCCACGTCACCCGCCGCCGGATCGACATGTACATCGAGGCGATGCAGGCCCTCCCGCATAACGGGGACTTGCTCGAAAAAGCGGTCGACATCGCCTGGGAGCAGCTCCAGACGCCCGAATTCGCCGCCTATACCGAGCTTTCGCTGGCCACGCGCACCGATTCGGACCTGCGCGCGCTGATGGAACCCGCGCTCGCCGCCTTCGACCGCGCCCGACGCGAGGCGGCATTGGGCCTGTTCCCGCGCTATCTGTCGCAGGTCGAATTCGACCTGCGCCGCGACGTCGTCCGCTTTCTCCTGGAAGGGGTGGCGCAGCAAGACGGCATCACCTTCAACCACGATCAGCGCAAGGGCGCGCTGCTGCGCTTTCTCAAGCTGCTGATCGGGACCGAGGAAGGCGTCGCGCTGCTGCGGAAGGTGGTCGAAGGCGGCGCGCAACAGGACGACGCCGCTTGAAGCCCGGGGCCGGGTTCCTTGAGGCTCGGCCATGGCCCGCGCAAAGGCTCGCGTGGACCGCGCTCGCGATCCTCGCGCTCGCCAACATCCTGTCCTATCTCGACCGGATCGTGATCAACCTCCTGGTCGAGCCGATCCAGCGCGACCTCGCGATCAGCGACACCCAGTTCGGCCTGTTGCAGGGCGTCGCCTTCGGCCTGTTCTACACCGCGATGGCGCTGCCGATCGGGCGGCTGGTGGATGGCGGGCCGAGGAAGCCGATCATCACCATCGGCGTGACCGTGTTCAGCCTCTTCACCCTCGCCTCCGGCCTCGCGCGGAGCTTCGGGCAGATGTTCGTCGCCCGGATCGGCGTCGGTGCGGGAGAGGCGAGCGTCGTGCCGACCGCCTATTCGATCATCTCCGACATGTTCCCGCCCGAAAAGCTGGGCCGGGCGATGAGCGTCTTTACCATGACCGCCTTTGTCGGGATCGGGCTCGCCTATATCGTGGGCGGCGTCGCCATTGCGGCGGTGGCGGCGTGGGACGCGCCCGGCTTTCTCGGCGAGCTCGCGCCGTGGCGGCGGACCTTCCTGCTGGTCGCAGCGCCCGGCCTTGTGGTCGCGCTGCTGCTGATACTGGTGCTGAAGGATCCCGAGCGGCGCGGCGGGCAGGACCGCCCCAAGGTGCCGCTGGGCGAGGTCGCTGCGCATATTCGCAGCCAGCGGCGCGCGCTGGTGCTGGTCTTTGCCGGCTTCAGCATGATCACCATGTCGGGCTATGCCTCGACCGTGTGGACCCCGGCGCTGTTCATCCGCGCCTATGGTTGGTCGGCGGGCGAGATTGGGGTCGCCTATGGCGCGCTCTATCTCGTGCTTGGCCCGGCGGGCGCGCTGCTGGCGGGCTGGCTGTGCGACAGGATGACGGCGCGGGGATCGCGCGATGCGCCCTTGAAGGTCGCGGCATGGGGCTATCTCGGCACCGGCCTGTTCGGCGGCCTCGCCCCGCTGATGCCGAGCGGCGAGCTGGCGCTGGCAGTGTTCGCGCCCGCCATGCTGATGGCGACCATGCCCTATCCCATGGCCGGGACTGCGATCCAGCTGGTCACGCCGAACCGGATGCGCGGGCAGGTGAGCGCGCTCTACATGCTCGTCATCAACCTCGTCGGGCTGGGCGCGGGGCCGCTGGTGGTGGGGCTGTTCAACGATGCGCTGTTTACCGGGCCGGAAGGCGTGCGCTATTCGCTCGCATGGGTGAATGCCGTGGCCGCGCCGCTCGCCTTCGCGCTGCTGTGGGCGGGTCTGCGGCCATATCGCGAGCTCGGGAGGGAGGCATGAAGCTTCAAGGCAAGGTTGCGCTGGTGACCGGTGCTGCGGGCGGGATCGGCGCGGCGACGGCGCGGCTGCTGGCGTCCGAGGGCGCGCATGTGATCTGCGCCGATCTCGCGCAGGCCGGGGCCAAGGCGCTCGCGGTCGAACTGGGCGAGCGGGGCGAGGCGGCGCCGCTCGACGTCGCGAGCCGCGGTGACTGGGACCGACTGGCGGCGGCGATCTGCGAGGGGCATGGCCGGCTCGACGTGCTCGTCAACAATGCCGGGATTTCCGGGATGGGCGATCTGGACAGCATCGATGCGGCCTTCTGGGAGCGATTCCAGCGCATCAATGGCGACAGCATCTTCCATTCGGTGCAGGCGATGGCCGCGTTGCTGCGCGCTTCGGGTCACGCCTCGGTAGTGAATGTCGGCTCGCTGCTTGCCCTGAGGGCCAACCCGGCGCTGCCAGCCTATTGCGCATCCAAGGCCTCGCTGCGCGCCCAGACCAAGGCCTATGCGCTGCATTTCGCGCAAGGCGGCGACTATGTCCGCGTCAACGCAGTCCATCCCGGATCGACCCTGACGCCGATGATGGAGGCCAATCTGGGCGAGAGCGAGGACGAACGCTCGGCAAATTACGCCCGCCGGGTCGCGCTTCACCCGCTGGGCGCGGCGACCGGGCGGATCGTCCTGCCCGAGGACGTGGCGAAGGCGGTGCTGTTCCTCGCCTGCGAGGATTCGGCCTTCATCACCGGCATCGACCTGCCCGTCGACGGCGGCGCCAGCCTCTAAAGCGACACCCGCCGCGTCTGTCCGCCATCGACGATGAGGTTTACGCCCGTGATCCACGAGGCGCGCTTCGACAGCAGGAACACACCCGCATCCGCGACCTCCTCCGCCGTGCCGAGCCGGCCGAAGGGGATCTCGGCCACGGTCGCTTCGTAATAGTCGGGATAATTGACCTTGTGCCGCTCCCAGTTGCCGCCGGGAAAGGTCGTCGCGCCGGGCGAGATGCAGTTGACCCTGATCCCCTTCTTGCCAAGCACCTGGCTGATCTGCTTGGCATAGACGATCAGCCCGGCCTTCATCACGTTGTAGGGCTGGACGAAGGGATAAGTCTCCAGCCCCGCCGTGCTCGATACGAACAAGACGGCGCCGCCCTTTTCCGCGAGCGGCTCCGCGAGCGCCTCAAGCCCGCGCACCGCGCCCATCAGGTCGATCTCGAAATTCGCGCGCCATTTCTCGTCGCCGCCCGCGCCGCCTCCGCCCGAGACGTTGTGGACGAAGGCATCGCATCCGCCGAGCCATTGTACCGCCCCGGCGAGCCAGGTGCGATAGGCGTCCGCATCGCCGACATCAATGGCGGCGCCCTTCACGCGAAAACCGCGCTCGGTCCAGTCCGACTCGCACCCCGCCACCGTCTCCGCGTCGCGCGCGCAGAAGGCGAGGTCCGCGCCCGCTTCGAGCAGCTTTTCCGCGATCCGGTTGCCGATCCCGCGGGTCGCGCCGGTGATGATCGCCCTCACGCCCTTCATTTCGAGGTCCATGTCCTAGCTCCTGTTCGCACGTGTGTAGTGGGGGCGATCCTCGGGCAGCGGCGGCAGGCCGTCCTCGAGCGGCACGCGCAGCGCGTTCAATTGCAACGAGATCGTCATGAAATTGCCCGACAGCCAGACGAGATCGACCAGCTGGTCGGGCGCGTAATGCACGGCGAGCCGCGCCCAGACCCCTTCCGAGATCGTCCAGCGCGCCTGCATGTCGTCGACCGCCGCGACGACCGCCGCCTCGCCTTCGCTCCAGCGTTCGCTCGCGGCCCCCACGCACAGTGCCTCGAAATCTGCGTCCTCGAACCCGCCGCGCTGCGCGACGATCGAATGCATCCCCCATTCGTAGGCGCAGCGCGCGTTCCACCCGACCCTCAGGATCGCGATCTCGCGTTCGCGGAAGGGCAAGGCGTTGGCCAACAGGATATGTTCGCCATAGGGCAGCCATTTGAGCAAGGTCGCGGGCGAATGGGCGAGCGTGCGGTGCAGCTTGTAGGGCCAGGCGGCGATCACCTCGGCGACGCTCTCGGGCAGGTCGGTATCGGCCAGCGGCGGCAGGCCGGGCGGTGCAGGTTCGGTCATGCCGCGGATGCCTCCTCGATCGGCTTGCGGCAGACCCAAAGCAGACATCGCCGCAACAGCTCGCGATAGGCCGGCGCAGCCCACGCCCCGCGCTCGATCACCGGATAGAACGGTGTGCGATGCGGAGCGTCGTAATGGCCGCGTGCATGGCCGGGGGTGAAATAGAGCACCTCGCCCACGCCCAGCCGCCGACGATAGAGCACCGCCTGCCTCGCCTCGGGCCAATGATCGCGCAGGAAACCGGGCGCCGCCCCCCCAAAACGGGTCGCCAGCAACACGTCGACTTCGCCAGCAAAGTCGGAAAGGTAGAGCTCGTCGGTGACCTCGAAGGGTTCGATCCCGCGCGTCAGCGGATCGGCAACTGGTCCGGGTTCGATCAGGTAAGGCCCGATCGGTGGGTGGGCCTGGAACGAACTGCCGAGCGTTTCGAGGAACGCACCCGTGGCAGGCACGCCCGATACCCCGGCTTGACCCCATTCCAGCAATGAATTGGTCGCGTGCAGCGCCAGCCAGCGCCCCCCGCTTTCGACAAAGCCGCGCAGCCGCTCTGCCGCATCGCTCGAAGGCGCGATATTGCAGGTGTAGGACACCAGCGCCCGCGCCGGATTGCCGTCGAACTCTTCCCAGGTCGAGGACACCGCCACCCGGTTGCAGGGATCCTCCCCGAGCAGCCGCAGCAACTCCATGCGCACAAAATCAAAGTCGTGCGCCATCCCCCCGACCACCAGTTGAACCTCTCTGCGTCGCCCTGGTTCGCATGCGATTTGCTGTGCCATTTTCCCAATCTTGACTTTTCTTACTGTGCTGTCAAAAAGTTTATGAGTGCCGCTACGGAAACCCGGGGTAGACGAGGGTGGGCGGCACCGGGGAGAGAACAACATGAGCAAGTCCACGTTGAACCGGGCGCGGCTTCCGTTACGCTGCGTCCTTGCCGCTGGCGTCGCATTCGGGGCCATGCCTGCAGTCGCCGTCGCACAGGAGAGTCAGGACCAGAGCGCATCGGCGTATGCCGACGAAGGATTGCGCCAGATCGTCGTCACCGCACAGCGCCGGCAGGAGTCGCAGCAGGACGTGCCGATCGCCATTTCGGCCTTCGACGAGGCCGAAATTGAACGCTTCAACGCCCGCGACATTTCTGAACTGGCAGGACAGGTGCCAAACCTGGTGCTCACTGAAGTCTCGATCGGTCCGGGGCTTGCGCAGGTCTCGATTCGCGGGGTTAACTCGCAGGATCCGGAAAAAAGCTTCGATCCGGCAGTCGGGGTGTTCCTGGATGGGGTTTATCTTGGCACCTCGGCCTTCAACCTGCTCGACACCTTCGACCTTGAGCGGGTCGAGGTGCTGCGAGGTCCGCAAGGGACGTTGTTCGGCCGCAACACCACCGGCGGCGCGATCAACGCCGTGCGGCGGCGGCCGACCGGAGAGTTTGGCGCACGCGGGGTCGTCGCCGTCGGGAATTTCGGCCTTGTCGACTATCGCGGCGAGATCAATTCACCGCTGATAGGCGACACCGTCTCGATGCTGGTGCGCGGCCAGTATCTGACTGACGATGGCTTCTTCGCTAACGCTGCGGGCGGCTCGCGCGGGGCGCGCGACCGCTGGACCTTCGGCTCGGTGCTGCGGATCCAGACCGAAGGCGTCGCCGATTTCAGCATCATCTACGACCATGCCGAGGACAACAGTGACCTGACGCCCTATGTCCCCCGCGGGATCAGAGTTGTCGAACCGCTACCAATCGAGCTGATCCAGACCGTCTTCGCGCCACCAGCAACGGTTACCCCCGCGTTTGGTCCGGATCTGCTGTGTATCCGGCAAAACATCTGCGACAACACCGCCAATCCGGTATCCACCTCGACCGACCCGCATTTCCTCGACGCTCGGCTTGACGCCCTGACAATAACCGGCGACGTCTATCTCAGCGATACACTCACGCTTTCAACCGTGTTGGGGATGAGAGATTCGCGCGAGACGGTGTTCATCGACTTCGACGGTTCGAGCTCGACCACTTTCAACGTGGTGCGCGATCAGGATTACAGTCAATACAGCGGCGAGCTCCGGCTTGCGAGCTCCTTCGAAGGCCCGATCAACTTCGTCGCCGGGGTGTTCCACTTCCATAGCGAATATAGTCTCAGGCAGGCGATCAAGCTCGACCTGCAGATGGTGGGCGCGCCGGTTCCGCCGAATGCGCTTTACGTCAACGGCAATGGCGATGAGGATGATCATGAATCGACTACCACTGCAATCTTCGCGCAAGCCGACTGGGCGATCACCGACAAGCTCACGCTGACACTTGGCGGCCGTGCGACTTGGGACGAGAAGATGATCGAGACCCGGTTCTACGGCAGCACGCTCGGCCCCACGGCGGCATACCGGGTCACCGACGGCATTCCGGCAGGCCGGCCGCTAACATCGGCGGGTAGCGGAAAGGCCGACTGGTTCGAGTTCACGCCCAAGGCGATGCTGACCTACGAGCCCACCCCCGACATGCTCTATTACGCGTCCTACACCCGCGGCTACAACGCCGGAGGCTTCAGCGCGCGGGCGGGCACAGTGGCGGACGTGACGACACCCTTCGACCCGGAGACCATCGATTCCTTCGAGATCGGCGGAAAGCTCGACCTGCTGAACCGCCGGCTGCGCTTCAACGCTGCGCTGTTCTGGAACGAATACAAAAACAAGCAGGAAGAGGCGATCGAACCCGGCCCTCCGCCGACCTTTACCTCCACTACTGTCCGCAACGTCGCGCAGGCGCGGATCCGCGGGGTCGAGCTCGAGGTCAGCGCGCTGCCCTTCGACGGGCTCCGGCTCGATGCGAGCCTCGGTTATCTCGATGCCGAATACACCGATTACGAGGCCTTCCTCGCCTCGGCGCAATACATCTCCACGCCACCTCAACCGGCCGGGACGCTGATCCTCGCGGACCTGTCGACGCTTGAACTTCGCAACGCACCGGAGCTAACCGGCAGCTTCGCTGCGACCTACACCGCAGATCTCGGCTTCGGCGAGTTGTCGCTGAACAGTCAGGCGCGCTATGTCGGGGAACGCTTCCAGGAATTCTTCAATTCCCCGCGCGGACTGGTCGAGGATTTGTGGCGAGTCGATGCCTCGGCAACGATCTCCTTCGGCGGACCCGGGCAGGACAAGTTCCGCTTAACCGCCTTTGTCGAGAACCTGTTCGACGAGCAGATCAATTTCGGTCTCACCAACTCTGTGGTCGACTTCGGCACACTCTCGCCGCCGCGGCTCTACGGCGTGGAGTTTGCCTTTAACTTCTGAGACTTCGAGTAAGGAAATCTTTCATCCCACCCGTGTTTCAAGCCTCTCTTCACGGGCACCTAAAGGGCTCCCTCCATGGGAGCCCTTGCTTTTTCTGGCTGCGGTCTGAAAATGTGGGGTCTTTTCTCTTTTTACGAGCATAGAAATGGCGCGTTCTGCGCTCGCGACCCTTGAAAAGGTGTCATCCTTGCACGGACTGTGGCCAAGAGCCGTTATGCAACAACCGGATCAGTAGCAGCCGCGTTGCGAGGCCGGGAGGACAAAATTTGGATGTTGGATTTTTTGGCAAAAGAACTGCCATTCAGCACGTCGCCGCCGGACGGCAGCAAAGTCCCGAGACTGTGTAAAAACGCCCGTATATGCCATGGTTCTCTCGCGTTTCGGGAGGCTTTGGAATGGGTCGTTTCGTCCAAGGGGAGACCGTCGGCAGGACTATTTGCTGCCAGCGGCGCTCGATGATTACGTGTCCGAAGACAATCCAGTTCGGGCAATTGAGGCCTTCATCCATGCGCTAGATTTGAAGGCGCTGGAGTTCGCTGGAATGACCCCGGCTGGGACGGGCCATCCCGCCTACCATCCTGCGACGATGCTCAAGATCTACCTCTATGGCTATCTGAACCGGGTTCAGTCGAGCCGACGCCTCGAGCGTGAAGCCCCGCGGAACATTGAGTTGATGTGGCTCACCGGGCGATTGGCGCCCGACTTCAAGACGATCGCCAATTTCCGCCGGGTAAACGGCGCTGCGATCCGATCTGTGTGCAGCCAGTTCATCGTTCTGTGCCGGCAGTTGGGTCTCTTCACGCGCGCGGTCGTTGCGATAGACGGCAGCAAGATGAAGGCGGTCAACAACCGCGACAAGAACTACACCGCCGCGAAGGTCGCCTCACGGATGAAGCAGGTGCAGGACAATATCGACCGGTATCTCGACGCGCTTGCCCTCCGGCTCCGCTACGCTCCGCATGCGGCCAGCGATGGCGTCGAAGGCAATCTTGCACTAACAATCAACGCGGACCACTCAATGGTGGCCTGTCAGACCGCCATGTCGAGCGCTTCGTTGCTGATGGTCATGTTGCAGTCGTTCCCTTTGTGGCCCCGGATCTCTCGCAGGCGCTCTGGCCGCCCAAATGCACCTGTGCGAATTGCTAGAGCAAGAACGCCTTTGCGCCCGCTACAACCTTTTCGCAAAGTGGTCGCGGCCAGACCGGCGGTGACGGAGAATGCGATGGCAGGGCAGTACAACGCGATTGCATTGGAGAAGCGCGGCGAGGTCGACTGGCTGACGCTCAATCGGCCCGATGCGCTTAATGCGATCACCACCGAAATGGTGGGGGAGCTGGGCCACTATTTCGGCGCGCTCTATCACGATCGCACTACCCGCATCGTGGTGATGCGCGGCGCGGGCCGGGCGTTCTGCGCTGGGCTCGACATCAAGGATCACGGTAGCCGCGATCCGGCAGCAATCCCGTTCGGCGGAGGGTTCGGCTTTCAAGGCTTCCTTGCCGATGTCTACATCAGGATGCGCCGCTGCCCGCAGCCGATCATTTCGCTGGTGCACGGCGCGGCCTGCGGCGGGGGCTTTGCCTTCGCGCTTGCCTCCGACATCCGCATCGCCGGGGAGAGCGCGCGGATGAACGCCGCCTTCATCCGCCTCGGACTGTCCGCCTGCGACATGGGGGTGAGCTATTTCCTGCCGCGGCTGGTGGGGGTGTCGGTGGCCTCGGAGCTGATGCTGACGGGTCGCTTCATCAACGCCTCTCGCGCGCTCGCCACTGGTCTCGTCAGCGAGGTGGTGGCCGACGACCAGCTCGAAGCCGCCGCGCAGAGCTATGTCGAGGACATGCTGCTTGCCTCGCCTATGGGCCTCAGGATGACCAAGGAAGGCCTCAACATGGCGGTCGATGCCGCAAGCCTCGAGGCGGCCATGGCGATCGAGAACCGCAACCAGCTGATGACTGCTGCCAGCCCCAATTTCGCCGAGGGTATGCGCGCCTTCCTCGAAAAGCGCCGCCCCGACTACATTCCCGACTGAAGGCCAGAACCGACCATGACCCACCCCAAATATCCACACATCTTCTCCCCCCTGACCATCGGCAAGCAGGTGGTGAAGAACCGCATCATCATGGGCTCAATGCATACCGGGCTGGAGGACGGGCCGGAACCGGCCAAGCGCCTCGCCGCCTATTTCGTTGAGCGGGTCAATGGCGGTGTGGGCATGATCATAACCGGCGGCATCTCCCCGCACCCCACGGGCGGCTATGGCGCGAAGCTGACTGGGCCGCAGGAGGTGGCGATGCACCGCGAGGTGACGCAGGCCGTCCATGCTGCCGATCCGGACGTGAAGATCTGCATGCAGATACTCCATTCCGGTGCGCTCGCGGGCGTGCCCGATGCGGTCGCGCCCTCGGCGGTGAAGTCGCGCATCGGCCGTTACGCGCCCAACGAGCTGGACGAGGCTGGGATCGAGGAGCAGATCGCCGCCTTCGCCCGGTGCGCGGCGCTGGCGCAGGAGGCGGGCTATGACGGGGTCGAGATCATCGGCTCGGCCGGCTACCTGATCTCCACCTTCCTCGTCGAGAAGACCAACCTGCGCACCGACCAGTGGGGCGGATCGTGGGCGAACCGGATGCGCTTCCCGCTCGAGGTCGTGCGCCGGACGCGCGCCGCCGTCGGCCCGGATTTCGTCCTCATCTTCCGCATCTCGGCGATGGACATGCTCGAAGGCGGCCTCGCGTGGGACGAGGTGGCGAGCCTTGCCCGCGCGCTCGAAGTCGCCGGGGTGGACGTGATCTCCACCCACTTCTGTTGGCACGAGAGCTTCGTGCCGACCATTGCCACCATGGTGCCGCGCGCCGCCTTTGCGCAGGTAACGGGCCGGCTGCGCAAGGAAGTCTCGGTGCCGGTGATCACCAGCAACCGCATCAACATGCCCGATGTCGCCGAGGCGGTGCTCGCGCGCGGCGATGCTGATCTGGTCTCGATGGCGCGCCCGATGCTGGCCGATGCCGAGCTGGTGAAGAAGGCCGCCGAGGGGCGCGAGGACGAGATCAACACCTGCATCGGCTGCAACCAGGCCTGCCTTGATCACACCTTTACGGGCCGCGAGACCTCCTGCCTTGTCAACGCCCGCGCCTGCCGCGAGACCGAGCTGACGCTGGCTCCGGCTGCGGCTCCCAAGCGGATCGCCGTGGTCGGCGCTGGCCCGGCTGGTCTCGCCTATGCAACCCTCGCTGCCGAGCGCGGCCACCATGTGACGCTATTCGACGCGGCGGACGAGATCGGCGGGCAGTTTAACCTCGCTAAGCGCATCCCCGGCAAGGAGGAGTTCTACGAGACCCTGCGCTATTTCGGCCGCATGATCGAGAAGCACGGGGTCAACCTCAAGCTCTCGACCCGCATCTCCGCCGACGAGCTGCTGGCGGGCGGCTATGACGAGATCATCATCGCCACCGGGATCGAGCCGCGCACGCTGGAGATTTCCGGCATCAATCACCCCAAGGTGGTGCGCTACATCGACGTGATCCGTGGGCAAGCCAGCGTCGGTCAACGGGTGGCGATAATGGGCGCGGGCGGGATCGGTTTCGACGTCGCTGAACTCATCACCCATGATGGCCCCTCGGGCGCGCTCGATGTCGAGGTGTTTGCCAAGGAATGGGGCATCGATTTCAAGAACCACCCGCGCGGGGGTGTCACCGGCGTCACGCCGGAAGTGCATTCCAGCGGCCGCGAGGTGTGGCTGCTCCAGCGCAAGACGAGCGCGGTCGGCAAGGGGTTGGGCCGGACGACTGGCTGGACCCACCGGCTGACGCTCCAGCGACGCGGAGTAAAGATGGTCGCCGGGGTGGAATATGACCGGATCGATGCTGCCGGGCTGCACCTGCGGATCGAGGGCGAGCCGCAGGTGCTCGAAGTCGATACGATCATCGTCTGTGCAGGCCAGCTCCCGGCACGCGGGCTGCATGATGAGCTGGTAGCAAAGGGCGCGCGCCCGGTGCTGATCGGCGGCGCTTACGAAGCGTCCGAACTCGATGCCAAACAGGCGATCAAGCAGGCAACCGAGCTCGCCCTGGTTGCCTGAGCCGGGCGCGGCATGCCGGGCCTTTCCTCCTTCATGGCCAAATCTAAAACAGATTTTGGACCACTCAGAAGGGGGCGATTCAAACACGTAAGACCTTGGGCGATAAAGTGTCAGCCTGAACAGCGCGGGTGGTCAGAACTCGTTTAGTTATGACCGCTTTGAGCCCATCAGAACGATCAGCCTGATGACCGCGATCGGTCGCAAAGCTGCGCGAGAACAGCTGGATCACGTTCTTTTACAGGATTATAAGCCAGTTCTCATCTTCGTTCTGTATGGTGCGCCAGCTTTTTCAAGAATTTAGGTCGCATCCTCGGCCGGGCCATCATGGACCAGTCAGCACCAAATCAGCACCGGGTGGCTTTTCGCAGCCAACTTTTCGCAGATTGGCAGAGCCGCAAGCCCGCCCAATCGGCTGCGGCTGGGCCACGCGGTTGCTACTGTCTCTCGAAATTGCGGGAACACAGGGAACAGCGGGAACAGGCCAGCCGAGGCCGCAGAAATCCGCTGCTTACCCTGTTCCCGCGCCGAGCGGTTCCTGTTCCCACCAGATCGGCCATGATCTACCGCACAACTGGAAACCTGCGTGCGGTCCAAATTTTGCTCGGCCACTCCAAGATCGAGAACACGGTCCGGTATCTTGGGATCGACGTGGAGGATGTTCTGGTCCTAGAGGAGCGCATTGAGATCTGACACTGCTGGCGGCCGTCGGGCAAGCTCCGATGTCCGCTTTCGTCGAAGATCGACGATCACCGAACCGGCAACAAGTGGGTGGATTCCTGCCGCCAATTTTTTTCGCTATAAGCTGCTGATGGACCGCATGCTGAATGTCACGTTTCGGCAACGAGCGGGAACAAGCAGACCTTTCGTCCAAAGATGAATTTTCGGACGTATCGGTGGGGTCTGGCTGGTCTTCCGCTTTCCCCTTTTGCAGGCGCGCGAGAAGGGCTCCATCGCAATGGCGCAAGGACGCAGGACACCAAGAGCGCAGCCGCTAAGGCGGGCGATCGCGCCGCTCGGAAAGCAAAGGTGGCGGGGCCAACGCGCCTGCTTGAGGTGTTGACCCCGGCCCCGTTCAATAATGCAGCGTTAGGACGCTAGTCACGCACGATTTCACGCACGCCCAATCCGACCACCACCCCAGCGCGCCGCGCGGCGCGGCGGCTCTTGGCCCGGTCATAGTAATATTGCTCGCGGCAATACCGATCGTAGCGATCATTGTAGGAGTAGTAGACCATGCATTCATCGTATTCCTCGCGAGCGTTTTCGCTGGATGCGGCCCCTGCAATGCCCGCCGCGACGGTTCCTGCGATCACCCCGGCGCGGCGCGCATCGCGGCGGTTGTCCCAGTTCTCCCAGTGATCATGGTTGCGGTTGCGCCGGTCGCGCTCCCAACGGTCCTTGGCGAGCGCGTCGCCCGCCAAGGTGGCAAAGCCAAGCGCGGCGAGCACAGCAATGGCGAGCGTCTTGCCAGCCTTCATGGCTTCACCAGCGCGGACAGATTGGATTCTTCAGGCTTTTCGACCTTGGAGCAGGCACCATAGACACGCTTGGCGGTTTTGGCCATCCAGTCCCGGCTGAGCGGCTCGATCTTGCCGTCGGTCTTGGCGTAGTGATACCCGTGCAGCCAATGGAGCCCGAAGGCAATCTCGTCCTGCGCGGCAAGCGCCGCATCATCGGCCGGCACGGTGGTGGCGACCTCCGCGGCTCCGAGGAAATCCGCGCAAGTCAGATTGTAGAGTGGGTCGTTCGATGCGATCTTGGGTGCATCAGTCGGCGTGACGATCGCTGCATCGGCGCTTGCGGTCGCTGCCTCCTTAGCTGCCTCGCCGGCCGGTGCGGGCGCGCAGGCCGCAGCGAACAAGAAGTTTGCTGCCAGCAACCTTGTCAGTGTTTGTTTCATGCAAGTTCTCCCTTTTTGAACGTCAGAAATGCAAGTTGAGCCCTTCGCCGAGCACGGTGACCACGCGATTTTCGATGCGAGCAGGGTCGACGGCCTGCACAACGAGCTTCGCAGCGCCGACAGAGTAGGGGTTGTGGGGATTTAGGATTCCCCAAACCCCTAGCCTTGATATGCAGAGCCGTCGCTCCGTTCTCACTCCCAATCCGTCTCGACCCAAACAGGAGCTGGCATATTCCGAGCCATCGCCGAGGGCGGATGATGGTTTCAGGCAAGTGATATTCTCCGCCGGCTTGAAGGCCGTGTTGATGCTGCCCATCAGTGCGAACCCTTCAGGCCCTTCGAGCGACACGCTGCGCACGCCTGCCTTGGGCGTGAAATCCACGTTATTGAGGTTCACCCAGACAAGGCCAGGGCCTTGGTGATGATAAGGTACGGCATGTTTTCATCTCTTTTTTTCAATACTTCAGAATGGGGCAGGCCTCCCCAAAAAGCAAGTAATTGCTTAAGCAGGTTGCAGTGCCAGCGGTCGGCAGAGTGCTTCTCTGGCACCAACGCCATTCAAGCGACGGAAAAGGCTAGATTTCTGAGGGTTGGAGAACTTCAGTGGCACTTAATCCTGTCACAGAAGGCGAACCTGATTTGTCCCGCAAGGCGAACCTGATCAAGCGCAAGCGCTTCGGTCGCTTGTACTTCAATCGCGCATACCCCAAGGATCTCTGGCCGGTCCTAGGCAAGTCGCCCTTCCGGCTATCGCTTCATACCGATTCCATTGAGGTGGCCCTCGGGCGTCGGCCAGATGCCGAAAGGCGCTATTTCGCCGCTGTCGACAAGGCTCGGGGTCACCAGGAAGTACTCACGCCAAGGCAGCTCATTGAAATCGATGCTGTCGCAATCGCGGCGCGCTGGTTCCAGGCTGAAGACAAAGAGCGTGTTGCGGACCTCGCCAGCCGCCGCAGCGCGAACCTCGATACCGATTGCTATCTTGCGGCTCTAGACCGCTACGCGCCGCCAACGCTACGAGCAGCTCGACGATGAACTGGTCTACTCGGGCACCGATCTCGACCGCTCGGTTATCGCGCCGAACCAGATTCGCACCGTGCTCGAGACCTATCGCGACACCATTTCGACCGAGCTGTTCCGTTTTCCTCACCCGGCTGCTGGCGCTCCACGATGCCGGCAAGCTCGCCTTCTTCGGTCAGCTGGCTCATCTCTCCGATCGGCGCGCATTCCTGCGCCACCTCGCGCCGCTCCGCAAGAAGCGCTGGGTGGTCTATGCCAAGCCGCCCTTCGCCGGTCCCGAGGCCGTGCTCGCCTATCTCTCGCGCTACACCCACCGGGTCACCATCTCGAGCAGTCGCCTTCTGCGGCTCGACGAGCATGGGGTCACGTTCCGCTACATCCGCTACAAGAACTATCGCCGTTCTGCACCAGACCGGCAGCAGGTCATGACGCTCAGCGCCGACGAGTTCATCCGCCGCTTCCTGCTGCACTGCCTGCCACGCGGGTTCCACCGCATCCGCCACT
>Ga0315899_10001420_pt1 | contig 27245 bp, 31 predicted proteins | sample LakEriMetagenome_2_FD_203518 | JGI IMG/M metagenome (GOLD analysis project Ga0315899, IMG submission 203518) | Freshwater fungal communities from buoy surface, Lake Erie, Ohio, United States - Buoy 4 MA112 | ecosystem: Environmental > Aquatic > Freshwater > Lake | place: USA: Lake Erie, Ohio... | reverse complement strand
TCGAAGATCCACTTGATGAAGAAGATTGGGCTGGCTGGACTTCAATGACAGCATCCCTTGGCTCAAAGGTGCAGATCGTCGGAGATGACCTCTTCGTTACAAACCCAACACGTCTTGCAAAGGGAATTGCTGGAAACACAGCGAACGCTCTTCTTGTAAAGGTAAACCAGATCGGAACATTGACTGAGACACTCGATGCAGTAGATATGGCACACCGTGCTAACTACCGCAGCATGCTCAGCCACCGTTCAGGTGAAACCGAAGACACCACAATTGCTGATATCGCAGTTGCTACAAACTGTGGTCAGATCAAAACTGGTGCACCTGCACGAAGTGAGCGCGTTGCTAAGTACAACCAGCTGCTTCGCATCGAAGAAGAACTTGCATCTGGCGCGCTCTATGCCGGTCGCGCTGCTTTCCCACGCTTTAAGGGATAATTCAAACCTACGAAAGTTACGAGAGAGAAGTTAACGTGGTTCGGTTTAGATCCAAGCGAGTATTTTCTTCGCGTCGCCCAGGATCTGGCCGAACCTTCTCTCTTGTTGCAGTCTTCTTTATCTTTGCACTCGTATTAGCTCCGCCAATTCAGCATTACTTCACCCAACGCGCACAGATCAATGCACTGCGTGCACAAGTAGATGGTGATCGTGCAGCACTCGAGGCAGCACGTCTTGAACTCATTCGTTGGCAAGATCCCGATTACGTCAAAGCGCAAGCTCGCGAACGTCTTCACTTTGTGATGCCTGGTGAGCGTCAATACATTGTTACGGGCACACCAAATGGTGACGGCGAAGTCACCGGAAATATAGTTGCAGATCAACTTGAAGATGGCGCTCCTTGGTACACGCGAATGATCGCTTCAATCACGCAAGTGACAAGTGAGAAGTAATGACGACACCTGCTGATAAGCAAGTAAGTGAAAAAGATTTAGCTTGTATCGAAACACAACTCGGTCGCACGCCTCGCGATGTTCACGCCATCTCATATCGCTGCCCATGCGGAAACGCTGCTGTCGTTGAGACTCCACCACGACTAAGTCACGGCGAACCATTTCCCACCTTTTATTACGCCACCTGCCCTCGCTTAACTGCAGCGATCTCAACACTTGAATCAACTGGTTTGATGGCAGAGATGAACGAGCGCCTTGAAGCAGATGCAGAACTCGCAGGGTCCTATGCCGCAGCACACGATGATTATTTAGCAGCGCGTGCTGCACTCAAGATGGATGTTCCTGAAGTTGAAGGAATTTCAGCAGGCGGAATGCCTAACCGAGTGAAGTGTTTACATTCACTAGTTGCACATTCACTATCAGCAGGTCCTGGCGTAAACCCACTAGGTGATGAAGCGCTAGCGCTATTGCCCGAATGGTGGAAGACCGAGCCATGCGAGTAGCAGCCATTGATTGCGGTACCAACTCCATTCGTTTACTGATTGCAGATATCGAAGGCGACGCATTCCACGAAGTCATAAGACTCATGGAAGTTGTTCGCCTCGGACAAGGCGTTGATAAGACTGGGCAATTCCATCCTGATGCGATCACTCGCACACTTGCCGCAGTTGATCTATATGCAGCAGAAATTGCAAAGCGTGGCGTTGAAAAGATTCGCTTCTGTGCCACAAGTGCCACTCGCGATGCCACTAACCGCGATCTCTTTATTGAAGGCGTCTTCGAACGCCTTGGTGTGCGACCAGAAGTAATCTCCGGCGAAGAAGAAGCTTCGCTCTCATTCCTTGGTGCAACGCGAGATCTTCCAGCATCAGATGGTCCATTCCTCGTTGTAGATATTGGTGGAGGATCTACAGAGTTTGTTTTAGGTACAGATAAAGTCGAATTCGCAAAGAGTGTAAACATCGGATGCGTGCGTATGTCTGAACGCCACTTCACCCATGATCTTCCAGATAGCGGACAGGTAGCTTCGGCTACAGAAGATATCGATGAAGCGATTACACAAGCTGCAAAGATTGTTCCGATCACCACCGCTAAGACTCTGATCGCAGTAGCTGGCACTGCCACAACAGTTGCTGCCGCTGCTCTCGATCTTCCAACCTATGATCGATATTCCATCCACCTTTCACGTATTCCAGCCGAGAAAGTGCACGCAACATCCAAGATGTTTCTACGCAGCTCTCAAGAAGAGCGAGCTGCACTCGGTTATATGCATCCAGGTCGCGTCGATGTGATCTCTGCAGGCTCACTAGTTCTCTCTCGCATCATGCGTGCTACCGGTGCAACCGAATTCGTTGCATCAGAATCTGACATCCTCGATGGAATGGCCTGGTCTCTTGCCAAGTAGTTCGGCAAAAACTCTCCCGCTTCTCAATAAAGAAATCGTTGCCTGTACCGCTTGCCCACGACTCGTTGAGTGGCGCGAAGAAGTGGCAGTAACAAAACGCAAAGCTTACGAAGAGGAAAAATACTGGGGAAAACCCGTTCCATCTTTTGGTAGCGATAAACCCAAGTTGATGATTATTGGGCTGGCCCCAGGTGCCCACGGTGCAAATAGAACCGGTCGAATCTTTACCGGTGATAGCTCGGGAGATTGGCTCTACGGTTCGCTCCATCGCGCGGGTCTAGCAACAATTCCAACGAGCACCTCAATTAAAGATGGACAAGAACTTATTGATACCCGCATTGCCTGTGCCATACGTTGTGCACCACCTGATAACAAACCAAGTACCGAAGAGCGCGACACCTGTGCTCCCTTTCTCACACGGGAGATTCAGATTGCCAGTAAGACAACACTCGCCTACGTAGCACTCGGTTCTTTTGCTTGGACCTCCTTGATTAAATCTCTACGCGAACTCGGACACACAATTCCAACAACAAAGTTTTCGCATGGAGCGAAGATCACCTTCATGGATGGAACTCGTAAAATCACTCTCATTGGCTCGTATCACCCAAGCCAGCAGAACACATTTACCGGAAAACTTACCAAACCAATGCTCGATAAGATCTTTAAGCAAGCCGCAAAAGCTGCAGAAATTACTAAATAAATTTGCGATAGTGATCGGTGATGATTCCACTGATCGGTAAGTGACGGATCTGATCAAACTCTTCATCTGAATTTATCGTCCACACGTTGATGTCTATCGAATGAACTGAACAGAATTCAACGAAAGATCGCGTCAGAATCTTGATGCCCTTAAAGCGTGGTGGAACCATCGCAGCCCTTTTTGCTGAGTGTCCAGGTAAGAGGCGGCCCAATCCAGCTGCAATAAAGAGAATTTCCTTGGATGTAAGAGCGGTTGTTAACGCTGGGAACACCTGTCTGACCCGATTTACGCGTTTAGCGGAGAAGGATCCCACGATGTAGTTGGAGAGATTCTTACCTTCTGCCCATTGCAGAAAGGGTTCCAAGGCATGATCAGATTTAATGTCGACTGAAATTTGCACATTTTCGTATTGAGTATGCAACTCATCGAGTCTGGTCCAATCAAATTGGCCATCTATTTTGTGTTCTTGTAACTCTTGCCAGGAGATATCTTTGATTGATTTCTTTTGTCCGGTAAGCCTTGAGATATCACTGTCGTGTGCGAGTACCAGTACTCCATCTCTGGTGCAATGAATGTCAGTTTCAAAATGTCTGATTCCATCAATCCATGCTTGAGAAAAACCTTCAAGCGTGTTCTCAGGTCCAGGGTTTCCTCGATGAGTCCAGATCTGCATCTATGCGACCAGCACTGGCCATTCATTTTTTGTTGCAATTACTTTAAGAGCTTTATTCGGATTGACTATGAAGGGATTACCCACGCTTACAAGAAGAGGGAGATCATTTACGGAGTCACTATATGCGAATGAGTTTTTCAAATCATAGGAGTTTGTTGAGGCAAGTGATCGGACGGCGTTAGCTTTATTGATTCCATGCATTGCACCATCTGGGAGATTACCCGAGTAATGTCCGTCGATTACTTCACCGGTTGTAGCAATCGCTCCTGTCATGCCCAACTTTCGTGCAACAACTGATGCAATCTCGATAGGTGAGGCCGAGACAATCCATGTGTGGTGACCGATGCTCTGGTGCTCTTCGATTCGCTCTTTCATCTGAGGGAAGAGCTTCTTAGGAAGAAAATCATGAACGATTTCTTCGCAGAGTTCACTGATAGTGCTGTGCGAGCGTCCTCGTGCAAAATCTAGAATTCTTTTGGTGGCATATGCCATATTTGAAGTGTTCTCTTCGCGAGACTTGCGGAATCGGTAGTTATCCCAGGCAAATCGGAAGATGTCCCGGTTCTTTATCTCACCCGATTTAGTCATTCCGCGGACAAAATAGTAGATAGATGAGCCATCGATGAGTGTGTTATCTAGATCAAAGAATGCTGCACGCTGACCCTGGTTTCTCATGGAGTTCATGGTGACAGGACAAAGATCTCAAAAGTCATTTATTAGTTGAACGGAAAGTAAACAGATACTGATATTTTCTTCTAGAAATTACGCCTAAAGTTAAGGTGAACTTTCCCCAATCAAGGGGGCTATGTAAGGCAAGCCCCGTATAAATTGACCATGCGAGTTCTTATATCTGCGGAGTCTTTCCTTCCGCGCTCTAACGGAGTCACCAACTCGGTGCTTCGAGTCTCGCGGTACTTAAAGGCTCAGGGTCATGACGTTCTCGTTGTTGCCTCCGGTGACGGTCCATCACGGGTAGAAGAGATCGAAGTACGACGAGTACCAGCACTAGCTCTCAAGAGAATTGCACAAGTCGATATTCCTCGAGTTAAAGTTAAAACACTCATTCCAATTCTTGAAGAGTTCAATCCAGACATTATCTATCTAGCTTCGCCATTCCTACTGGGTGAACAAGTTCGCAAGGCAGGCGTCCGCTGCAATATTCCTGTCATAGCAAATTATCAGACAGATGTCTCGGGGTTTATCGATTTCTATGGTCTCACCACTGCAAAGACAATCGTGGAGAAGAGATTAAAGAAGATTCACTCAGGATCAACGCTAACCCTGGCTCCATCTACTGATTCGATTGCATTCTTGCAATCATTGCAGATCGAGAATATTCGCCACTGGGGTAGAGGTGTGGATCTCGAGCAATTCAACCCAAGGTGGCGATCTGAAAAACTACGCAAGTACTGGGGTGCTGATTCAGACACTCTCGTGATCGGTTTCGTTGGAAGATTAGCACCAGAGAAGCAGGTACATAAACTTGCCTCAATCGGTGACGTGGGAGTGCTTGCTGGTAAAAAGATTCTTCAAGTTATTGTCGGTGAAGGTCCAACACGCGAAAGTTTAGAAAAGGCGCTACCCAAAGCAGTCTTCACAGGACACCTCAGTGGAAAAGAACTTAGCAAAGCTGTTGCTTCGATAGATCTATTGATTACAACTGGTGAGAACGAAACCTTCTGTCAGGTTATACAAGAGGCGATGGCTGCTGGTTTGGCTGTTGTCGCACCAAATGCCGGAGGCCCAAAAGATTTGATAATTGATGGCGTAGATGGCTTCCTTTATGAGCCAGGCGAGAATTTAGATATTCGCAAGAAGGTTTTGCGCACCATTTTCGATAGAGAACAACTCAATCAGATGTCTGCCGCCGCCTATTCCAAGGTCCAGGGCAAGACTTGGGATCACGTATGCAATCAGCTTGTTGAAATCTTTAATGAGGTTCTTGAGGATAAGCGCCACAACGACGATCATGGGAAGCAAGCCTCATGACGCGAATCGCTCATATTGCCAATATGTACGGTCCAAAGAGCGGTGGACTTCGCACCACAATGAACGAGCTAAGTCTTCAGTACGCAAGGTCAGGCCATACGGTTCTACTGATTGTTCCGGGTAAGAAAGATTCGTATGAAAGCGATGGCGTGATCTCTCGAGTGACAGTGGCTGCTCCACAGATTCCGTTCTCAGGCGGTTACAGAATGATTCTCAAGCCAAATAAAGTGATCAGACGATTGCAAGACTTTAGACCGGACATCTTGGAAATTTCAGATCGCACAACCTTGCTCACTGTTGCTCGTTGGGCTAGGTCGAACGGTATCCCAACGACATTCTTCGCGCACGAAAGAGTTGATGGCATCGTGCGGAGCTTTGCTCGCCATCTTCCTTTACAGAGCGTTCTGGTCCGTCACTGGAATATGAAAACACGCGATTCTGTCGGACGTATCGTTGCAACGACCAAATTTGCTGCCCAAGAGTTCCAACAACTTGGACTGAATATCGAAACCACTCCTAAATCGAAACTCGTCTCTGTGCCATTAGGCGTTGATCTGGAAAAGTTTGACCCTCGTAATCGCCAAGAAACTGTTCACGCCTCAGCAAACTTCCCAGGTAACTACATCTTTGCTTGCACACGACTCTCGAAAGAGAAAGACCCATTCTTTCTTCTTGAAATTGCTCAAGAATTAAAGATCCGAGGAATCCAAACCCCCCTTGTGATTGCGGGTAGCGGACCGCTCGAGTCAAAAATCAAAGATCAGATCGAGCGAAATGATCTCAATGTCAGACTCTTAGGTTTTGTCTCTGATCGCAACGCGCTCTCTCACATGATGTCAGGGGCTACAACCTTTCTTGCAGTTGGCCCGATTGAGACTTTTGGGTTGGCGGCTCTTGAAACACTGGCTTCTGGCACTCCAGTCATTTGTCGTGCAGAAGCTGCCATCTCAGAGATTATCGATGAGCACTCAGGGCGCGCACTCACCCGCTCTGCCTCCGACTGGGCAGATGCAATTGTCGAGTTCAACGGATTAGATCGTCAAGAGACTCGCACCAATGCTCGTGCACGAGCTGAGAAATTTACATGGAAAGAGACAGCAGATCAGTTACTCCGATTCTATAGATGGGATGTCGCATCATGAATACACCGATCAAGCCAATCATCACGCCACTCGTTTCTCAATCCGAATTAGCCCTCGCTCTTCGCCATGTTGAAGACATGCGAATCATCGCAATGGGAGATAGCTCAGTCTTTGGAGTCGGCGATCACGGAAACGATATTCCTTCAGTTGGCTTCGGCTGGACAGGACGAATCGCACATGATCTAAAGGCTGAACGGTTTGTTAACGTAGCTAAGAACGGTGCTCGTGCACGTCATCTACCCACCAATCAACTCCCTGCAGTGATCGCATATCGCCCTCACATGGTGCTGATCTGCATCGGAACTAACGATGTTCTCCGTGGCGATTTCTCTCCAGAAGAGATTCGCACATGCCTTGAAACAATATGTAAATCAGCGATAGAGATCGGATCGCTCGTCGTCATGCTCGGTCTCCCAGATCCAATCAGAACAGCCCCTGGCCCAATGTCTCTACGTCGAATTTTGAGTGATCGCGTCATCATCATTAATGAGATTCTCGACGAGCTTGCCGGTGATGGACTCGGAATCGTTGTGCCAACATGGAATTCTAGAATCGCACATGAGCGACGTATGTGGCACGTAGATCGCATGCACCCATCAGCTCTCGGTCATCAACACATTGCGGATTCAGTGCGTCGTCACCTATCACTTCCACGTCGATCATCAAAGAAAATCCCTACTGAAGTCAATGTCTCAAAGAAATTCGAGATGTATTGGCTGATTACAAATGGAGCCAAGTGGTTTGCTAAGCGCAGCATCGACTTAGTTCCAGCATTGATATGGTTGATGATCTCCGAAAATATGCGTAAGCGACGTTCATCTAAGTAAGTAGCGCTGAACTTCCACTATCTAACAGGATGTAGACTCACCCACCTTGGCCCTCGTAGCCCAATGGCAGAGGCAGAGGACTTAAAATCCTCCAAGTGTGGGTTCGACCCCCACCGAGGGCACAATTACATTCTCTAATTCTAATTTCCTATTCAATTGGCTACTATTTGAGAACGAGCCAAGAAGATCCATTTGTTACCCCCTTGATTCGAACACACTAATTAAAGATTGAATGTAGGGGCTATAAATGAAATCGCATCAGAAAAAAACTCTTGTTGTCATTCTGGCATTGGCGGTCTTAGCCGTATTGATACTCTCACGTTGCACACCGAACCAAAGTGAATCGCGATCAATTGAGACCGCTGCTTCATCGCCCACCTCAACACCCGTATCTTCGCCCGCAGTGACGCCAACAACGGAAGAGTCAACGCCGGCTGCATCCCCGGAAGTGACATCTCCTGCAGCCTCAAACACTCCTTCACCAACAGTCAAACCAAGTGTGAAACCTTCTGCAATGGCTACGAAGACAGTTTCTCCAACACCTAAAAAGTCAGTTAAGCCAACGAGTAGTCCGAGTGAAGAAGTTGCCGAGCCAAATAATACAGTTAGGAATGATGCTAATGGAGATGGTTGGCCAGATTACATTAAACCAAAAGTGACCTTCACCAATATCACTTGTGAGGAATTGGAAGATAAATTCGTGTATAAGTACGATATCAATTTCCTAGGTGGCGACAACTATGCACGGGGGGCAGAAGTGCGTGGTGGATTTCAAATGGAATTAAGAGAAGGTAAGTTCTGGTTTTCTATTTCAGAGGCGGACCTTAGAAATCCGCGATACGTCGGGCCAATTATTTATAAGATTAATTCTGTAGAAGATCGTAGTTGGACATATTATGAGTCGAAGAATTTATCGAAAAAGAATTGGAGTGGGGCCGTTGAAAGGGGAAGCAGAGGAATTCAAAGTCCGCTCACTCTTAACGCCCTCTACACTGGCATCGATGAATCTTTCCCGAAACCGGATATTGAATTCTCCCTATGCAAGAAATAGCTAGCTCCAGACCCTCATTGCCAATTTTCTGACTGGTTAGGGCCGCTCCTTCCGCTGCTTAAACTGAGCGCGTACTCTCATTTAACACATCGGTCTTTGCAAAAACATCAACAAGGCGATTAATTCTGCCACCTTTGAATATCCAAAAGGCATCAATCAATTGACCAACAAAAATTCCAAGATACCAAATTACAACTGCTGCAACCGCAAATTCTGTAATTGGAATCAAGCTAAACACAAGCACAATTGGGAGTACCACCAGTGAGAAAGCTATAGGAAGTAGAAGTTGTCTTATTGCCATATGGCCCCACTTAACTGGTTTAGCTGTGGTTTTGTCATATACACGCATTTTTAAGAGTTGTTTGCCTGGAGTTTGACCTTGTCCCCAAACTATCAATGACCAAATAAACCAACCGATACCGAATGTAACGAAGTACAAAGCTAAATCCACAGCCCAACCCCCAAGGCGATGTTGAACTGTTGCCTTATCAAAAGAATATTCAGTCACTTAACTTCCTCTCTTCGCAACACTCTTCACTGTTATATAGAAAGCATACGCTCTCGGCTAGAGACTTGGGGGAGGAAGAGTGGCTTGGTATTGGCGGAATCCACTTCTCTTTTTGCTGGTGGGCTTATCCATTCCTTGTCTGGTCATTTCAGCGAGACAATGTTAATAATTGCAAGTGGGGTAGACACGACATGGAATCAAAAGTACTTTATGGCTATGGCTATGGCTATGAGCGAAAAAAATGAAAGTTACGCGTTTGATCTGTTGGAAAGCATCAATCGATCATTAAAATTTATTGTCTTTTCCATAAAGTTATCTGCAGTGTTATCTGTCCTATCGGTCTTTTTCTTGTTGATTCTGATTGTATAACGCCCTGCTCTTACTCAAGGAGATTCAAATGTTTTGTATACATTGCGGAACGGGACTTACGGATGAAGCCAAATTCTGCCAAAGTTGTGGATCAGAAGTCTCGAAATCCTCAAGCAATATTGGGAATTTGATAGAAGAGTCAGTTCAAATATCTCCAGCAGAAGTTCTTGCTCAGTCCCTAGATTTAATAGAAGTTTTTGAGAATGAAACCTGGGTTGTTGATTTAATCAAAAAGAAATGGCCAAAATCAAATCCAGGAAATTTCAATAGAAAAGTTATTGGCAGATTCAGAGGTAAATTGGCAAATCCGACAGGTAGTGACCTGGAGGTGATTTTCACCGATGAGTACCTGGGACTGGTTAGTAAAGGCTCTCCGATGGGATGGCCGATCCCATCAATGGTAGTCATCCATAATCGGGATAGCGTCAAGTTAATTCAGGTAGGGAGCGCAAACTACACACATACCTCAGGCGGTGGTTCTCAAAGTTCTGATTGGTGGACTGTCAGCATTATTCTGGAGAACGATCGGGAGCTTCCGATTATTTACATACCGCTTGGAAATACCAATTTTCAGCAACAGAAAAATTCTGAGTTGTATTCAGCCAAAATTTCAATACTTGCGCAGTTTTTCCCAATGTCACTTGATGGAGGGCATATCGAAAAAGCTGGAGGATATTCAATTGGCTTTGGTGTTGGATTTTGGAATTCAATTGACTAAGTATTGTCAACAGACAAAGTAGCCTCTCAGCATGAAGCTTAAAGTTCTAGCCGTAACGCTTCTAATACTCATCGCGTCTGCGAGCCCTGCGAACGCGATCGTAAATGGTTCCCCAGCGGTTGGATCAAGTTATGTTGTTGCAATGCTGACTGGAGATGGTGAACCACAAGCGGGCTGTACTGGTGCATATTTAAGACCCAGAGTTGTAGTAACTGCCGCACACTGTGTGATCAAAGCTGAAGGACGGGCTCCGGAGCTAAACAGACCAATCGATCAGTTCTATGTTTCACAGCCTGGCATTGATTTGAAATCACCTGCTGCCAAGCAAAACAAGGTACGCGTCCTAAAGGTTTGGACTGAGCCAGATTATTTCAACCGTTGGCAACCAGAGAAGAAGCTAATGGAAACCCAAGTAAACGATGTGGCCTTTTTATTCTTAGAAAAGGAATTAGAGGGAGCAACCCTTACTCGTGCAGCTACAAGAGAAGAGATTGAAGACTTCAGGTTAGGGAACAAGAACGCATTTCATCTTGGTTACGGGACCATTGGAGGGCCCGGTGGAGTTATGACTAGCAATGATGGAAAGCCCTACTTAGTTGAGGGAATTGTTGGCAATCAGTCACACCCAGACCATATTCCACTACGTGATCGTCATTTGAATGTTGTATATCCATTAGGTAAATCAATTGGTCCGGGAGATTCAGGCAGCCCGCTGATGATGAATAAGGGCAATGAGGTGTTGTATTTGGGGACCATCTACGCAGGCGGTGGATGGGCTGACATTGCAAAAGGAAATACATCGGTTCGTGGAGTGGCATCGGTAACTGTCTTATGGCCATTTATTGAAAACCTTGATCTGCAATTGTCAAAGTTCCTTGCCGAGGAAGCAGAGCTACGCAAATTGGAAGCTGCTGAAAAAAAGCTACAAGAAGATGCAGCTCAGAAGCTAATTAAAGATCGTAGTGATGCTGTGCTGAACAATACTTTCTATAAAGATCAAACGGCCTGTCACGCAATTGGCATAAACGCTGAATTACAGGGATTACTAGATGGAAAATGGGTATCGGTGGCCGAGACAAAGGGTTGGGACAAAGCTGCGAATTGTTCTGCAACCCATCCAGTCCAACCATGGACCTTTGCTACATTGAAGGAAGGTTTAGAACTGCGCTGGCGTTTTTGGGTTGTTAATCAGTTCGAAGTCTATGGACAACAGTTCCGAGCTGTACCCACGACTGAGGCCAAAGCGGCTGCAGAGCGAAAGGCTAAAGAAGAGGCAGATGCAAAAGCTGCCGCCGATAAGATAATTCAGGATGCAAGACTAGAAGCGGCAAGAATTATTGCAGCAGCCAAAGCCGCAGCGAGTAAGAAAATCACAATCACTTGCGTCAAAGGTAAGCTCACAAAGAAAGTAACTGCAGTTAAACCGAAGTGTCCAGCGGGCTATAAGAAGAAGTAGTTCACGCTCGCGGCAGGGGCAATCCGGGTAAAACGGTAGCCAAGATTGCAGAAATCCAAGCCTGAAGCTACTAGGGAAAAGTTCTAGAAGTAGAATTGGGAATGAAATTTCAGGCGAAATGGTTTTAAATAGAGCTACCTGGCTACAGGTATCCCAAGGCATTATGAAAGGTGCTTTACGTGAAGAGTTCTAACCCAGTCTTAGCGCGTTCATTCTCGGGCAAAGGTTTTGCCCGCATGGATTCACAAGGTGCTCCAACGCAAACTTTAGAAGAGACATACTCAGCGCCATCTGCATCATCTGTGCAGACAGGCCGCATGACAATGGAAGATGTTGTCATTAAGACCGCTTCTCTCTTTGCAGTTCTTCTTGTTGTTGGTGCATATGCATGGAATGCAAATCTCGGTGGCGGCGCACTTATGATCGGCCTCTTTGGTGGATTTGCTCTGAGCATGGTCAACACATTTAGTAAGACAGTTCGCCCAGCACTTGTTGTTGCATACGCAGCATTCCAAGGTCTCTTCCTTGGAACAATCACAAGTATTTTTGAACTTAGCTACCCAGGTATTGCAAGCCAAGCTGTACTTGCAACACTCTGCGCATTCGGTGGAATGCTCTTTGCATACCGCAGCGGACGTATTCGCGTAACACCTAAATTCCAGCGCGTGATGTTTGGTGCGCTGATCGGTTATCTCGGTCTTGCAGTTGTCAGCATCATTGCAAGCTTTACGGGTTCATCTGGCGGACTTTACGGAGTCAGCGGACTTGGTCTAATCCTTGCAGCTGGCGGAGTGGTGCTTGCATCACTGTTTATCGTGATGGATCTAGATCAGATTGATCGCGCAATCAAAGCAGGAGTGCCACAGGTTGAATCATGGCGCGCAGCATTTGGTCTCATGGTCACGCTTGTATGGCTCTACCTTGAAATGCTTCGCTTGATCGCAATCCTTCGCGGAAACGATTAATTCAGCGGATCAATAATTTCATGAGATGCCCGGGACTTTCGAGTCTCGGGCATTTTCATTGAGAGCACAATTGCAATACAGAAAACTAAACCGCTAAGGCCAAAGGCTGCGCGATATCCATAGTGGTCTGCAACAAAACCAACGACAACCGGGCCGACGATCATTCCGGCATCTCCTGCCATCTGGAACACAGCGATAACTTGTCCACCCTTGCCTTCAATAAGATCGCCAACAATGGTTGCGGGGGCACTGGCTAGGAAAGCATTACCAAGTCCAATGATTGCCATAGATGCAAAGAACATCAGTGGGTTGAGAGTGAGCGTCATAATAATGATGCCGACCAAAGCAACTGTGGTTCCAACGACGAGCACAAATCTGCGGCCACGTTCATCTGAGAGTCTTCCAGCGCGCAAGATCAGAGTTCCTTGAATCACCGCAGAGATAGTAAAACCCCAACCAACAACTGCGGCGGTGGATTTGAGTTGCTCGGTAATAAAGAGCGGCAAGATTGATGTGCGAACACCGAAGATTACCCAGCTCGCAACAAAGGTAATTACAAGTGCATATCGATATCCCTTAAGAGCGAAAGCATCCTTAAGTGACATTGCAACTTTCTTTCCATCACTCTTCTTTGGTGCTTGTAAATGTTCGCTAGTGAAGAAGATAAATGCAACGGTGCCTGATAACGAAAGTGCGATGGCGTAGACAAAGAATGGTGCACGCAGGGAAATTGCAGCTAGCCCTCCACCGATTGCAGGACCTGCGATGGCGCCTAGCAAGAACGAGCCGTTATAGACAGACATTGCGTGGCCTCGCTGGGCATCACTTACTGAGCGCAAGATGACTGAGCTTGCAGCTACAGAGAACATCGATGAGCCGAGTCCACCTGCTGCGCGGAAGAAGAGGAGCTGGTTGTAGCTCTGAGCGATACCGCATGCACCAACGGAGAGAGCGACAAATGCGACTCCGACGGCAAAGACAGTACGTTCGCCAAATCTATCGACGAGTTTTCCTGAGAATAAACCAGAGGCAAAGCGAGATAAAGCAAAGAGGGAAATGATTAATCCAACCGCTGCGTTGCTGACGCCAAATGATCGAGCGAAGAGTGGGATCGCAGGAACAATGATTCCGAATCCGACTGCAACAAAGAAAGATGCAACAACTAGAACGCTTACTTCACGTGGAAGATCGCGTAGTGGTGATTGCAGCTTCATAGGGTGGATCGGGGTTAACCGAGTGTTTCTCCGGCTGACTCTTGGCGAGCTGCTGCGTAATCTTCATTCGTACGCAAAGGCGCTTCACGCAAGAAGAGCGCGATGAAGAATCCAATTGCCGTAAGTGGAGCCGCTGCCAGGAAGACAACGTGGAAAGAATCTACAAAGGCGTTGAGTGCGGTGGTTTGTGCCTCTGGTGGAAGCTGTGCGATAACAGCGGTGTTCTGCTTAATCTTTTCGATATCACTTTCGTTGAAAGATAAGGCAACTGATGGATTGCTTGCCACGAGATCCTCACGCCCAACGATCAGGTAATGACCGAGACGGTTAGAGAGGATCGCTCCAAAGAGTGCGGTTCCGAATACAGATCCCAATGAGCGGAAGAATGTATTTGAACTTGTTGCAATGCCCATATCTTTAAACTCAACAGAGTTTTGTAGTGCGATAACAATGGTCTGCATAGAAAGACCAAGGCCAGCACCAACCATTACGGCATAGATGGAGACTTCCCAGTAGGGAGTATCGATTTCAAGGCGATACATAGCCAAGATTCCGAGGGCCATAATCGCTGTTCCCATAATTGGGAAGCGCTTGTACCGGCCATGCTTTGAGATCAATTTACCGCTGATAATTGAAGTGGAGACGATTCCAAGCATCAATGGAATCAGTTTTAACCCTGCAGATGTTGCGCTATCGCCCTTAACCACCTGGAGATAGAGAGGCAGCATCACAATCGCTCCGAACATTCCGGCACCAATGATGAAACCTAAGATCGATGTCAGGCTAAATGTGTGATTGCTAAAGAGTGAGAGAGGAATGATTGGCTCTTTTGCTCGCGCTTCCCACCAGATGAAGAGCGTTGCAAGGGCTACTCCGATTGCGAGATAGCCGAGTGTGCGTGAATCAGTCCAACCGTTCTGCGGACCAAAGACGCTGAGTGAGAGCAGGATGAGAGTTACAGATGTGACAAGGAGTGCAGCACCTAGATAATCGATGGAGTGATCACGCTTTTGCTTTGCTAAGTGCAGTGTTGCACTAGTGAGTACGAGCGCAAGGATTCCGAATGGGATATTGATATAGAAAATCCAGCGCCATCCGGTGATGCCAAGAATTGTTTCGTGATCTGAGAAGAATCCACCAAGAAGTGGTCCGGCAACCGAAGATAGTCCCCAGACTGCGCCGAAATAACCGACGTATCGGCCGCGTTCGCGTGGAGGAACGATGTCACCAATGATCACGAAGGTAAGTGCCATCAAGCCACCAGCGCCAAGTCCTTGTAGTGCACGAGTTGCAATGAGTTGATTCATATCTTGTGCAGCACCAGCTAAAAGTGAACCTAACAAGAAGGTAACGATTGCAAATTGAAATACAGGACGGCGCCCGTAGATATCTGAAATCTTTCCATAGAGCGGAGTGGATGCAGTTGATGTCAGCAAGTATGCGGTGACAACCCATGTGTAGTGATTTAGTCCATTGAAGTCTTCAGTAATACTTTTAAGGGCAGTCGAAACAATTGTTTGATCGAGGGCTGCGAGTAAAAGGCCGGTCATGAGGCCTCCGAGGATGACCATGATCTCTTTATGTGTATGTGCTTTCGCTGGCGCGTTCATCGACATGGTTAACCCCATTTAAGTTGTGATGCTATGAAATTGAGTAGATGTTTGAAGTTTCTAGAATAAGGTTATAAGTTTACCGCGTGAAATCAATCATCGCTGAAGACCTCGTAAAAACTTATGACAAGGGCACGGTACGAGCCCTAGATCACCTCTCATTAGATGTCGAAGAAGGAACCGTTTTGGGCGTATTAGGTCCAAATGGTGCTGGAAAGACAACAACTGTGAGAATTCTCGCTACCTTGCTCAATCCTGATTCAGGTCGTGCAACAGTCGGTGGGATTGATGTTGTTAAGCATCCTGAGAAGGTACGCGAGATTATTGGTCTCTCGGGCCAGTATGCAGCAGTTGATGAGATTCTCACCGGGTGGGATAACTTGGTGATGTTTGGACAGCTTTATCATTTAGGAAAGAAGCAAGCAGTTGCACGCGCAGAAGAGTTGCTTGAGCAATTCTCACTTACTGAAAGTGCGCGTCGCCCAATCAAAACATATTCGGGTGGAATGCGTCGTCGCCTTGATTTAGCTGCATCGCTGATTGTTAAGCCAAAGGTTCTTTTCCTTGATGAACCAACAACAGGACTTGATCCACGCGGTCGCCAAGAGATGTGGGGAGTTATTCAAGAGCTTGTTAAAGGTGGTGTAACACTCCTACTCACAACACAGTATTTGGAAGAGGCAGATCAGCTCGCTGATGAAATCGCAGTGATTGACCACGGCAAGGTAATTGCGCGTGGAACATCGGATGCACTCAAGAAGCAGGTCGGTGGAGAACGCCTTCAGATCGTTGTTGAACAGAGCCACATCTCACAGACCATGGAAATTGTCAGCCGCGTAAGCAAGAACCCTGCAACCCTTGATGAAGGAATGCGCCTGGTCTCAGCGCCAGTTTCAACAGGATCGGCCGCACTCATTGAAGCCCTTCGTGAACTCGATGGCGCGGGAATTCATCCTCTAGATGTTTCACTCAAGCGCCCATCCCTTGATGATGTATTTATGTCGCTGACGGGTCATGTCGCAGAAGAGATCAAGGAAGAGGTTAAGAAATGAGAAACCTTCAAGATATTTTCATTATTACTCGCCGCCAGATCTTGCTCTTGGTGCGCGTGCCTGAAGTCCTGATCTTCTCAACGATCCAACCAGTGATGTTTGTTCTCCTCTTTAGATTTGTCTTTGGTGGTTCAATCGATTCAGGCCAGCCTGGGGGATATGTTCAACTGCTTATGCCAGGAATCTTCGTGCAGACCGTTGCATTTACATTGGCAGGAACAGCTTCAGGATTAGCTGACGATATGAAGAAGGGTTTGATTGATCGCTTTAGATCACTTCCAATTTCACGAAGTGCTTTGATTATCGGACGCACACTCGGAGATTCACTTCTCAATATTGTTGTTCTCACCGTAATGGGAATCACTGGATACATCGTCGGTTGGCGCCCAACAGGTGGAACTGGAAACATGCTTCTAGGCTTCTTATTCCTTCTACTCTTTGGTTACGCACTCTCATGGGTCGGCGTACTAGTTGGTCTTTCAGCCAAGGATGCGCGAGTAGTTCAGAACGTATCCTTCATTGTGACTTTCCCACTTACATTCTTATCGAATGCCTTTGCGCCAACAACTGGAATGCCTCGCGCACTGCAGTACTTTGCCGAGTGGAATCCAGTCTCAACAATGGTGGCAGGATGTCGCTCACTCTTTGGCCTTGAAACTGAATTCGGTGCTACCGCTGGATCGTTCCCTAGTGAGTATCCATTGATCACATCACTGGCCTACATGGTTATTTTGATGGCGATCTTTATTCCACTGAGCGTCCGAAAGTATGCCCGAGCAGCTAATTAATCAGATTAGAAATTAGATAAAGCGGGCTTCAATAATCTCGACTGAGATTGCCTTGCCGCTTGGGGCTGTGTAAGAAACGGTATCGCCGATCTTTGCACCCATGACAGCGCTGCCCAGTGGAGACTTCTCGCTGTAAACATCGTATTCATCAGATGTGATTTCGCGTGAACCCAAAAGAAATTTCATTTCATCGCCTGCAATGCGCGCTGTCACAACCATGCCTGCACCGACCACACCATCTTCACTTGCAGGTGGAGTTCCAATATGTGCATTCTCTAAAATTTGCTTGAGTTGGCGAATACGCGCTTCCATCTTTCCTTGCTCATCGCGAGCAGCGTGGTATCCACCGTTTTCTTTGAGATCACCTTCGGCGCGCGCAGCTTCAATCTTTGCTGTCACATCACGACGGCCAGGGCCCTCGAGATATTCAAGTTCTGCTTGAAGGCGATCGGCTGCCTCTTGGGTCAGCCATGTCTGTGGTGTACTCATAGCCGCACACTTTAGCGGGGATGTAGCGCTTAGGAAATTCTGCAGCCTGCGATACGCGCACTGACAGGGGCGATTCGCGCTGGGATCGCGACTATGCGTTCGACCTTGCTCTCACCGCCCAAGATCTGGTCATCAATCTGGCCCACGATGTTCTTATCAATATCCAAAGTAATCAGCGTGCAGAGAACAATTGCATCTGGATCTCGTCGATCTATCGCGTACTTCATTGTTATCTCACGATCACCGGTGATTTCAAATGAGTAGAGAGTAGATCGCAGCTCAGGCTGTGCATGATTGAGCGCTGCCCAAAGAGTCCAGGAGAGCCCGAAAACTGCAATTATCGCAGCCGGTGCTATCCAACGCTTTCTGGGTGTGATGCCGTAGCGATCGTTGTAGTCGAATGTCTCATCTGGTTGAGGAGTTGCTTGATGGCTCGACATGGGAGAATTATCGCATGGATAAAGATGTAGATATGGGTTGGGCCGGATCTCTCACAGTTTTGCTTCTATGTATCTCAGTTGCATTCCTGCTGCGCAGTTTCTACAAGCGCTATAGCAAGATGAAGGATCGCGAAAATAACGGTGGTCTTTAAACTTTTCGGCAAGGCAGTTGCAGTTCTAGCTATTGCCGCAGCCTTTTTCTCACTCGGTTTGTGGCAGCTTGATCGCGCCAATGAGTTACAAGAATCTAAGAAGATTGTCCCTGATTCAACTATCTACCAGCTGGCAGATCTAGCATCACCAGCAACTTCATTAGATTCGCGCGGTGTCGGAAAGAAAGTTCAACTTCGTGGAAATTACATCATGACATTCCGCGCACCCAACCAGACCGACCTTGCCGATCGCAGGACTGATTGGGAAGTTGCGTTGATGCAAGTTGATGAAAAAAGTGCGATCTTGGTTCTGCGTGGATATTGGAAAGATCGTCTGGTCGAGCCACAAGTTGCAATGTCTACCGGCGTTGATCTGCAAGCCATTGTGCAACCTCGACAATTTGAAGACGTGGCAAGAAATGCCCCAGGTGTGATTTCGCGCCTTGATAGCAGCGTCATAGTTTCGCTGACCGATTTTGATCTCTACGACGGATTCCTTCTTGCAACCCAAGAGAGCGTCAGTGATGGAGCGATCATTCGAGATCGGATTGAACTTGCACTCCCTGAATCAAAGGTGGGCGGTTATTACTGGCAACACATCTCTTATGTGATTATCTGGTGGCTAATGGCTGCAATCGTCCTCTACCTACCTTTCTACCGTAGGCGCGGAGAAAGCGATAAGTTAGGAGCATGAAAAGCGCCGTTCTTCGTTTTCGCATCATGGCCATTATCTGCGGAGTCTTATCGCTGATTCTCTGGTTCTTCTATATGCCAGCAAAATACGGTTTCCACCTCGAGCGCACACAGCCAAATATCATCTGGATCACCCAGATTCATGGCGCTCTCTATATCTTCTATGTATTAACGGCGCTGCAGCTCAGCGTTCAAATGAAGAAGAGCATCAAAGGCTTGATCTGGATGGTCCTAGCCGGCACGCTACCTGTGGCTTCCTTTATCTTGGAGCGCAAAGTTGTTAAGCAAACTTCGTAAAGAGATTAAGGGCTGGCTCTACCCGTTTTACGAGTGGCGCATTGTCCGTGATTTAGATTTTTCGCAGACCCCACAACATGTAGGTGTCATCCTTGATGGCAATCGCAGATGGGCGATGAGCCATCCCAGCCCATCAGATCCCAAAGGCCATCGCCGCGGCGCCGACAAGATCATCGACTTTCTCGGGTGGTGTGAAGAAGCTGAAGTAAAAGTAGTGACCTTATGGATGCTCTCCACCGACAATTTCAAACGTACCCCTGAAGAGCTCGATTCACTCCTTGCCGTCATTGGTGAAAGTGTCGACCAATTAACGAGCACTGGTCGATGGACCATCAAAGCCGTCGGCGCACTCGATCTCTTGCCGCCGTGGTTGCAAGAAAAGCTCTCATCGCTTCCTACACATCCGGGAACCCTTGAGGTCAATGTCGCTATTGGTTATGGCGGGCGACGCGAAATTGTTGATGCGGTAAAAAGCTATATGAATCAGGCTGCAGATGAAGGAAAGAACTTAGCTGATGCGGCATCCGATCTCGATGCCGAAGCGATTTCACAATATCTCTATACGGCCGGTCAACCAGATCCAGAACTTTTGATCCGCACATCGGGAGAACAGCGCCTTGGCGGATTCTTGTTATGGCAGAGCGCACATTCTGAGTTCTACTTCTGCGAAGCCTATTGGCCAGATTTTCGTCGCGTTGATTTCCTTCGTGCCCTTCGCTCATATTCACAACGCCACCGCCGTCTCGGTAAATAGGTATTCACCTATTTGTAATCTTGCGCGTGTGGCGTGTCGCCGCTACAAAAGCGCTCGCAGTTCTAATCTATTGCTATCCGAAGCGTGATCCCTTCTAGAACAATTAAAGAAATGTGAGTTCTCACCGTTGGCAAACCCACCGCGTAAGACATACGTTTTAGATACCAGCGTGCTCCTAGCTGATCCCGGAGCCCTGCTCCGCTTTGAAGAGCACGAAGTCATTATTCCGATCGCAGTTATCGGAGAGCTTGAGACCAAACGAGATCATCCAGAACTTGGCTACTTTGCCCGCGCCGCACTTCGCGCACTCGATGATCTTCGTATCGAACATGGTCGGCTCGATCAGCCACTGACAATTACCCCTGAGGGCGGCACTCTTTCAGTGGAGCTTAATCACACAGATCTGAGCACTTTGCCGCATGGATTCTTGCGCGATGGAACCAATGATTCGCGCATCCTGGCTATCTCCAAAAACCTGATGTCAGATGGAAAAGATGTGGTCCTTGTTACTAAGGATCTTCCACTTCGCGTTAAGGCATCATCTGTCGGTGTTCGCGCCGAAGAGTATTTGGCTGAGCTGGTCTCCAATAGCGGATGGACTGGAATCGAAGAGGTCGATGTCGGCCACAGCCTGATTGATGAGCTCTACTCTGGCGATCGCGCAGATCACGAATGTGCCCACTCTCTGCCAGTGCACACTGGCATTGTTCTGCACTCTGAAAAAGGAAGCGCGCTGGCTCGAGTCACAGCCGATAAGCGGCTGCAATTAGTTCGTGGAGATCGCAGTGCATTCGGCCTTCACGGTCGAAGCGCCGAACAACGGATTGCACTCGACCTCTTACTCGATGAAGAGATCGGGATTGTTTCCCTTGGCGGTCGAGCCGGAACTGGAAAATCTGCCCTGGCACTTTGTGCCGGACTTGAAGCAGTCATGGAGAAGCGACTTCACAAGAAGGTTGTGATCTTTCGTCCTCTCTATCCCGTCGGCGGCCAAGAGTTGGGATACCTTCCAGGAAGTGAAGGCGAGAAGATGTCGCCGTGGGCCCAGGCAGTCTTTGACACTTTGGGGGCCTTGGTGAGCCAAGCTGTCATTGATGAAATCATCGCCCGCGGGTTGATTGAAGTTCTCCCGTTGACCCACATCCGCGGTCGCTCGTTACATGACAGCTTTGTCATCGTTGATGAGGCCCAATCCCTGGAACGCGGAGTTCTGCTGACGGTCCTGTCACGAATTGGCCAAAGTTCGAGAGTGATCCTGACCCACGATGTCGCCCAGCGAGATAACTTGCGCGTCGGTCGACACGATGGCGTCGTGGCCGTCGTTGAAACCCTCAAAGGACATCCGCTCTTTGCCCATGTGACCCTGACCCGATCAGAGCGCTCGCCGATCGCAGCCCTTGTCACCGAATTGCTTGAAGGGCCGATCGCCTAACCCCTTGCAATTAGGCCCTTTTTAAAGATCACAGTCACAAATAGGGCAAATCGGACTTCCCCCATTCTGACCTGCACTTTTACCTATCCACAACCAGTCATATTTCTGAGAATTTCGAAGCCATGCGTGTTCTGATTTGCCGATCGCCCTCACCCTTGCCACCCTAAAGCCATTCCCCTTCCCTTGTATCCCTCAATCTCTAACAATTTTGAGGGCGATAAGGGTTTGGCCGAAGACGAGATGAAGAACAGGAGGGAAGCTATGCAGGTACTACTTGCCAAGCCGCGACGCAAAGTCGCCGGGCTTTGGACTCTTGTCGCGACCCTGATTCTTCTAGCTAGCGCCCAACCGACCGCCTACGGTCTGGACTTTCCTGAGACCACCCGTCTGACCCTGCCTGAGGCGACCAATATTCGCGCCTCGGTAGTCGACCTTTCAGAGGGTGCACCGCTCTACTCACAATTTGATTTTGCTCAATCGCTCTTCGCCTCCGAGATGGCTCTGGTTGCTTCGGTTACTCGCCAGGTCGAGTTGGCCCGAACACCTAACGGCGCCAAATATGTTGCTCGCCAGATTATGAAGAGTGAGTACAACTGGGGCAGCTACCAATTTGAATGTCTCAATCGACTTTGGACTAAAGAGAGCCATTGGAATTACAAGGCCCATAATTACAAATCTGGCGCCCACGGAATTCCACAAGCTTTGCCTGCCAACCGCATGGATATCATCTCAACGGATTGGCGCAAGAACCCTGTGACGCAGATGCGTTGGGGACTTCGCTATATCGATATCCGCTACGAGACCCCTTGTAAGGCTTGGGCAAAATTCAAGCGGAGCAATTACTACTAAATCTGGAGCTGCTTAGTTTTCGCTCTGACGCTTTCCGATGGTTAAAGGCTTTGAAGTCTGGGCGAAGAAATCATTTCCCTTGTCATCGACCACGATAAATGCCGGGAAATCCACAACATCGATCTTCCAGACCGCTTCCATACCGAGCTCTTCAAAGTCGAGAACTTCAACCTTCTTGATGCAATCTTGAGCAAGGCGAGCAGCTGGTCCACCAATTGATCCGAGATAGAAACCGCCATGGTTTTTGCAGGCATCTGTCACAGCTTGTGATCGATTGCCCTTGGCAAGCATGACAAAAGATCCACCGCGCTCTTGGAAGTAATCGACGTAAGAGTCCATACGTCCTGCAGTAGTTGGGCCAAAAGATCCTGATGCAAAACCTTCAGGGGTCTTGGCAGGCCCTGCGTAATAAACAGCGTAATCCTTGAGGTATTGCGGCATTGGCTCGCCCTTATCGATCGCCTCTTTAATCTTTGCGTGGGCAAGATCGCGTGCAACGACGATTGTTCCAGTCAGGCTGACACGAGTTTTAACTGGGTGCTTTGAGAGCTCGGCGCGAATTGCATCCATCGGCTGATTGAGATCGATCGCCACCACATTTTCATCCAGGTGCTCATCGGTTGTCTCAGGCAAGAAGTGTGCAGGATCGCGCTCGAGCTCTTCGATAAAAACGCCATCGCGGGTGATCTTTGCCTTGACCTGACGATCGGCAGAACATGAGACTGCGATTGCAATCGGAAGCGATGCGCCATGGCGAGGAAGACGAACGACTCGAACATCGTGGCAGAAGTACTTGCCACCAAATTGAGCGCCGATTCCCAAGGTGCGTGTGAGTTCGAGGACTTTTTCTTCAAGCTCGATATCTCTAAAGCCGTGGCCAGTTGCGGCATCTCCTGATGTAGGAAGTGAATCCAAATATTTAGTCGAGGCAAGCTTTGCAGTCTTTACAGTGTGCTCGGCACTTGTTCCACCAATGACAATTGCAAGGTGATAAGGAGGACAAGCTGCTGTTCCAATCGAACGCAGCTTCTCATCGAGCCAGGTCATAAATGATGTGGGGTTTAGGACAGCTTTGGTCTCTTGGTAGAGGAAAGATTTGTTTGCACTTCCGCCACCTTTTGCGATGAATAGGAAGTTGTACTCATCGCTATGGTCGCTATCGGCGTAAATCTCAACTTGGGCAGGCAAGTTATTGCCAGTGTTCTTCTCATCCCAGGTGGTGACAGGTGCCATCTGCGAATAACGCAGATTGAGCTTTGTGTATGCGTCATAAATTCCTTGCGAGAGAGCAACTTCATCCTTACCTGATGTAAGAACGTGTTGGCCTTTCTTGCCCATAATCAGCGCAGTTCCAGTGTCTTGGCACATCGGCAAAATTCCACCGGCCGAGATGTTGGCATTCTTCAAAAGGTCAGTTGCGACGAAGCGATCATTCGGTGACGCTTCAGGGTCGCTAAGAATATTTGCGAGTTGCTGCAGATGTGCTGCACGCAAGTAGTGCGAGATATCGTGAATAGCTTCTTCACTCAACGTTGATAGCGCTGATGGTTCGACATGTAAGAATTCGAGATCGCCATGCTTTTTCACACTCACGCCCTCTTTTGTCAGAAGGCGGTATTTCGTTGAATCCTCACCGAGTGGCAGAAGATCTGAGTACGAAAATTGTGGAGACATTGCTGGCCTTATTCTGCTTCAGCTTCGGCAGTTGTTCGACTTGCTGCGATCTTCGCCTTTGCACCATCGAGCCATTCCTGGCAGATCTTTGCTAACGCTTCACCGCGCTCCCACAGTGCAAGAGATTCTTCGAGTGTGGCACTTCCTGATTCGAGGAATTCCACAATCTCGGCCAGCTCATCACGAGCCTGCTCATAGGACAACTTCTTCTCTGCAGCCATGTTCCTAATCTACTCTCTTCTCGACAGTTGCCTTCAGTGTGCCCTTTGCTAGGCGAATGTGAAGCCCAGCACCTTCATCGATTGCGGAAGCATCACGTGCAATTTGGCCATCACTTAACGTGGCAACTGCATAGCCGCGGTCGAGGGTGGATTGTGGCGATAGTGATCGCAGATGGGCACCTACCTGTTTAAGCTCGCGTTTTTCGCTATCAATAATTGCGGCAAAGCTACGACGGGCACGATCTCGAGCAGTAGCAATTATTTCGTTGCGTGAGCTCACAATCACCATCGGATCTTTCATAACAGGACGAGCAATTAAGTGCGAAATTGTTGAGAATTCGAAGTCGATCGCATGTGTGACTTTGCGTAGCAGGCGTGCGCGGATTGCTTGAATATCTGCGATCTCTTGAGCGATATCTGGCACAACGCGCTTAGCAGCATCGGTTGGTGTTGATGCGCGGTAATCAGCTACAAGATCGAGTAACGGTGAATCTTTCTCATGGCCAATCGCACTGACAATCGGGGTAAGGCACGAACCGGCAAGGCGAACTAGTGACTCATCACTAAATGGCAGGAGATCTTCAAATGATCCACCGCCTCTTGTAATGATGATGACATCAACATCAGCCATCGCTTCAAGTTCGGCAAGTGCTTGTGAGACTTCAACAACTGCGGCGCTTCCTTGCACCGCTACTTCGCGAATTTCAAATTCAACTGCAGGCCAACGACGACGACCATTTTCAATAACATCTTTCATTGCATCTGTATTGCGACCACAGATAAGACCAATTTTCTTAGGCAGGCGAGGCAGTGCAACTTTGCGATCTGCGCTAAAGAGCCCTTCAGCAGCCAACGTGTTCTTTAACTCTTCAAGTCGAGCTAAGAGTTCACCAACGCCAACTTGTCTGATCTCTTTGGCAGACATCGTGAGCGTTCCACTCTTGGTATACCAAGATGCCTTTGCGTGAATAACTACGCGGGCATTTGGTGGCAGAGGTTGCACAGATGCTAAGACTGTTTTGTAACACATGACTGAAAGGCTCATATCTGCACTGGTATCGCGCAGGCGCATAAATGCCATTCCACCGCTACGTTCGTTGAGCTCTGAGATCTCGCCCTCAATCCAGATGGGGCCTAAACGATCGAGATACTCCTTAATTGCTTCAGTGACGACGCGTACTGGCGCAGGTTTCTCACTTGAAGTTTCGAACATGAGCCCAGCCTAATAGACTCACCCACATGGATTCAGGCAAACGCGTACTTCTCGCCGCCCCCCGTGGATATTGCGCTGGCGTTGATCGTGCCGTCATCACAGTCGAAAAAGCGCTTGAGGCTTACGGCGCACCTGTCTATGTCCGTAAAGAGATTGTTCATAACAAGCACGTTGTCTCCACTCTTGAACAAAAGGGTGTCATCTTTGTTAACGAGACAGATGAAGTCCCTGAAGGCAAGACCGTAATTTTCTCAGCCCACGGAGTATCACCAGCCGTGCACGAGCAGGCAGCAGCACGAAGTCTGAAAACAATTGATGCCACTTGCCCGCTTGTCACCAAGGTTCATCATGAGGTCCGCCGCTTTGCCAATGAAGAGACAGAGATTTTGCTTATCGGCCACGAAGGCCACGAAGAAGTTGAAGGAACAGCTGGCGAAGCTGTCGGCAAAGTAAGAATTGTCGATGGCCTTGAAGGTGCGCGCACTGTTGAGCCAACACCTGGAAAGAAACTTGTTTGGCTATCACAGACCACTTTAAGTGTTGATGAGACTCTCGAAGCTGTCGCTATCTTGCGCCAACGTTTTCCAGAAATTCAAGATCCACCATCAGATGACATTTGCTATGCAACACAAAATCGCCAAGAAGCGATTAAGGCGATTGCACCTCAAGCAGATCTCGTACTTGTTGTTGGTTCAACTAATTCATCGAACTCTGTCCGCCTTGTAGAAGTTGCCCTGGAATACGGTGCAAAGAAGGCTTACCTCATTGACTATGCATCAGAGGCAAATGATGAGTGGCTCATCGGTGTACAGACTGTGGGTCTCACAAGTGGAGCATCGGTTCCTGAGATCTTGGTGCGCTCAGTTCTTGAGTGGCTCAGTCTTCATGGCTATAGCAATGTTGAAGAGGTGCGAGCAACGGAAGAGACACTTCTCTTCTCACTCCCACCAGAACTTCGCAAAGATCTCAAGGCGATGGGTAAGTAACCTTTAACTACGTGGCTTTGGCTTACGTGATTTAGCTTTTTCATTGAGGAACATAAACCAACCGTAGACGGCAGCGGCAAGCATCCATGGGCCAACTGAAGCTAGACCAGCCAAGATATCTATACCAAGTCGAGAGATCGCAAGACCATCCGCAATGAGGAAATAGATTGAAATAACTGCACCAAGAACAAGTGGTGGAGTAACCGCTGAAACATAACGTGTACCTGGGCGTCCAAAGCGGATGCCGCCAAAAGTTGATACAACAATGACTAGCCCTGTGAGGATTCCAGGACCACTACGAAGTGTGAGTTCGACAAAGGTAAAGAGGGAGATAAAGAGAATCTGCAGAACAACAACGCCCTGCTTCTTAAGGCCAGGGCCGGTAATGACGGGGCGTGTACTTGTCATTCCTCCTCCTTCACCTCTTCTGCATCGATGAAGTCATCTTCTGCAGTAACTTCATCGTTCTTTAGCTCGCGTACCTCAGCTGGCGCATCGGGGTAGGCGAGTGCGAGTTTATCTTTATCTCCAGAAACCCCATAACTCAAGATCTTTGCAGCAGCGCGCTTAACGGTGGATTCAGCTGTTGGAATCAACTCGGCATAGGCCTTGGAGAGTGAGTTGATCGCTACTCCTACCCTGATGATGCGCTCATGGAGACGAGTTAAATCCTTCATAAATGACGCTGC
>Ga0315899_10001419_pt1 | contig 27265 bp, 20 predicted proteins | sample LakEriMetagenome_2_FD_203518 | JGI IMG/M metagenome (GOLD analysis project Ga0315899, IMG submission 203518) | Freshwater fungal communities from buoy surface, Lake Erie, Ohio, United States - Buoy 4 MA112 | ecosystem: Environmental > Aquatic > Freshwater > Lake | place: USA: Lake Erie, Ohio... | reverse complement strand
TCGAAGCTTCCGGGGGTATAACGGAGGCTAATATCGTAGGATTTGCTGAGGCAGGAGTTCACTTTATTTCCGTGGGTGCCTTGACACATCACGTTAAAAGCTTAGATCTTAGTCTAAAGGCGATAATTCATTAGTATGATTCGAGTCGTTTACAGACTTGCTATTCCTATGACCTGTACCGTATCAATTCTTCAAGTAGGGTGGAGTCTTCCTCCAGTTTATTGCCTATAACCACAAGGTTTGCACCCGCCTCATGTGCTGTTTGAATGGAAGCAATTGTTCGTAATCCCCCGCCAATAATTAAGGGATTCCCAAGCGCACTCAATTCGCGTATGATTTCTTCTGAAACTGGGGTGCGCGCCCCACTTCCTGCATCAACATACAAGCAATCCATACCTAAGAGAATTCCAGCTTTTGCCGTTGAAGCGATGTGTGTCACATCGTTTTGAGGAATTGGTGCAGTACCCGAAACCCGCTCTACAGCCGATTGAATGCCTCCATCCACTAAAATGTATCCGGTACTAAGTATTTCTATGTTCGATTGAAATAGCAGATCTGCGGCTTCTACCTGTTGTCCGATTAAATACCTTGGGTTCCGACCCGATATTAGCGATAGAAAAAGTAAACCATCTGCGCGCGTGTCCAGTTGTTCCGTCCCCCCGGGAAAGATTATCAATGGGATCGATGTGGTCGCCTTAATTAATTCAATTGCGCTACTCATCTGTTCCGAATTCACGGTACTTCCCCCAATAAAAATAAATTCCGGGGAAATCGCGCAAATCGCTTGCAGTTGCCTCGTAAATTGCGCTTCATTCACGGCTTTTTCCGGGTCTACTAAAATTGCGATTCCTCGATTAAGTTTTGATAATTTAGCGAGGAGTGGTTTTTGGTTACGCATAGGTAGCAATGGAAAGTATAACGTTCTTAACAAACAAGCTTTCACAGTTAACAATGAAATCTTTGGTGCCCGTTTCTACTACAAAAGTAAACTTCGTTCCGGTAATTGCGATGCAGCGCATTTGTTTTTTCCAATGGATTCCTTTGAGATTAATAAGTTTATAGAGGGCCTCCTTACAACTCCATACTTGCGTAAGTTGAATAACACCAACTTCACCATCGAATAATTCAAGTTCTTCGCTGCTGCAAAACCGATCCGATAGGGGTGTAATTCGATCCGAAACTTCTTCAATATCGCATCCGAAGGGTATCGTTGCGTGCGCAAACAAGGCCCAATGTGCAGTATGACTTATTCCTATATGTATGTCCGATTTGTTCAATTTAGGCTTCCCGTTTTCCCCATAAATAATTAATTCTTCACCAAATACCTCATGTTTAAGGTGGCGCACTGCATTGAATTCTTTTTTACGTTGGACATTTCCTAATGAATTCAGTTGGTTCGTTTCCTCTATCGTTAAGATGTTTTCGCCCATATTAAGCTTATCAATCTCACCAAGAAGCCAATCAACCAAAGCGTTATTTCCCTGCGTTTCATCCATAAGCGATTCGATTTTAGCCATTTGAGCGATATTCAAACCACAAAACTCGACATTTTTTTCTTTTTATTTTTTTAACATTTTGGCCATCCAAGTTAATATTTCTATATTTAGCAACTTAAATTTAATGTGTTCTTAGCAAAAATATACGAAAGAATATGCTGAAAAAATTACAGTTATTAGTGTTAAGCGTTTTGTTTTCAAGCGCTTACATGTTTGCTCAGTCGGGATTGGGAACCCTAAAAGGGATCGTAAAAGATCAGAAATCAGGTGAGGTAATCCCCAGTGCCAAGGTTTACTTGATGTCAGGAACTTCGATGAAAGGGAATGCCATTACAGATGACAAAGGTGAATTTCAAATTAATGCCATTTTACCGGGTACATACGACGTAAAGATTACTAATAAAATTGAGGGTTATCAAGATGCACTCGAGCAAGGCGTTGTCATTTCTTCGGATAAAATCACCTTCTTGGAAAAACTTACCCTTGGTAAACCTGAGAATGAACTCCAAAAAGATGAGGTAAAGGTTACCCGCTATAAAGTTCCGTTAATTGACAAGGATGGTGGGGCAACAGGTGCGGTACTCGGGAGAGAAGACATCTCGAGAATGCCTGTGCGTTCTGCGGCCGGTGTTGCGCAATCTGTTGGTGGAGTAAATACGAACGAAGGAAGCGGTGAAATATCAGTAAGAGGTTCTCGTTCCGATGCCACGTATTTCTTTATTGATGGGATCAAAGTGCGTGGTTCTGCTAACTTACCTAAAGCAGCGCTTGAAGAAGTTTCGGTAATTACAGGTGGGGTTCCCGCAAATTACGGTGACGTGACTGGTGGTATTATCTCGGTTACCACAAGAGGTCCGTCGGCTATATATTTTGGTAGTATTGAAGCAGTTACTTCTGGTGCGTACTTTAAAGGCGCAGATCCAAATGGGTATGACGGTAAGGTAATTGGACTCGATAAATTCGGATACAACTTAATTGAAGGAATGTTATCCGGACCGCTTTGGATGCAAAAAGATTCTGCGGGCAATAAAACTCGCCCATTATTAGGTTTCCTTGTTTCTGGTAACCTTACTGATGAATTAGATAACCGTCCATTGGCAGGCGGTGGATGGCGTGTCACAAAAGAAACCAGAGATGAGTTGCTTTCTAATCCACTTCGTCCAACATCAACTGGTTTCGGAACCTTTCATAATGCATTGTTTTTACAGAATCCATTAGATGCAGAAGGTAATCCAACAGCAGATTCGGATTTTGAAAAAGTTCCTTGGAGAATGAATGCTAGAAATACAACGATTTCTGGACAAGGTAAGATCGATGTGAATACCGGACCATCAGTAAACTTACAATTTGGAGGTTCATTAAATTACTTTAGAGCGTCAAATTACTCTTATGCAGCTTCGCTTTTGAACTTTACTAATTTTGGTGAGTCAAAAGGACTAGATTATCGTGTATATGGTAAAATCTCACAGCGTTTTACTAACGATAATAAAAACAGCAAAATCAAATCGGCGAATTACACCTTAATGGTTGATTACAGTAAAACGCTTCGTGATTCATACGATCCAAAGCATCAATACAACATGTTCAACTATGGTCACGTTGGTAAATTTACTACCCGTCGCACACCATCTTATCAGTTTAATGACAACCTACAACGTTGGGAGCACAACGGATTTAAGGATTTAGAGGTTGCATTCTCTCCTTCTGAAACCAATGCTGCATTAGCTGCAATTACTACACAATACTATAACATCTATCAAGATGATGCGCTAGGTCATTACGAAAACTTATTCCAAATCCAACAAGGTAATGCCTTAAGAAATGGGGATGCTCCACAAAGCGTTTATGGCATTTGGTCGAATATTGGTTCTCCGTCAAATGGCTTTGGTAAATTTGAAAACGATCAGTTCCGTGTAACGGGTGCGGGTTCCTTAGTGATTGGAAATCATAGCATTTCACTTGGATTTGAATACGAACAACGAATCGACCGAGGGTGGTCTGATGGAGATCAAGGGCCTGTTGCCATTTGGTCTATTGCTCGTCAGTTGATGAACTTCCACATTGAAGAGCTTGATTATGCTTCTGGTGTAATTACAGATTCAGGATCTTTTAAAGCAATCACTTACGATCGCTTAAATGCTGGATATGCGAGTCAATCAGGAACTGGAATATATGGTGGTCAGTTGAATAACGACAACCAGTCTTTCTTTGATTACAGTGTAAGAAAAGCACTTGGGTTAAACATCGCTGGTGATGATTATGTAGATATAGATATGTATGACCCAAGCATGTTCCAATTTGATATGTTTTCGCCGGATGAATTAATGAATGGAGGTAATTCATTTGTTTCTTACTACGGATTTGATCATACAGGAAAGAAAGTTAAAGGAACTACCGATATTAATAAATACTTCAATGAGTTCGATGAGAATGGAAATTACAAGCGATTTATTGGGGCATTCCAACCTACCTACATGGCCGGATATATCATGGATAAATTTGCGTTCAAGGACATCGTATTTAACGTTGGTTTACGTGTAGATGTATTTGATGCAAATCAACCAGTTCTTAAAGATCCTTACCTTTTCTTTAATGCACGTACTGTTAAAGAAGCGAAAGAACTTAAAGCAAATGATCCAGGACAGTACAATTGGGTAGTTATTCCTGAAAGTATGGGTGATGATTACATCGTTTATGTGAATGATATTTCAAATCCAACAGGTATTAATGGATTTAGAACAGGAGATCAATGGTACAACGCAGTAGGTACAACGGTTGAAGATCCTAAAACAATTCAAGGTGCTGGTGGTATTGCTCCATGGGTATTGAATCCAGGGCAAACCGCACCGGATGCAACTGCGTTTGAAGACTACAAAGCTCAAATTAACGTGATGCCTCGTATCGCTTTTTCGTTCCCGATTTCTGAGAAAGCTTCGTTCTTTGCGCATTATGACATCTTAACTAAGCGTCCGACCTCAGGTTTCCGTTTTGATCCATACGAGTATCAATACATCCAAACACGAAGTGCCGTTATTTCAAACGCGAATCTTAAACCAGAAACCACAGTGGATTATGAATTAGGATTCCAACAAGTATTATCGCCGACATCTTCATTGAAAATCTCTGCGTTCTACCGTGAACAACGTAATAACGTACAGTTAATCAATGTATTCATGGCCTACCCGGCGTCTTATAAAACGTTTGGTAACCGTGACTTCGGTACGGTTAAAGGAATGACAATTGCATACGACTTACGTCAAACTGGAAATATCCGTATGACAGCAAACTATACCTTACAGTTCGCTGATGGTACAGGTTCTGATGCAACGTCTATGGCAGCATTCATCAATGCAGGTATTCCTAACCTAAGAAATATCTTCCCGTACAGCTATGACCAACGTCATGCATTCGCTATTACGTTCGACTATCGTTACGGTGAAGGTAAAGACTATAACGGACCAAAAATTGGTGGATTCAATGTCTTAGAGAATACCGGATTGAACATCTTTACGAACATCAATTCAGGGTATCCGTATTCTGCACAAACATTCATTACAGATGAAGGGATTGGTAACTTGAACGCGGGGATTAGCGGTACAGTGAATGGTTCACGTATGCCTTGGACGTATCGATTAGACATGCAGTTGGATCGAAACATTACCATAACCCACAAATCAAAAGACGCGAAAAGCAAGGATAAAGAAAAAGTTTCTAATTTGAACATTTACATCCGTGCAACGAACTTGTTTAACCAATTCAATATTCTTTCAATTTACCGTGCTACAGGTAATGCGGATGACGATGGGTATTTAGCTGCTGCAGCGAGTCAAACGTCAATCCAAAATCAAACAGATGAACAAGCATTTCGTGATTACTACTCCATGAAGGTGAATAATCCGTTTAACATTAGTGTTCCTCGTACCATTCGTCTTGGAGTAAAATATGATTTCTAAAATAAATAGCATAAAGGTTATGAAAAAGCAATTATTTGCCACATTTATCGCAATTGTATTCATTGGTTCAAATGCCTTGGCATATTACGGACCAAACGATAAAAGTAAAAAGCCAACAGGGAAACCAAAAGCAAACTGTAGTCCAGCTACGGCAAAATACATCATGGAATTTAATGATGTACGGGCCTTGATTGAGCAAGGTGGTTCCATGTTTCAAAACCGTCAGAACGGGGTGGCTGCCTATGAGGTGCCAAAAGGAAGTAATCGCTTTGCGATTTTTGCCGGTGCACTTTGGATGGGTGGAACGGACGTAAACGGGCAGCTTAAACTTGCCGCATTGCGTTACCGTCAAGGGAACGACTTTTGGCCTGGTCCATTATCGGTTACTCCAGGCACGGGAAATTATAATCCCCTGTTTCCGGTAGGAGATGGTGCAATTCGTGATTTTGGCGAGGCGAATATCGATCCAGATCAGTGTATTGCATACGATCAATTCTACACGATTCGTAAAGCGGAAGTAATTCGTTTTAATATTTGGTGGGAATGCCAAGCAGGAATTACAACAGAATGTGATGATGTTCAAGCACCTTCGAATGAAGAATTGAACAGAATCTACAACTGGCCAGCGCATGGTGATGTTTCTAAAGGACAAGATTATTTCTTGGCTCCTTATTATGACAGAGATCAGGATGGAAATTATAATCCGGATAACGGTGATCACCCGTGGTATGATGACATCTTAGGTCGAGATGACATTCAGTGTGGATTTGACCGTCGAATTTCTTTGTTTGGTGATGAAACGCATTGGTGGGTATTTAATGATAAAGGAAATATTCACACCGAGACGAATGGAGATCCAATTGGGATGGAAATTCGTGCGCAAGCCTTCTCCTTTGCTACAAACGATGAGGTGAATAAAATGACCTTCTACAACTATGAGTTAATAAACCGTGGTACACAAACACTTTACGATACATATTTCGCTCAGTACTTGGATGCGGATGTTGGAAATTATGCGGATGACTACGCAGGCTGTGATGTTTCTCGTGGATTGGGTTATATGTATAACGGTGACCTTAATGATGAGAACGATGGTGGTAAACTAGGGTATGGGGATAATCCGCCAGCAATCGGATGTGACTTCTTCGAAGGTCCGTATCAAGATGCAGATGGGATCGATAACCCAGGTCCTTATTTCGATAATGCAACGCAATCATTAGTAGTTCCTACAGTAGTTGATGCCTTAGCAAATAATGGTATCGTTTACAAAGGAATTGGTATTGGGTATTCCGATGGTATTATTGATAACGAGCGTTTTGGTATGAGAAGATTTACTTATTATACCTCAACGTCAGCATATCCGTACAATGATCCTGGTCCTGCAGCAGAATTTTATAATTTCATGGAAGGTCAATGGGCAAATGGTTCCGAGATGTATTATGGTGGATTAGGTAGTACACCAGGAACGCTTTCTGATTATATGTTCCCTGGAACTTCAGATCCATTGCATTGGTCTACTGCTGGTACAGACATGTCTGGAGCATATCCAAACGGATGGGATGAATCAACAAACAATAACCCTGCGGGTGACCGTCGTTTTGTTCAGTCTGCTGGTCCGTTCACCTTAAAACCAGGTGCGGTGAATAACATTACCGTTGGTATTGTTTATGGACGTAGTACAGAAGGTACCCTAATGGCATCTGTTGACGCGATGAAGCGCGCCGATACCAAAGCACAAGCATTGTTTGATGCATGTTTCAAAATCTTATCTCCACCGGATGCGCCGAAATTAACAATCCAGGAGCTAGATAAAGAGTTAATCTTAATGATTGAAAACCCTATTTCTTCAAATAACTATCAAGAAGGTTATGAAGAGGTAGATGAAATCAATATTCCCGATCCAACCGTAGATAGAAAATACCGTTTTGAAGGGTATCAAATCTTCCAATTAAAGAATCAAGATGTTTCCATTTCAGACATCGCTGATCCAACAAAGGCTCGTTTGGTTGCACAATGTGACATTAAAAACAGTATTTCTCGCCTCATCAATTTTGAATTTGACGAAGCATTAGGATTCTCAGTTCCTGTAGAAAAAGTGGATGGTGAAAACAAAGGAATTCGTCACTCATTCCAGGTAACTGAAGATGCCTTTGCACAAGGGGCTCGACGTTTAGTAAATCACAAAACATATTATTATGTTGCGGTTGCGTATGCGCACAATGAGTTCAAAAAGTATGATCCAAATGATCCATTGTTGTTAGACGGTCAAAAAATGCCGTATATCTCTTCTCGTTTGAATTTTGACGGTACTGCGATTAGCTCTACACCAGCAGTTCCGCACAACCCAATGCCAGAGGCTGATGGTACCTATCAATTGGTTAGTTACGGTTCTACGCCGAAAATCACACGCCTTGATGGCTACGGTAATGGAAACCGTTCCTTAGAATTTACCGATGAGTCATTGAATAAAATTTTGAGTGACGGGTTTATGGAAGATCCAGAATATGCTGCAGGCCAAGGTCCAGTGAACATTAAAGTGGTTGACCCATTAAACTTGAAAGGTGGATATTTTGAGTGTCGTTTTAGAAACTATACGCCAACTTCTCCAGGGAATGCAGCCGATACAGCAAGTTGGGTGATTTATCGCTACGACACAAAAGGTGGAACCATTCAAGATTCCGTAAGTTCTGATGTTACGATTGCAGGAGACAATGAGCAAATCATACCAGCATGGGGAATCTCGGTTCAAATTCACCAAGAAAACTACTACTTCCCTTCAGGGTCAGGTAACATTACGGCAAAAACAACGGATATGATTGAATCTTCCATGACCTATGGGGATTCATCTAAGCGTTGGTTAATGGGCGTTCCTGATAACGACGCATTTTTCCCGACCAATTGGATCCGTTCGGGAGATTATGCACCAATAACTGATGAGAATGACCCAGGTTATGAGTGTCAACCCAACGCACCTGTTTATTTAAATCCGTGTAATTATCCGGACGAAGCCGGAGTTGATCCTGACCAAAACTATGAAGGTATTTTGGAAGGAACGATTGCGCCGCATCGATTAACAGGATATCAGGCGGACTACATGCCGTTAGCTTATTGTGGAACATTTAACGGTTCTTCTCGTCAAAATGCATCGATTTCGTTCTTACCAAGTGTGAACATCGTGATGACTAGCGATAAGAGCAAGTGGACGCGTTGTCCGGTGGTTGAGCTTGGACGCACCGCTGGATTAAATGTAGGGGGCGCAATACCAGGAGCCTTAAGAAAAAGCCCAAGTGTAGATAAGAATGGGGATGCGGATGGTACGGGTACCGGAATGGGTTGGTTCCCAGGGTATGCGGTAGACTTAGAATCTGGTGCTCGCTTGTACATGGCATTTGGAGAGAATTCTTTCCTAGGCGGTGAAAATGGAGCAGACATGGTTTGGAATCCAACGTCAAATTTTGTGAGTAACGTAGGAACGCCATTGATGGGGGGTATGCATCCTATCTATGTATTTAGTTACAATCAGAAGTCAATCAACGCATACAACTCAAGTTTTGATTTCCCAGCGTATACTCCAGGGGTATCGGACGTAAATGCAAACAATGTTGCGTATCAAAAGTACCTAGAGGTCGAAGCAAACAATACGCAATCTAAGCGTGATTTATACGGTAGTTTGACTTGGATTTCTTACCCAATCTTGGCGCCAGGTCAATCTTTATTATCAACCGATGTAACCATTCGTTTACGTATTAATAAAGAATACAAGAATTTCACGGCAACGGGTGCAAACGGTGGTAAGCCAATGTACGGGTGGTCGATGGATGAAATCGCCACAGAAGTTGGATCGCATGATGCCTTGAAAGATGCCTTGAAAATGATTAATGTGGTTCCAAATCCATATTATGCATACTCGGATTATGAGCGTACGCGAATTGAGACCAAGGTTAAGATCACGAATCTTCCTGAGAAATGTACCGTTAAGATTTATTCAGTGAATGGTAAATTGATTCGTACCTTCAAAAAGGACAGTCCAGTAACTTCATTGGATTGGGATTTAACGAATAACAAGGCGATTCCAGTGGCTGGTGGTGTTTACCTCATTCACGTGGAAGTTCCTGAAATTGGAGAGGTGGTATTGAAGTTCTTTGGTGGTATGAGAACACCAGATTACCAAGGAATCTAATCATTAATTATAGATAGCATGAAATCGATTAGTAAGTATAGTTTAATTTTTGCAGCAGCGTGTTCTTTGTCAGCTTTTGCTGGAAATGAAGATCGTGTAGGATCTGCGGGTGCTTCCCATTTATTGGTTAATCCATGGGCTCGTGGTTCGGCGATCGGTGACGCGGGGGTAGCTACAATTAATGGCTTAGAAGCGCAGTATAATAACATCGCAGGCTTGGCATTTTTGGATAAAACACAAATCAAATTCAATTATTCAAATTGGATGGGTAATGCCGGGATTAGTTTGAATTCTGCTGGATTTGCTCAGCGTGTAGGTGAATCCAATGTAATTGCTGTGAGTATTCAATCCATGAATTATGGCGACGTTCCCATTACTACGGTAGCAAACCCTGAAGGAAATATCGGATATTTCTCTCCGCGTGCAAATATTTTCAATGTAGGCTTCGCAAAGAAGTTCTCTTCGTCAATTTATGGGGGGATCAACTTCAAAGTGGTAACCGAGAGTATTTACAACTTAAAGTCAAACGGAATTGCCCTAGATGCCGGAATTCGCTATGTAACGGGTGAGCAGAATCAAATCAAATTTGGTATCGCCTTAAAGAATGTAGGTCCGGTGATGAAGTTTAAAGGCGATGGGTTAGCGAATCAAGTGGAGTATGTTTCAAGCGGTTTTATTGCTTCGTTAGAACAGCGTTCTGCGACGTATGAATTACCTTCTTTGCTCACAATTGGTGGATCTTATGATTTCATTTTTAGTGATGCCAGTAAATTAAATGTAGCCCTCGCATTTCAAGCGAATTCATTTTCTAAAGATCAATATAGAATTGGCCTAGACTATGGAATGTCAACGGAAAAAGTTGCCTTCAATGTGCGTGGGGGTTTTGTGTATGAAAATGGAATTTTCGATGCAGAGAATCGTTCTAATGCGCTTACAGGTCCTACGGCTGGTTTCTCTGTAGATGCGCTTGTTGGTAAGAATAAAAGTGCATTAGGCGTTGAGTACTGCTCGCGTTTTGCCGGTGTATTTGGTATCATTCACACACTCGGGGTAACGATTAGTTTAAAATAAGAATTTATATTATTTTTGTTGAACAAGAGGGCTTCGGCTCTCTTGTTTGCGTTTAATCCCTTTTAAGATGTCACAAATTAATTACTATTCGGCTGAAGGCCTACAAAAATTAAAGGATGAATTGTATGACCTGGCTCATGTTCAACGTCCATCCATTTCGAATCAAATCGCTGAAGCACGAGATAAAGGTGATTTGTCAGAAAATGCAGAATATGATGCCGCCAAAGAAGCACAAGGTATTCTTGAAATGCGCATTTCCAAATTGGAAGCTGTAATCGCGAATGCGCGATTGATTGATGATGCGAATATTGATAAGTCCCGTGCGTTTATTTTATCCACAGTAAAGATTCGTAATAAAGCGAATCAAATGGAAATCGAATATACGCTTGTGGCTGAAAGCGAAGCGGATATCAAGCTCAGAAAAATTTCAGTAGATTCCCCAATAGGTAAAGGAATATTAGGTAGGAAAGTAGGTGAAATAGCTGATATTCAAACCCCTGGTGGCATGATGCAATTTGAAATCCTCTCAATAACACGGTAATGGCCAGTATTTTTTTGCGGATTGTTAACGGTGAACTTCCTGCCTACATTCTTGCGCAAGATGAATTTCATATGGCGATTTTAGATATCAATCCGCTGGTGCAAGGGCATGTGTTGGTTTTTCCAAAACAGGAGGTAGATTACTTATTTGATTTAGACCATGATTCCTATCAAGCACTCATGGCGTTCACAAATCGCGTAGCGATCCGATTAAAAGAACTTGTACCATGTACCCGAATAGGAGTTTCTGTCATTGGATTAGAAGTGCCGCATGTACACGTTCATTTAATTCCATTAAATTCGATTAATGACATGAATTTTTCTCGTGAGAAAGCGCCATTGGATATAAGCTTGGCAAACAAATTGGTAGCAACATTTGAGTTAAGGTAAATCCATGAAATTGAAAAGTTTAATCTGGTTTTGTTTAGGATGTTCGTTTTTTGCAACAGCATCGGATACCACTCGCATCTTGTTCATTGGAAATTCCTTTACAGGAAACAATGACATGCCTGGAATTTTTCAGAAAATTAGTAAAGCAAAAAATAAGATTATACACGTTGAGAAATGTTGGAAAGGAGGCGCTTCGTTAAAGGACCAAACGTTACGTCCTGAGTTGTTTACAACAATAAAAAAAGGAAATTGGGATGTGGTTGTTGTGCAAGGTTGGTCAAAAGAGTTTGTTCAAAAGAAAGAGTACATCGATTCGGTCACGCTTCCCTATGCGGGAATGATTATTGATACGATTAACGCATATAATCCCTGTGTTCAAATTCTCTTTTATGAAACATGGGGCTATTTTAATGGATGTGAAATGGACTCTACTCAGCTCTCTTACGAACAAATGAGTGATACCATCATTAAGGGATATTCCTATCTTAACTCACGGTATAACTACCCTGTGGTTCCTGTGGGACGCACGTGGTTGAGCTTTCGTCAAAAATATCCGAATATTAATCTATACGATACCGATTTATATCATCCAAGTAAACTCGGATCCTACTTGGCTGCTTCTACCTTCTTCACGTGTATTTTTCATGAATCGCCTGTAGGTGTAACCACAAAAACGATTAGTTATTCTGACGCAAAGCTGATTCAACAGCACTGCGAACAAACGGTTTTACCTAGTCTTGAAAAAAACGGATTTTCTAGTAATTATTTTCTTTTGTCGGCAGCAACGGATGGGAAAGGCCGCTATCGATTAAAAGCTGAGGCACACTACAGCGAACAAGCGAAAATCACATGGTATATTGCAAAAGATAAAGTCTTCAAAGGATCTAGCTTAGAATATTTTTATTCCGCTCCAGGAACCTATACGGTCAGGTTAAAAGTAGAAGAGCCCTGCGGTACGCGCTGGTTTGCTCAGAAAATCAACTTTAAAGGAAAACAGAAAATCAAGAAGTAGGAGGAGATTTCCTGATTTTTAATCCAATTAAGATTCGATTATACAACGAAGCCAAGGGCTCGATGTATTGTGTCATTAAAAAGAAAAATAATACGGCCATAACCGAAACCCCCGCACTTGAAATCGGATCTAAACTGCGATTAAACGCGTAAGGTACAAGTCCAAAACCAAACACGCCGCCATATAAAATTATTACATGGATTACATAAATAGGGAAGGTATTCTGACCCATTTTAAGAAATCTGGGGAAATTAATATTAACCCTACTATCCAAAAACATTAAACTTCCGAGTACCATGAGTACTTGTCCGAATCTCACAAAATGAGTGGAGTCTAATTCCAGTACGCTGTGATGACTCATTCCAATAGACTCTATGAAAGTATCTAAGGCATGCAACACGGACTGTGTAAAGAAGTTAAAGCTTAGCCCAAGTACAATAAATCCAATGCTAAACCATGCTTTCTTAGAATGATGTTCATAGGTCCGAACAATACTTCCGATAACACCGCCGAGCAGAACATAACTGGAATAGCGCAAAATCCCAAAATCCGAAAATGGTCCGTAAAACATATTTTGAATGAATTTCGGGAAGCCGTGCGGCCAATAACTTGGCGGGTTACCTTTGGCAACTGAAGCTTCATCCGTTTGAATATAATCTTTTAAATATGCGTAGGCTAACAAAATCAACAGTGCACCGAGTAGATAATACCAATGCATTGCCCCAACCTTAATTAATTTTTTAAATCCAAATAATACCAGCAGTAAGAAAATTCCTATCCCTATAGATTGCAACACGTGGAATGCGTAAAGCCAATCTAAGTGCCATTCTGATCCGTAATAAATATCCTTTCCAATGGTATGAAAAGATAATTGTATGGCATAGCCCCAAAACAATAATTCCAATACGCGCTTGAAGCCTTTACGAACGCGTTCATTCTCAAAGTATGAAAGTTTAGGGCTGGCACCAGTTAATAAATACACAAAGATTAATCCACTGGTAGTAAAGAATAATGGAGAGGTTAAGCCATGTAAGTTGTGCCACAGCGCGTAAATCCAATTACTACCATCTCTGTATTGATTGGCTAATGCCGCGCCTGTGAAATGACCTTCTAGCATCATTATAATGGCGATTGATCGGGCGAAATCAATAAAATATAACCTAGGCTTAGCAGATTTTTTTTCAGTCGTCATAGGACAAAGTTAGTAGAATCTCACGTGTTCTTATTTTTTAAGAAAGGTAAAATATACCCGAAGGGGTTCTTTGATATCCTCAAAATAGAGATCCGCATAACAGCTCGAGTGTTTACCTGTGAACATGGGGGTAAATTTGAAGAATACTTCAGATTCATTTTCTGCAATGGATTTCATTTCATATTGCAAGCCTTCTTGACTAAATCGTACTTCACTTAATTGAAGTTCGCTCGCATCATGATTAATTAGGATGCGTTTTGTTACTTCCACACCTTCTTTGATTTCATCCTGTTGAACTAAAGGTTCTGCCGTAATTCGTTGCAGATTTTGGTGTTGAATCCGGGTCATGTATAGGATTTCCACTTTACGCTCAATACTCGCGGCGACTGAGTAAACGGAAGATGCTTTATCCTGAAGATTATCTGATGTACTCTGATTGGCGGCAAATTCTCCTAAGGGAACTTCAACAATCTCGAGAGAGATTGCTTTATTCTTATCAAGAATTTCTTTCAGTTCACCCTGTTGATATTCCAAAAAGAACTTTTGAACAGACGAGATTCTACGTTGTGTCAGGTTCACATTGTATTGTGTCACGTTCAAAGGACTTGCATACCCTCTTGCAAATAATTGCACGGAGTTTCCCCGCGCTAATTCATTCCGAACGGAGTCATATAATTTCAATAATATGTAATAGCCCCTATCAACTTTACTTGAAAAAAACGTTGCCAAACTACTTTTGTCTAATACACTGTCCAAATACCCGTTGCGAGCTTTTACATAATCAGTATAAAGCATGTCGTATGGTAAGTTGCTTTTTTTAGCATAAGACTTAGGATTCGGGTAATCGTTCCTAAAATACAAGGCCACTGGAAATTCAATTCGGTTGCTATCCGTTGGAATACTATCTGGAGGTGGTGGAATATTAATTGGTCGCTCAATTCGTGCAAAATAGATATCACTACAACAGGTTGGATTTTTTTTTGCTTTACTTCCTAACCGATTCGAGGATACGAATACACTGTCAGCTTGCCTGAAATAATATAAATCGTTCGCCGGACTGTTTATAGGCTTCCCCATATTTTTTGGTTTGGAAAATTGCATTTTATCCAACAGGTTGGATTCAAATACATCATATCCACCATAGCCATAATGCCATGGCGAAGAAAAGTACAAGCGGTTTGAATCCACATCCATCCACGGAGTGATTTCATGTTCAATGCTGTTAATAGAAGCAATATTCTTTGGTGTATCAAAGGTCCCATTCGCTTTTATCCCTGCAAACCAAATATCCATTCCCCCTTTGCCTCCCTCTCGGTCGGATGAAAAGAACAGATAGTTTTTTCCATTTTTAAGCTTAACCCAACACGGATTGGTAGTATTAGACCCTTCCATATTAATAATCCCCGGTAAGGTATCAATTTGATTCACCCCATTTTCTTGCTTGAATCGAGCGATTTTACATTGATAATTATACCCCTTATCATTACAAATGCTATAATAATACCACCCTTTATCATCAAAACTCCCATTTCCGGTGCTACGTTCCGGTGCTGATAATTGCTCCCACTGGTTTGGAGATGAATAGCTTTGTTTTGACGAATCAAAACTAGAGGTATACGTTCTGGTACGATAGAACTTAGTATATACTTCTTCGTTGGTATTGATGGAATCGGCCTTTAATGAAGAAAAGTAAAATACCCCATTCTTGAATAGATGTCCAAATTCCGCATCGTAGGAGTTTACACTGTCAGGCATAGATAACAATGGACTATTCACCAAGGAAACCGTTGACTTAATCGCGAATTCCGTTGATTTTATTTCTTGTTTTGCTCGAATGTACGCAAACCCCTCTGGATAGGCAGCCGCTTCCTTATATGCTTTTTTAAATAGTGCCAAGGCTTTGCTATAATCTCCTGTTTGCTTCACCATGAGGGCATAATATATGAGCGCATTAGGATATACTAATTCTGGATCTGCAGCATACACTTTTGAATACCATTTAGCGGCCTCGGCATAGTTCTTATAGGCTCGTTGCGTTTCTGCTTGTTTCCAATGTAAATCAACTGAAACAGAATCCATGTGAATAGCCTGCTCATAAATTTTTGATGCATAATAATAATCCCCCTTCTGAAATTGCTCATCTCCGAAAGAAATTAAATCCTTCAGTTTTACTTGACCTTCAACGCAGAAGACCAACAAAGTGGCAATTACGGTTAAATAAAGTCTGGGCATACGCGATGATCAATTCGCTTTGGTTTAAAACGATACATTATATAACGAACGGCAATTTCAAAGCCACCACGCGCCTTACTTGCCGGAACTAACTTTGAGGTATTAATGTCATAACTTAAACCAACAAACCAATCCTTGTATTCACAACCAACCGATAAAATCTGTGCATCACGAGCACGCGACCATACGCCTGCTAATAGGGCTTTGTGAATATAATTCCGGTCACTTCCCGGTAAATAGTAGCGTACAGAACTGCCTAACATCAACTCGTCGTATGTTCCCTGTTTTGAATATTGCAATGAAGGCAAGATATCCCAGCGTGCATTGAGTGCTTGGCTGTATTTAACTTGCCAAACCCATCGCAGATCACGTTTAATTACATCCTGATAAAATCCCTGGTTAGGTTGATTTAAATTGAATGCGCTTAATCCAATTTTTAGGTAATGGCGCGCAGAAATATTCCATCCATATTGTGCGCCTAATCCAATATTGGCATTGGTTTTACGATCCGTCTGAAAGGTTTCATTGGTGGGTAATAAGGGGTTAAAAATGTACCCATTGTATTGTGAATCAAAGTAGAACGCATCCGTATTTACTTGTCGATGATTAATACCTAGGTTAATTCCACCTGTAATAATATGAAGGGAGTCGGAGCTTAATTTGAACGTTTTTGATAAGGTAACCATGGCCTCAATGGTTTTGAGTTTGCCATCACCCGCTTGATCATGAAACATTAATAACCCGTAATTGAAATGCTTTGCTTTTCGATCAACACACACATTAAAGGTTTGAAATGGAACAGAAACACTGCGCCACTGATCCCTGAAATTTCCAATAAATCGGGTGTCCCCGTTAAACTCACCGGTATTTGCTGGATTTTGAAAGATCGGATTGTCGTTGAATTGAGACCAATGGATGTCTTGTCCATAGGCAATGAAATTAGCCAGTAACATAATAAGTACAACGATTCGCTTCACCTTGTAAATGTATCAAAAATGCCAATTAATTCAAAGACTTTAAGCGCTTAGGGTGTGCTCGACGATACTGGAAGGATTTTCCCATTAAATACAAGACCACTTCGTAGCGTGAATTCGGCAATGAACGCACCCATTTCCTCCGCACTGGTGGGGGCAACATATCCCGGAAAAGCATCTTGCAACATTTCTGTATTAACCGCACCCAAGCACAAACAGTTCATTCGAATACCGGAGTCTTTATGTTCTTCAGCAAAAACTTCCGTGAAATTTGTTATCGCTGCTTTCGATGCTGCATAAGCAGAAAGCCCTGGAAATTTAACGCTTCCTTGAAAGGCTCCCATGGTGCTAATATTCACTACATGCGCTTTACCTGCGTTAAGTCGCGGAAATAGCCATTGAATTAAGGCTACTGGACCGAAAAAATTAGTTTGCATGCACCGATGATAGGCTTCAATGGAGAGTGTTTCTGACGGACCTTGTTCCAAATATCCTGCGTTATTGATCAATCCATGAACCTCTGTGATTCCCGTAAAGTGCTCATTTAGCTGAGCGTCAACCGGTAAGGACAAGTCAAATGGAAGCACGGTAACATGTTTATTATCCTTATAAAATTCAGTTAATTCCGTTACGTTTCGACTTAATGCCACGATGTGCAGTTGGGGGTCGCTGGATAAATAGGAAAGAATTGCTTTTCCGATACCTCTAGAAGTTCCACAAACTACAATGCACTTACTCATCAAACGTAATGCTTACGGTTTCAGAACACGGGTCGGATTGGCAAGTTAATATATATCCGTCAGCAACTTCTTTGTCTGTTAAGGTATAATTCTGGCGCATACTAACCTTACCCGAAGTAACTTTTGCTCTACACGAACTGCAGACACCGCCTCGGCAAGAATAGGGCGGGTCTAAACGTTGTTCTTCAAGTCCTTCCAATAAGGTTTTCTTACCCGCTTGAAACGTGAATTCATGGGTTTGACCGTCCAAGGTTGCGGTAATTGCCACCGGACCATTGATTTTATTTGTGTTTTCTTTGGTGGCTTCTTTTTTCGGAGGCGTAAAATATTCACGTTTTATCTTTGTTTCAGGTACCCCAAAAAACAATAACCCGCGTTCAATTTCTTGCATGAATTCAACGGGTCCACACAATAAATATACATCGGATTGCAGCACTGTTAAATCGGCCTTTAATTCTTCCATTAAGGCGTTGTAGTCTAATCGACCATGCTTATATCCATCTTGGGATTCTTGACTTAAATACACGGTGGATTTAACCGAATCAAGAAGGGGTTTAAACACGATATCGCTCACTCGTTTAACACCAAAAAACACCCTAAAACTTTTACCTGGGTTATAGGCCTCAATCATTGATGCAACAGGAGTTATTCCACTGCCCGCAACAAAGGCACAAATGTTTTGCTCGCCGTTCAAGACAAACCCGCCCTCGGGGATATGCACTTTAACTGTACTCCCTTTGATCGTTTGGTCGTGTAGAAAAGGCGACATTTGACCGCCTTCAATTCGTTTTACGCCAATTTTGAATCCATTTTCGGATTTCCCGCAAATGGAATAAGACCTTCGTATTTGAACCCCTTTAAGGTCAATTTCTAAGGTAACATACTGCCCGGGTGTGAACTGCGTATTGAATGAATCTTTACTGTTTTTCTCTAGGGTTAAGACTACAAAATCAGGAGAAAGATGTTCTTTTTCCGTAATGGTTAATGTAGCCCACTGCAAGGATTTACTCCCGCTTAAAAATGAAAATATTCCCATGTTATTCGTCAAATGAGATGGTTATCTTATTACTAGTTGGTATGGCTTGACAGGTCAATACATACCCCCTTTCCACCTCCTCAGGCTCTAGGGCATAATTTACTAACATTTCGGCTTCGCCTTCTAATATCTTTGCTTTGCAAGTACAACATACGCCGCCCTTACATGCGAACGGTACGTCGGCTCCGGCACGCTGCGCTGCGTCTAATAAATTTTTATCCGACGCTTCCATTTGAAAGGAAATTAAGTCGTCGTCAATAATTAGTTCAACCTCACACGTACTGATTTTTCTTACTTCTTCGCTGGCATTCGTCTTTGTTGAATTCCCAGCATGGAATAATTCAAAATGGATTTGACTAGCAGCCAATCCCTTTTCTTCAAAAAAGGATTTCACACTAAGAATCATCTCCTCGGGCCCACAAACATATACTCCGTCTATGGTTTCGTGAGATAAAAATGCGTGATGTAATGCAATTAATCGGTCATGGTCGATGCGACCTTTCTGAATCGGAATGCCCTGGCTTTCTTGACTGAATACATGAAAAAGACGAAAGCGCGTTAAATAATTGTTTTTAAGTTGTTCCAGTTCTTCTGCGAACATCACTTTTGAAAAACCTTTATTTCCGAAGAATAAAGTCACCGAAGAATTGGGTTCTTCGTGCAATATAGCTTTAGCAATCGAGAGGATCGGCGTGATGCCACTTCCCGCAGCAAACAATACAATGTTCTTTTTCGCCGCTGGATTTGTTTGATATTTAAAATTTCCCGCTGGAGGCATAACATCAATGCAATCTCCAACGGTTAGTTGATCAAGCGCATAGTTTGAAAATACCCCCTGATTAACACGTTTAATTCCAACCCGATACGTGCCCTCAAATGGTGCGCTGCACAAAGAATACGATCGTCTGATTTCCTCACCATTAATTTGAGTTTTAAAGGTGAGGTACTGTCCGGCATTAAAGTTAAATGAGGCAATAAGTTCAGCTGGAATTTGCAGCGAAATTTCCGCAGAATCATCGGTTAATGAACGGATTGATGAAATGTGTACGGTATGAAATTTGAATGACATGCGGTATGTTGTGTGGGCAAAATTAAACAATTCAAATCGAACTCTTGTTCATATAAAAAATAAGATTCTGTACCGTCAGAATTTTACCCATTTTTTTAGGATTTGATTTGAGTATATTTGTATAATAATTGGAAGATATGGAAACATTAACGCAGGAAAAATTAGCAGAGAAATTTCAAGCAAAAATTGATGCGGATATTAAGATTGAACCCAATGATTGGATGCCGGACACCTATCGTAAAACCTTAATCCGACAGATTTCTCAGCATGCGCACAGCGAGATCGTAGGTATGTTGCCCGAAGGCAATTGGATAACCCGAGCCCCTTCGCTGCGAAGAAAGGCGGTGTTGTTAGCTAAAGTGCAAGATGAAGCTGGTCATGGCCTCTACTTGTATTCTGCAACCGAAACCTTGGGCGTGAGTAGAGAAGATACCATAGACGACTTGCATTCAGGAAAAGTTAAGTACTCCTCAATTTTTAATTACCCAACCTTAACTTGGGCAGATATTGGTGCGATTGGCTGGTTGGTTGATGGCGCAGCCATTATGAATCAAGTGGCTTTATGCAGAACATCGTATGGTCCGTACGCCCGTGCCATGGTTAAAATTTGTAAAGAAGAGTCGTTTCACCAACGTCAAGGGTATGAAATTATGACGACCCTGATGAATGGAACGGAAGCACAGCGTGAAATGGCACAAGATGCGATGAATCGCTTTTGGTGGCCTTCGTTAATGATGTTTGGACCAAGCGATGCAGAGTCCAAGCATACAGAACAATCCATGAGGTGGCGAATTAAACGACATACCAACGATGAGCTGCGCCAATCCTTTGTAGACGCCTCTGTGCCACAAGCTGAGTTAATCGGTTTAAAAATTCCAGATCCAAACCTTAAATGGAATGAAGCACGTGGACATTATGATTTCGGAGCAATTGATTGGGATGAATTTTGGCAAGTTGTTGGAGGGAATGGTCCTTGCAACAAAGAACGCATTGAAGCCCGAGTGAAAGCAAAAGAAGAGGGGGAATGGGTTAGAGAAGCCGCGATGGCCTATGCAAAAAAACATAAATCTTAATACAATCTAAATTTCATACCATGTCAACGAACGAATGGCCGCTATGGGAAGTTTTTATACGCAGCAAACAAGGACTTAATCACAAACATGTTGGAAGCCTAAGAGCGGCAGATGCCGAAATGGCTTTACAGAATGCCCGCGATGTATACACCAGAAGATCCGAAGGCATTTCAATTTGGGTCGTGCAATCGGCACTAATTACTGCGTCTGATCCTGCAGATTCTGAGGCTTATTTTGAGCCGTCAGATTCAAAAGTATATCGACATCCCACATTTTATGACTTGCCTGATGGCATTGAACACATGTAATTATGGAACATACTTATAAGTTTTTATTACGGATTGGGGATGATAGTTTGATTTTAGGTCAGCGCTTGGCTGAATTGTGTGGTCATGGGCCGATTTTGGAAGAAGACATTGCGCTAACTAATATTTCATTGGATTTAATTGGTCAAGCGACCAACATTTACACCTATGCAGCGCAGTTAGAAGGTAAAGGAAGAGATGCGGATGCCTTGGCATTTCTACGCCTAGAACATCAATACTTGAACGCAATTCTAGTTGAACAGCCCAATGGAAATTTTGCAGACACCTTGGTGCGTCAATTTTTCTTTGATGTATATCGTAAATTACTGTTTGAACAGTTGTTGACCTCAACAGATCACCAAGTTGCCGCGATTGCAGAAAAATCACTTAAAGAAACACGCTATCATTTAAAGCATTCCTCGGAATGGGTAATTCGCTTGGGAGACGGTACGGAGCTATCAAAGGAACGTGCCCAGTTCGCAATTTTAGATTTGTGGCGATACACAGAGGAGTTGTTTTACATGGATGAAACAGAAATTCAACTGGCAAAGGCAGGGGTTATCCCTAATTTACAAGACTTGAAACCGCTTTGGATGGAACATGTCCTTTCGATCTTAGATATCGCAACGCTCAAATTGCCTGAAAATCAAGGGTTTTTTGGTGCAGGTAGGCAAGGACGTCATTCAGAATATATGGGCTTCCTCTTAGCTCAACTTCAATATATGCAGCGGGTTTATCCCAATATGCAATGGTAAGCAAGGAAGAAATTCTCACCCTATTGGACGCGGTTAAAGATCCTGAAATTCCTGTCTTATCGATTCGGGATTTAGGGATTCTACGAGCGGTTAATTTAACTCCGGATGGTTGGATCATTGATATTACGCCAACCTACAGTGGGTGCCCTGCTATGATAACCATTGAAGAAGAAATCGCAAAGGTGTTGAACGCACATGGGATCACCCAATTCACCATTAATTCGTCACTTTCCCCCGCGTGGACTACCGATTGGATTACCGAGGAAGGGAAACGAAAGCTTGAAGCATATGGTATTGCTCCACCCGTTGATGAGGTTGACAAAAGTGTGTTGTTTAGTAAACCTCCCGTTGTACCGTGTCCGAAATGTAAGGAAACCAATACTAAGCTGATTAGTCAATTTGGAAGTACTGCATGCAAGGCGCATTATCAATGCCAAGTATGCCTTGAACCCTTTGATTATTTTAAGTGTTTGCGGTAGTGTAAATCACTTCCCATGATTGCTTGGCGGCTTGATCCCAACTGAATTCGTCGGCTCTCTTTTTACTGTTTTCACTTAATTGGTCCCTCAGGGCATGGTTTTCTATTAAGTGTTCTAAGCCCTGTTGGATCTCTTGAACATTAAATGGGTCGCAATAAATCGCAGCATTCCCAGCGATTTCTGGTAAGCAGGTAGTGTTTGCTGCCAAGATTGGAATCCCACATCGCATGGCTTCAACTAAGGGAATACCAAAGCCTTCGAAATACGGAACATAGGCTAAGGCCAACGCTGAACCCATTACCTCTGCAAGTTCTTTTTGCGCCAAGTACCCCAAGAAATGAATCCGTTCCGCAGCACGTGGGTCTACAGTAATGTGATGATCTCGCCACATGGCACTCCCAACAATCACCAGATCAACCGACGGATTGTTTATGCCTTGATAGGCCGTAATTAAGCGCTGTACATTTTTTCGCGGATGCAAAGAACCAACAAATAAAAAATAGGGTCGATTATTACTTATTCGTTTTCTAGTGTTGATTATTACTTCCTCTGATAAGGGTTGATAGATTTCATTTGCACCATTGTGAACCGTAGAAATTTTTTCGCTTGGACACTTGTAGCACCTTGTGATGTCTTGCTTAGAGTATTCTGATACCGTGAGCACTCGAGTTGCTTTTTCTACAAATTTCGGAACGAATTTTCGAAGGTACCAGCCAAGAACTTTTGGTAAGTCCGTTGGATTGTGCTCAAAGTTTAAATCATGCACGGTAATGACGCTTGGGATATTACTTCGCAAGGAATTATACCCGTCCGGTGAAAAGAAAAGGGTAGCCTTGTATTGTTTTAATATGCGGGGAATAGTCCATTCAAACCAAATCCAATACAATAAGGGGTGTCTAGTCGGTGGACCAATAACTACTTTTTTTACATTTGGTAATTCCGGAAGCACAACCGCTGGCTCGCGATCAAAAATAAGTACGAAGTTTACCTCTTTGTACTCGGTAATCCAACGATTTACAAGCTCATAGGTGTAGGTTCCGAATCCTTCGAGTTTTTTGGGTGTTAAGTGACGGCAATTAATTGCGATTACCATTAAAATTGAAGAATATAATTGGTTTCTTTTTCTACTCCAATCGTGGTTGTAGGTCCATGCCCACAATATACAAGCGTATCATTCGGCAGTTGAAACATCACCTCATGTATGCTTCGCTTTAAGGTTTCCATATCGCCACCGGGAAGGTCAGTTCTCCCAAAGCTTCCACGAAACAACACATCGCCATTGATGACAATGCCTTCTTTTTCTACATAGAATACTACATGCCCCGGCGCATGCCCTGGGGAAAATAGCACGGTGAGTTCGATGGATCCAAACTGTATTTTTTGCTCATGTTGCAGCCAGTAACTTGGGGCCGGCGAGGGCACGTATCCTTCGAAACCATACACATGTGCATAGTCGGCTACGCGATTCAAGGTGTCTAAATCTAAGGAGTGAATCCCCAACGGAACTTGGTAGGTTTCTGATATAAAGTGATTTCCTAGTACGTGGTCAATATGGCAATGCGTATTTAGCAAGCCCTCCACCCGCAGATTCGATGAGTCAATGTAATGCAGAAGTTCCTGTCGCTCATGCGCTTCATAACATCCTGGGTCAATAATTACCGCATGTCCTTGTTCATCCGAGAGCACCACCGTGTTTTCCTGAAATCCATTGAATGTGAATGAGTGTACCTGAACATGCATACCACAAAGGTAGTAATTCCCGCGCTTATCGTATCAGTACGACATGCCCTTCAAGCCCGTATTTACGTTCTTGCTTGTCTGTATATGTCAATTTCCAAGTATATACACCATCCGGACAGCGCTGTCCATCATAGGTCCCATCCCACTGATCTGATAGACTATTCAAGGTTTTGATTAATTCGCCCCACCGATTAAAAATGAGCATTTCCATGGTTTTGATGTTGCCGCCGTACACACCAAAGAAGTCGTTTCTGCCATTTCCATCCGGAATAAAGGTATTTGGTACATAGATTACCGCTTCATAACTAATGGATACCATGGCATCCGCAATGCATCCGTTCAAATCGGTAAAGGTCACCACATAGGTATAGTCCATATCTGGATTTGCAATGGGATCAGGACAATTAATACACGATAAAAATTCAGGCGGACTCCACACATAGGTGCCAGGGCTATTTCCAACGGCATTTAATTCAACTAAGTCACCGTAAAATGCCTGAATGTCAGGAGAAATGGTAATCGTAGGAAGCGGATGTAACACGACTTCCACATAGGCTGTATCTTTGCAACCGTTGATGTCCGTTCCCACTACTTGAAAATTAGTGGAGGTGTTTGGACTTACCCAAACTTGATTTCCGGTTTGTTCAATGATTGCATAAGCTGGAGACCATTGATAATATAATCCACCAGTAGCCCATAAATTAGCCGTTTCACGTGGACAAATAATGGTATCGTTTCCTGCAAAGATCGACGCCGTAAGAATATCAATATATACACTATCTGTAACCGTCCCACAGGCATTGGTGAAATCACAGAAATAATACATTTCTTGCGTTGGCCAGAGGGTCACCGTTGCTTGATTTACCGCTGATATATATTGGTCGGGGGACCATAAATAGGTACTGGCACCTGATGCGGTTATGGATGTTGATGTTCCTTGGCACAAAACTAAGGTATCAGGGAGGTTGGCGCTTGGCGGGTCATAATAGACATTTACGCGAACGCTGTCCGTTGTAGAACATCCTTCAGGCGTTGTGAGTGTTGCAACATAGGTAATGCTAGAATCAGGACTTGCTACTACATTGGCTCCGCTGTTATTGCTCAAGAACTGATTTGGCGACCAAGTAATCGAACCTAAGCCACTTGCGGATAAGGGAACTTGCCCGCCAATACAAATGGAAGTATCGTTAGATAGGCTAAGGTTCAGTGGGACTACATTGAGTGGTACTTGCAGCGTATCAGAACCGCAACTGTCGCTTATGATTACCGTGAAGATGGTATTGGAAGATATGGTTGCTACTGGATTTGGAATGGATGGATTGCTCAAAAGATTAGTAGGAGTCCATGCGTAGGTGGATCCTCCAAATGCATCCAGTTGAAAGGGTGCCCCCGGACATACCGCTTGCGAAGGAATCGTTACACCTCCTTGAAAATCACCAATATTCACTTGAATGATAGCAGTATCTGGTTCATAACAATTGGCAGAATCAGACACAATCAAGGTGACGGTATATACGCCTGCGGCATTGTATTGATGGCTTGGTTGATATTGATTTGAGGTGGAATTGTCTCCAAAATTCCAAGAATAGGTATTCCCATTCACACTGTTGTTGTTGAACACTACCGGTTGTGGGATGCAAATAAGCGGTGAAGGTTGAGCCAATACCGCATCAAGTGTACTTAAATCGAATTTAAATACCGCCATGTTACAATTGGGGCTTGGGTTTTGGGGCGACCAACTACCCGGCGTAGAGGTGAATCCAAAATTATTACCGCCACACGCGCCGCAAACCGCATGGTAAATCCTCCCTTTTTTATCAAAACGACTTGTTCCACCATCTACATGGTTTGAGCTGCTGGTAAGACCACCCATGTACGTGCCATAATTTAATAGGGAAGCATCAGGCGCAAATACAGCCAAGTAAAAATTGGAGCCATTCGTGGTGTTTTGATATGCGTTTGGAGTAATCAAGAATCCATTCGTTGTGGAGTGAATCGCTTGAGAAACTGCGCTGTTGGCATTCAATTGTCCTCCCCAACCCGAAACATAAATTTCATAACAATCTGAAACAAGGAAGGCTGTTGGTGAAATTTCAACATGCCCAGAACCTGCGCCAAATACCGTCGACCATTGTATTGCTCCTAATCCGGTATCGTATTTCCGAAGAAATTGTCCAGAATTTGGTGTGCCAATACACCCTGGTGAAATTTGCCAATTGGATTCAGTTTGGCCATAAACATAGACTTGGTTTGAGGGGTCGCAGCGCACGAAATAGGTTTGGTCGTATTCATTGGCGCCCATAAACGTGGCTGAAACAACACTTCCATTTCCTGGATTAAATCGCGCCACATAGCCGTCGGAAAGTCCACCGTTATTCGATAGGTCATTTCCAGAGGATACACCGGGAAAGTTTGGCGAGGTTGATCCACCAGCTAAATAAACACTACCGTTTGGACTGATTTCGATAGAATTCCCGCTGTCTTCTCCAATTCCACCAAAATAAGAACTCCAAAGCAAGGAGTTTAGGTTGTTCGAGAGTTTACAAACCACAGCATCTTGAAGTCCGTTAAGCACAGTCGAAAATGCACCACCAGTGGTCGGAAAATTATTGGATGCGGTGGTACTAGAAATGTAAACATTGCCACTGGCGTCAAGAATTATTTCCCCACGGAATTGATCCCCGTAATTATAGTGTAAGTTGTTCAGGTTTAAACCATCTGAGTTACTTCCCCCGAGGTAGGTGGAGGCGATTAAATTGGCGCCGTTGGTACTGAATCTAGAAATAAAAATATCACTACCGTCGAAGGTGAGTGAGTTTTCTGTTACGGATGGACCGCCATTGTACGTTCCATCATATGCTCCAGCGGTCGTTGGAAAATTTGAAGAACACGTTACACCATATACATAGAGTTCACCGGTCGGACCACTAACGATGCTGTGCGGTGTTTCATTTCCTGCCCCGCCAAAATAGATGGAGTAGAGTAGGTTCGTGCCCGCAGGATTAAATTTTGTGATTCCGATATCAAA
>Ga0315899_10001418_pt1 | contig 27267 bp, 22 predicted proteins | sample LakEriMetagenome_2_FD_203518 | JGI IMG/M metagenome (GOLD analysis project Ga0315899, IMG submission 203518) | Freshwater fungal communities from buoy surface, Lake Erie, Ohio, United States - Buoy 4 MA112 | ecosystem: Environmental > Aquatic > Freshwater > Lake | place: USA: Lake Erie, Ohio... | reverse complement strand
ACCTTGCTGGTTGCAAATCTAATTGTGTTTGGCTTGCAGTGGTTGTATCCCGAGATTACCTATGGTTGGAGCGCGATTCCCCGCGAGTTGGTCACGGGCGTCGATCTTGTGGAGCCGACTGCGGTGGCCGTTGACGGAGGTTATCTTAACGTCCCCCAAGCTCCAGGTCCTAGGATTATTTGGTTCACGCTCATTTCGTCTATGTTCATGCACGGTGGCTTGGGGCATATCGGCGGAAACATGCTTTATCTCTGGATCTTTGGAAACAATGTTGAGCAACGCTTCGGTCATGTTCGATTCCTGATTTTCTATCTTGTCTCAGGCTTGGTCGGTAGTATCGCGCAGATCGTGGTATCACCCGGTAGTGTCATACCTATGCTCGGTGCATCGGGGGCCATCTCCGGAGTTATGGGCGCTTATCTGGTTCTCTTTCCTCATAATCGAATCAACGCTATTTTCTTTTTTCAAGTGATCACTGTTCCCGCGGTTATCGTACTGGGAATGTGGGTTCTTACCCAATTTTTAGGCGGATGGGGCTCGTTGGGAGCATCCGGTGGAGGCGTTGCATACTTGGCGCACATCGGCGGATTTGTTGCGGGAGCGGTTGCGGGGCTCATTGCTAGAACTCAACTAAGGCGTGAGCCAGATTCCATCCTTTACCGACAATACCAGCGAGATCCCGATTCTCGTCTCTGGTGGTAGCCTGAAGTTGTTACTGTTTTCTTACTTCCTATTCATTTCCATTAAACCCTAAGAACCATGCTGAAATCATCTCTATTACATCCAGCGATCCTCAGCGCAGCAGCACGTGCTGGTCATCATGCAAAAATCTTGATCGCAGATGGCAATTACCCTTCGTCGTCGAAAAAAGGACGCAATGCAGAAGTCGTATGCTTGCAGCTTACGCCTGGGATTCCAACGGTTGCCCAAGTTCTCAGGCCTCTGCTCGAAATTCTTCCTATCGACCATATCCACACGATGGGGATCGACCCGTCGGATGAATATGCCCTCAAGTCAGATCCACCGGTTTGGACTGAATACCGACAGATAATGAAGGAGTCAGGGTTCAAACGCGATTTGGAACCAATTATCAAGTGGGATTTTTATGACTCGGTAATGTCCGATGATCACGTGCTAACTATTCAAACAGCCGATCAAGCGACTTGGGCCAATCTACTGCTTCTGGTTGGGGTGCGAACCTAATGCGGATCGACTCGCATCAACATTTTTGGAACTACTCTCAAACTGAGTATCCGTGGATTGAAAGCGGTTCAAGATTACACCGTGACTATGGACCATCAGATCTGCAACAGATTTTAGAACCGTTGGGATTTGATGGCTCCATTGCAGTCCAAGCCCGACAAAATCCGAATGAAAATTTGTTTCTCTCTCGTCTGGCAGAAGAATACGAATTTATCAAAGGAATCGTTGGCTGGATCGATCTGCGAAGCCCCAATGTCGATGCCCAAGCAAGAAGCTTTTCTCGCTTACCCAAGGCAGTGGGGGTTAGGCATGTTGTACAAGACGAATCGGACCCTAACTTCATGGCTGGTGCTGATTTTCGTCGAGGAATCGAAGGTCTGAACCAATACGGACTGGTCTACGATATCTTGATTTATGCCCATCAACTTCCCGATGCCACGGGATTAGTTAACGACTTTCCAGCTCAATCCTTTGTTTTGGATCATATTGCTAAGCCTGCCATTCGAAAGGGAGAACTAGCGAAATGGAAAAAAGATCTGGCGGCTATCGCGAAGTTACCGAACGTCAGCGTAAAGCTTTCTGGAGTTCTTACAGAGGCAGATCACAGTTCATGGACGGTTGAGCAAATAAGCCCCTATTGGGAATGCGTATTCGAGCTCTTTTCTCCAAATCGTATTCTTTACGGTTCCGACTGGCCTGTTATTCGACTCGCGGCAGAGTACTCTGCGTGGGTAGATATCGTCTCTGATTGGCTGTCCGCTTATTCCCAAAGCGATAGGGAGTTAATTTGGGGTGGCAATGCAGAACGAATCTATTTACACCGGCTTTCGCTTGTGAAATAGCCATAGTGCGTCCTGGCGACTCTTTTGCCTTCATTCTACCTTTACGGACTCTTCACCGTCTCCTAACCGTCACTTCATCAGAGAATCATTCTCGGAGACTACCATACCTCGCGTTCGCTAGAGCATAGTGCTTAGCGATTCGTAATTCTCATATTGTGAGGTAGTTATGTTACGGAGTCGACGCATTCGAGGCGGCTTCACGTTGGTTGAGCTCCTCGTCGTTATTGCCATTATTGGCATTTTGGTTGGTTTGCTTCTTCCCGCAGTTCAAGCAGCACGTGAAGCTGCTCGGCGCATGCAATGCGGAAACAACCTAAAGCAAATCGGTTTGGCATTCATGAACTTTGAGTCTGCCTACAAGAAGATCCCTTCAGGTGGATTCGATGGCGACCCACGATTGCCTGGTATGCAATACGACGAAGCACCGGGGCAGTACGAAGGTTCGACCTGCTGCCGTGCTGGTCACCCTAATGGTTGGAATCACTTCTTCAAGATTCTGCCATTCATGGAACAAAACAACGTTTACAATTTAGCAAGATTCGAAGTTGCTCCTTTGCATGGAACCCGGCCAGCAGACTACGACGGCGAAGACTCCGTGGCTAGATCTATCATCCCATCGTATTACTGCCCATCTCGCCGAACCAATGCAGTTTACGGCTCGGCCGCTTTCTCCCGTAATGACTATGCCGGTGCTGCTGGCTTCTACCAAGGGGAAATCCACGAAAATGGAACGCTCAGCGGTTGGAATCCTCCGATTTGGCAACCTCAAATCCCAGCCGCTCCTTTGGGATTAGAGCCTCGTCGTAACGAACGAACTCGAGAAAACTTCGGCGACTTTCCTGGCCGCAAGGGATACATCGTTTGGGATGCACAAGGCGCGAAACGTCGCCTTGCCGACGTAACCGACGGTACATCCAATTCGATTATGGTCGCCGAGAAAGCTCTGCCATCGACTCGACATGGTGCTGATGGTGGTGACAACGAAAGATGGCAGAACGCCGGTTGGGACGAAGACAATATTCGTTATCACTTTCCTCCCCTCTCCGATTTCGATCAACGAAACAGACCGTTCTTGGATATGGTTGCGAGAACCGGGACGGTATGGCGACGATACTTCGGGTCTGCTCACACGGGAGGTCTTAACTGTGCTCTTGGTGACGGATCTGTCGTTTTCGTGTCTTACAATGTAGACGCAGTGGTTTGGATGCGAGCTAACGTCATCGACGATGGCAATCCTAACTCGCTCGACAACTAATTGTTTAATTGTTCTTGCCGCTTGATCCGCGAGCACATCAGCGTGAATAACGAAGGAATCTGGAAACGACTCTCATCGTGAGAAAAGTTCGCGGACCATGAACATAACCGCAGTCACTCGACTGCGGTTATCCCATTGTGTGACCTTACCAGTTGATCAAACTAACACCATACTCTGTTTAATCCAACATTAACATGCTTCTGAATGTAACTCGTTCGTTGACTCTGCTCCTTTCGCTTTTTTGCCTGAGCACCCTCGCTGGTTGCGGTGGAGGTGGGCCCGCCATTATTCCTACCACAGAACTAACCGAGGAACAGAAAGCCGCAATCAAGGCTGCTGACTCTGCTGTTGATGATGAAGAAAGTCAGGGCAAAAACCCAGCCAACAAGAAGAAGAAATAGCTAGAAAATCGCAAGTGAAGACCTGTGTCCTAGATGCGATACAGGTCTTGCGTTTGCAAAGCCTCTAGAGTTTTTTCGTGTCGCCATCTCCACAATCTTTATCCCCATGGCTCAACCCAATATGTATCGAATTCTATTCGTATTCTCCCTTTGCCTCTCTTTATCGCTTGGGTGTTCCTCAGAAAAACCCGCTTCGACCTCCAGCAATCCACAGTCCGGCGATCCATCGAAAACGGTGACGCAAGCTAAAGGCTCTTCACTAAAGGACGTTGGAAATTCAGATTACATAAGCTGGTCACAATTTCCGATCGGAACAAAAGTAGTTCGCAGAAAGACGATGTCCAACGAAGTCGGAACGACCGTCATTACGACGACACTTGAACTGAAGGAGATCAAAGCGGAGGCTGTGTTGGTCGAAAGCCAAATCACGGTCAAGCGTACCAACGACACCACGGAGAATCCCCCCTCAGTTCTGGAGTATCCCAAGTCCCAAAAAATCCCCGCCGAAATGGATGCCGAGTTGTTCACTCGACCGCTACCGGATGCAAACAAAGTCGCTGCGGAGTCGATCGAATCCATGGGGAATAAATACGATGCGACCGTCTACGAATGGAAGGCTCAACTGGAAAGCGGACCGATGAAAGTAAAAGGTTGGTTCAGCGATAAATTTCCTGGGCGCCAGATCAAGCTGGAATTCGAGAACCCTAGTGGAAAAGAACCTTTTGTCGAAGAGATTGTCGAGTTGAATATCCCTAATTCCTAATCAACTTGAGCCAAATCTCTGGCTCGATTGTATTAGCCTTTTGAAAAACAACCATATCAGCCGCAGGGCGTTAGCCCGTGGTTAACGGCCGACAACCGGACGCTAGAGCGTTCGCGGCTAATTAAAGCAACAGGCCCATTAGCTGAAACATGCTTTACTTCTTTCCGCGATAGAGCCAGTACGAAAGAGAGTGCAGTGGTAGCGTTACGCCCAACATGCCAAAAGTGTAACCCGCTACGATACCGGTTACCCCCCACCGTGCCCCACCAATCCAAACAGAAATTGCGGTCACTCCGAACCCGATCAAACAGGCCACAAGAAATGGTCTGCCTTTCCGAGAAAGAACGTAAAAGCTCTGCAAGGCAACGCCATGATTCGCAAGGCAACCCACTGCCAGAATCAACATCTGCCACGGTTCTATAAATCGAGCTTCCCAGCCTCTTTCTGCGATCGGCAAAAGCCAAATCACCGTTAGTACACCGGATAAAGCCGTTACTAGTAAGCCTGTCGATATCAACGCCGAACGTCGCCAAAGTTCACCTGCTTCTTCCCTGTCTCCTGCCCCGTGAAGATTGGAGACAAGACCAAATTTTGTTTGAATAAAGGTGATTGCCATGCCTTGTATCGCCATCACAATGCTCATCGTCATGCCCAGTTGGCCAGCCGCCTCCTCTCCGTTATACCTTACGAGAATGACAGTAAAAAATTGAGTTGCAATATGGTATGCAATACTCGTCAAAGCCACTCGCCACTGAAGCGGAAAGACTTCGCTAAACCACTTAAGACCACTCTCCTCATCGTTCTTAGAACTCGCGTCGCGATCTTCTTTAGCGTGGTGGAGAGAATCAAAAAACCTTCGGTGAACGACGAACGTCGCCAGAAACGAACACAAAAACTGCACGAAACTCGACAGGACTAGGGCCCATAACTTGAACCCCATCAATAACATGCTCCAAACAGCTAAAGTTCCGAGTAGCATCTGAAAGAATCGAACCTTGTAAACACTGGCTCGATATCCTGCCCCCTCCAGAATGGCCAGCCTAGGAGCTAACGCGACCGTGCCGGCGGCAACAATGCTCAAACAGACCAATGGCATCTTCCAATCGTCAGTCGAGACTTTATCGGCGAGCGTCCGCCAACCGAAAAGGATTGCCGCGGCTGCATACATAACACTTGCCGCTACAAACCACTGCCCAGCGACTGAGATGAGCTGGCTCATCCTTTGCTTTGCATGAGGCCGATCCGAAGCAATGTCACTCGCCAAATGCCCCGATTGACTGATCAATACATTCAGCAATCCTAGTTCAAAGAAAAGTTGAATGCTCATAACGCTGGCCAGGACGTAGTAAACACCTTGCTCACCCAGCGTCAGAGCCTGTACCAGGAAAATGATAGTAAGAGGGCCCGATATCGCCTGCCAAGCCCTCGCGGACATTGCAAACCAAAGGGGGCGGTCGATCTGAAATCGCTTTGCAATTCTCTCTAGTCTACTTGGCTGCACTCTAATCCCTCGAATCGCAATCGATTCCATGATTCTGGATACGGGGCTTCAAATGATAACAGCTCCGCTGTCTGCGGATGACGGAATTGCAAACTTCTTGCATGTAACGCGATTGGCGTATTCCTGAATTCGCCATCCATCCAAGCTACCTTACTGCCATACAACTGATCCCCGACAATCGGCATCCCTCGCGAAGCAAATTGCAGCCGAATTTGATGCATTCTACCCGTTTCCAATTGTACTTCGCACAATCGAAAACTCTCGTCGCTTCCGGACAGCCTAACTCGCTGATGCGGTTTCACCGTCATAATCGCCTCTTTGGATCCCTCAATCTCGGCACCGCATATCTCACCACGTGCCTCTTCGGGAATCTTCCTCAAATGATCTATCCAACGAATTGTTGCCCCAGAATGATACAATTCCTCAACGATAGGGGAATCAGGCACAATCGCATGATAGGACTTGGAAACGATTCTAGCTGCAAATTGTTCGCTCAATCGCCTCAAAGCTCTTTGATTTCGGGCAACAACCATCACTCCCGTCGTCACCCGATCTAGTCGATGAGGGGTTCCAATAAACGGATTCGCTCCTCCTGGAGTGCGTTCTTTAAGATAACGAATAAGCTCCGTTTGTAATGAATCGACACCCGCTACCGCTTGTGTCAAAAGATCCGTCGGCTTGTTTACGACGAGGAACCAAGGATGTTCGAATAGGATTTCCATCGCTACCAATAAAAAAACGAGAAGCACCGGCCACGAATTCGAGTCATCTTGACTACGAGTTCTATGTGCTTCTCGTTAATATCATGTTCCTTTAAGTTGCGTTATAGGTCAATAGGGGTATCTCGAACGATGTCCACAATTCAGTCAATCCACTTTGTCACAGGCAAACTTGCGGAAGCATCGTTGCGTGAAGTTGTCTCAGCACTCGCTGATAAACTCGCGTTCAACTATACGATCGATGTGCTTCCCATTACCGTGGCCGCGTTGATGACACCCAAGTGGTTGTTGCGACATCTCTCGATTCCAAATGAATCCACTCGCGTCATTCTGCCAGGCTATCTTGAGCTTGGTATTGATGAAGTCCGCAACATGATCCAATTGGCTTACCCCAATCGTAATCTCATCGTCGAGTGCGGTCCAAAAGATGTCAGAGATCTTCCAAAGATGTTCGGAAAAAAAAGACATCGCGGAGAAGATTACGGACAGCATTCGATCGAGATCATCGCCGAAATTAACCACGCTCCACGCCTCTCGCTGGAGGATCTCATTGCCCAAGCGAAGCGATTGAAAAACGACGGTGCCGATCGCATTGATATTGGCTGCGATCCTAATTCGCGTTGGAATTCTATAGCGGATGCGATTAAGGCACTGCGTGATCAAGACCTAAGACTATCGATCGATACTTTTGATCTATGGGAAGCTGAGCAAGCGACCCGCGCAGGAGCTAGCCTCGTGCTGTCCGTCAATGAAACGAATCGACATGCGGCACAAGATTGGGGGGCTGAAGTAGTTGTGGTCCCCGATATGGGGGGAGACTTCATCAAAAGCTTGGAGTCTACCGTCGAGTTGTTGATTGCCCAATCTGTGCCATTTCGACTCGATCCAATCCTAGAACCAATCGGATGTGGCTTCGCTAATTCGATGGAAAGATACTGTCAAACTCGTCGGATGTTCCCGGACATCCCGATGATGATGGGAATCGGAAACATCACGGAACTAACCGATGCAGATTCGGCTGCTATCAACGTGCTGCTCCTCGGCTTCTGCGAAGAACTACAAATCGGCAGCATTTTAACGACCGAAGTCATATCCTGGGCTCAAACTGCTGTCCGCGAATGTGATCTTGCTCGCAAATTAGTCAATTACGCTGTCCGGCATCGCATCCCACCAAAACATCTCGAAGAACGACTCGTTCTGCTTCGCGATCCATCAAATCCTTACTTGTCCGATTCAGCGATCCAGCATCTTGCAATACAACTCAAGGACAATAACTACCGTGTACTTGTAGGGAAATCCGAGATCCACTTGCTCAGCGCCAATGTGCACATACGGGGTACCGATCCCTACGAAATGATGCAATCTCTGATGGCACTGCCCGAATCCAAAAATGTAGATCCTTCTCACGCTTTCTACTTGGGAATAGAGCTTCAGAAAGCTCTGACCGCATTAACTTTGGGAAAACGGTATGAACAGGATGAAGCCCTCAACTGGGGGTTTTTAACTCGTTCCGAAAAACACCACCGTCTGGCTCGGGCTCGGTCGAGCCAACGCTGAAGTTCAGAGGATAATTCGCTGTTTTGACTTCGGTTCGTAGGCCGTAACAAGGCTCTGCGAAGTTGCGGCACGCCTCGCTCCGTTTCAGGCGTGAAATCCAAAGTCTGGCGACTTCGGCTACAAGAGTGAGTAGCCGATCTGGCCACGGATTGGACTGATTGGTTAATCTGTTTCTTCCCAGTAGTCTTCATCGTTCTCCGAAACGAGTGCTTCTTCTGACTCTCGCTCTTTTTTCTTCTTTGACGACTTAGGCTTCTTAGGTGAGTCATCCCAGCCTTCGTCCCGTCGAATCTTCTTGCCTCGTTTTCCTGATCCTGATGATTCGGCCGCGGCATTCGCTCTCATGGTTTCCCATTCGGCTATCGAAATGGTGACCTCCCTCGCTTGAGATCCGTTGTATTCCCCAACAATTCCATCCTCGGACATGAAGTCGATTAATCTCGCCGCCCGACCATATCCAATACCTAAAGCTCGTTGCAATAGCGAGCAACTGCCTCGCCCCTCACGGACGACAATGTCCACCGCAGCCTCATACAAATCGTCTCGCTTCTTAAAGGTTCCTGGCTTGGCGTCTCCGCCATCTTGATTGACCTTAAGCTGCACTAACTCTTGAACAAAGTTTTGCTCTCCTCCCATACTGCAATGATCGACCACCGAGTTGATTTCGTCGTCGCTCAGATACGTTCCCTGGCCTCGCAATAATTGACTGGTTCCTGGCCACAAGAACAACATGTCACCATTACCGAGCAGTTTGTCTGCTCCCATTTCATCGAGAACAACGCGGCTATCGGTGCGGCTTGCAACTTGGAAACTGATCCGTGCTGGCAAATTACTCTTGATCAAACCGGTGATGACGTCGACCGTTGGTTTTTGAGTTGCTAGGATCAAGTGAATTCCCACCGCACGACTCTTCTGGGCCAACCGAATAATGTGTGCTTCGACTTCTTTGCCAGCCGTCATCATCAAGTCTGCCATTTCGTCGACCACAATGACAATGAATGGCAAGTGATCGGGAATCATCTCCGCTTCGTCAGGTGACTCTGGCTTAAGTCTCTCGATCAGTTCTTCTCGACCTAATTGGTTGTAGTTGGTTAGGTGGCGAACGCCCGCTTTGGCTAAAAGAGAGTACCGTTCTTCCATCTTATCGACCGCCCAAGCTAGAATGGCTTCCGCTTTTCGCATGTCGATCACGACCGGGTGCATCAAGTGTGGTAGCCGGCCATAGCAACTTAGTTCCACCATCTTCGGGTCGATCATCAGCATTCTGACTTCATCCGGCCTCCTCGTCATCAAGATCGATGAGATTATCGAATTTAGGCAGACCGACTTACCGGTACCTGTTCGACCTGCGATCAACAAGTGTGGCAAACTAGCGAGATCGACAGTCAGTGACTTTCCAGACACGTCTTTACCCAGGAACAACGGGATCTTCTGCTTTTTGATCTGAGGACCACTCTCTTCGATAACTTCCCGCATGCGAACAACTTGGCGTTTTTCATTTGGTACTTCGATGCCGACGCTGTTTTTGCCGGGAATCGGCGCAACGATCCGAACGCTAGGGACTCGCAAAGCAATAGCAATGTCATCTGCCAAGCTCGTAATCTTGCTAAGCCGCAAGCCGGCTTCGAGCTCGATTTCATACTGGGCAATAACCGGACCCGTTTCGATTTCAACAACCTTGACGTTGAAACCGAAGCTATCAAACGCTTGCTCAAGAAGTTTCGCTTTGCGGCGAACCTCTTCGTTCTGTTCTTCATAACAGATGTCGTCCGACTCTGTTAGTAGATCCAAACCTGGGAGTACGTACTCTTCGCTTCCTTCGGGTAGCTTGGTGTCATCCATGTCCTTGATGGAATCAGCTGGGTCTTCTTCAACCTGCTTTTCTTCCTCGGGCTCTTTGTCCTTCTTGTTCTTGCGGCCGTTCTTAATCGTAGGGACTCGTTCCTCGATATGCGCTGCGTCTGTTCGCACCGTCATGCTGCGCGGTTTTTTAGGAGCGACCTCGGTTATCGTTTCCTCTTCTTCGTCAGCTTCGCTGTGTATTTCCTCATCTTCGAGTTCATCGTCAGCGTACTCTTCGCTCTCGTCGCCCTCTTCTTCGTAGAATTCGTCCTCGTAGCTATCTTCTACGGCTTCATCGTCTTCGTACCCATCTTCGTAATCATCCTCTTCCTCGACGTTTGCTGCAGGCTTCTGAGATAGTTCACTCAATGGAACAGGTTTAGGAGCCGTTAAATCGGTACGAACTGGCCCCTTTCTTTCTGATGCTAGGTCTGCGATGGACACATTGCTCTCAGCTCTTCTGCCTATACGAATGCTCGGGCCATCTGCTGAATTTGCAGAAGGCTGCGTTAAGGATGCTGTCTCGTTTCCTTGCTGTGCCGTCCCCGTAATCGCCGTCGCAATGCTCTGAATTGCTCCTCGAACGCTAGGGAAGCTCATGCCAGCTGTTGGCTTTTGATCTACAACAGGTTCAACCGTTGAGGGAACGCTCGCCGTAATCGAGGTGGGGTCCTGTCTCAATGTTAAGGACGCTGGCAAGTCGGAGCGTTTTGGCGAAAAGGTTCCTTCTACGAGCTCTTTGTGTCTTCCAAAATTCCAACGCGGCAAACGAATGTACCGCGCCGCGATCATCGTGAGAGTTGCTCCATAACCAAAATAGCTAATGATGGCGTATTCAGTACTTAGCAGTAAGCCACCAATGAAGATGCTAATCACCATGACAACAGACCCGCCTTGGCCCAAACGTGCATCCATCCACAAATTGGCAACCGCTCCCAAATAACCACCGCCGCCAACAGGTACCGATACGTGTGGCTTCCATCCAAACCGGTCTGGCATGCAGCAAACTGCGAGCAAAATCAACGACCAACCGATAGATCGGCCTAACGACGAGGCCCACGGTTTTTGCCTCAGCATGACAATGCCAGACAAAACAGATAACCCTGCGATCAGATAGGCACCGATCCCAGTGCTCTGAATCAGCAGATCGCTGGCTAATGCTCCAAAGTAACCGCAGGCGTTTTGAAGCTTTTCATTGGGCGGGTAAGCTGCCGGCAACGGCTGGTAGAAAAATCCAAGTGGCTTTGGGGTGCTCCCAAGATTATCTGCAGGATCGTGAGTCCACAGCGATAACCATAGAAATGCGGAGAAAGCAAACATGCAGACCGCCACGACGTCCCACCGAACGGATCGTTGATTTTCCATGTTAACTTAACCTCCAAACGCTCTAAACACATTGGCCCACTTCAATCTTCGGCAAAACCGCTGGGAATCCTCTATAGACCTCGCCTGGACCATGCTCATTCGATACGATCCTCAAAATCGTTTGAATAATTTGTTTTTTGTTTCGTGGTTGCTTTGTAAATGTTTGGCATTATCAATTTAGGGAAACCAGCTGGCCCAACGAGCCGTGATTGCGTGAATCATATCCAGCGGTTGATTCGGCCTGTGAAAGTTGGTCATGCTGGCACCCTGGATCCTATCGCTTCAGGGGTGTTGCTCATCCTGGTGGGCCAAGCCTCTCGCTTGACTGACTATGTACACAACTTGGACAAGGAATACGTCGGCACGTTTCAAATGGGAGTAACGAGCCCGTCCGCCGATACCGAAACCGATCTTGAGGTCATCGCCGATGCACCCGTTCCGACGATCGATGAACTCGAGGCAACGTTGCCTTTCTTCCGAGGAACAATCTCGCAAACACCTCCCATTTATTCGGCCCTTCGAATCGACGGAAAACGGGCTTACGATTTGGCGAGAGCCGGAGAGACGCCGAATATTCCGTCCAGACAAGTGACGATTTCCGAGTTGGAGATTGTCGTTTATGACTATCCTCGCTTAGTTCTACGGATCGTATGTAGCACGGGAACCTACATACGATCGATCGGTCGAGATCTGGCCCGAACACTCAAAAGCGATGCCATCATGACCGATTTGATCCGAACTCGTATCGGTCCCTTCGGGAACTCGGATAGTGTTTCACTCAAATCAATGGACTCCAAAGCGAGAATTGTTGACTCAATTCTATCGCCATTAATTGCTCTCGAAGCGATGCCCAAACTGACACCGAGTGCAGAAGAGCTTCAGCGGCTCAAAGATGGACAACATGTTCGGCTTAATAGCTCGTGCACCGCCCCTGATCAGTTGCACGTCGCACTCGACCTAAATCACCAGCTACATTCGCTGGTCCGGTACGACTCTAGCGATCAAACATGGAAGGTCGAAAAGTACTTTCCGCCTCTATAGTCTGATCCTTAATGATTGCTCAGGGTGTCGTCGAAGGTGCGGAAGAAATCTTTAGGCCGACGATACCGATAACAATAAGCATGATGCTGAAGATACGAAACCAGCTAACCGGTTCATTGAAAAGGAAAACGCCGGCGGCAGCCGTCCCAACGACTCCGATTCCAACCCAAATCGCATAGGCTGTTCCAACCGGTAGATCACGAAGGGCGATCCCGAGAAGCATCATGCTAAAGGCCACTGCAATGAGCGTCCCTAGCGTTGCCCAGCCTCGAGTAAACCCCTCCGTGAATTTGAGCCCAACTGCCCACGCGACCTCGAACAAGCCCGCGAAAAACAAAATAATCCAAGCCATACTATTCTCAAATTTGTGAGCTGTTAGCGGATCGCTAGCTTTAGTTCGCTACTCTTTTGACGGAACATCGATGACCGTTGCTGTGGAATCGATGGTGTTGCTCGATTCATACTCAGCCTCGAAATCATCTTCGTATTCATCGTATTCGTCTACGTCACTGTCGTCATCATATGCGCGAAACGATTTCAAATTCCTCACTCCATCAGCGTCTATGGCCGCAACAAAGCTGAAGTTCGTTCCACCTAGCTTGCTGAGTGTATTGAGAATCTCCATCTGCTGTACATCCGACTCATAGGGACCTGCGATGTAGGTCGGTTTTCCGTCGCGACCAAACTCGAAAGTGTCGGTGCATTCCGTTACATCGACATCGAAGAAGATTGGAAGCATGGTCGCTGTCATTCTGTGTGGTGCAAAGCCAATTTTCTCGGCCTCATCCATAACGAACGTGATCAACTTCATCGCATAGGCTGGGGTCACAGTGTGTCCATCGCGCTCTTTGACGTAATCGGACAAACGAGCTAAATCTACCGCTTTCATAACCTGAACATTTTTTACGCCCAAGCAATATCTATCCACTAAAAATGCACAACCGACCGGACCCATTGGTGAATTGCGTACACAAATGATGCTGTGCAGACCAGTATCTTCTCCAATCTCGTAACACGCGTACCAAGCTCCCCTCTGCATGGCTTTGGCTAAATCCTGAGGTGTCGGATTGCGAACCTTGTTGGCCTCCTTGCGAACTTGCGTTTCTCGCTTTTTCTTCTTTGCAAGTGCCTTCTGTCGTTTGCGTTCGTCTTTTGCCATGACTGCCTCCGTGTTTGGTAAGTGAATTACTTGGGGCATTCAATTGTCAACAAAACCAGGGATAAGAACAGTCCCTAGGATTCTTCAGATTGGAACTTCTGCACCGAAATTTGAGTTACAATTTGGCGAGGAGGTAATTCAACGATGGAATTTACGATTGTTGGCGAAGAGCTATGGGACCGAATGGAGCGAGCCGTGGAGAAGGTTAACGAGCGATTGCGAAAGACGGTCCGCATACTTGAAGACGCAAAAGTACCCTATGCGGTGATTGGAGGACATGCGGTCCGTGCATGGGTTGCCCAGGTCGATACGGCTGCCCTTCGCACAACTCGTGATGTGGATATTCTGGTTCGGCCTGCCGACTTCCTCACACTGAAGGATGCGATGACCGCAGCGGGTTTTCATCACCGCAACACCTCTGGGTTGGACATGTTCTTTGAGCATCCAGATGCCTCTGCTCGCGATGCGGTCCATGTTTTGTTTGTGGGTAGAGTTGAACGAAAAGGTGAAGAGCCGAATCCGGATATTGAACCGTGGGTTCGTTCAGGTGAACTGCGAGCGATCTCGTTAGAGGCTCTTGTGAGAATGAAACTAAACGCCTTCCGTGATAAAGATCGCGTTCACCTGAGGGACATGATTGCGGTCGGATTAATCGATGAATCGTGGCTGGAAAAGTATCCTCAACCGTTGCGGCTTCGATTGAGCGAACTACTTAATGATCCAGATGGCTGATTCCGATCTGCAACGTCAACAAATGGATTCGCTCGATACCATCCGCCATTCTTGATTTGAGAACCAAGATTTTTCGAAGTATGATTACCGAACTGTTTTTTGCGACCTGGAAAGAACATGACTCAAAGCTAACCTTTACCTTTATATCTTGTCACTCTGATCTAGTAGAGGCCTCTATTAGATTAGTTACGCCATATGTTACCCTCGACTGCACCGCATTCTTTAGCTACGAAACTATCGACATGTTTCTGAAATGTTCAGATTCTGCACTGGTGGACTGCGATCACCGTATTTCGATTGCGAAAAAGAAACATGAATACAAAGACTTTTATTCAGTGAGTTTACAATTCGCATCAAACGCGATCGATTTCAACCGTCCATTCGATCGACAGCAAATTGTGCCCCCACATTGTGACGAGCTTGGTAGCAGCGACGAACTTAGTATTCATAGGAGCGATGTCCAAGCTGATGATTTCGAGCGCTTTTTGTGCCCTCTCCGAAATCTGTTGCCTAACCAGTAAGAGAACGTTGATTCTGTCAATATAATCTATGCATCGAACGTATATTAGGCACTCTGCCCGCCAATGCTGCGTTCATTGGCCAGGAGTAGCCAAACGACCACTACGGCTTCAATCGTGTGAGATGGATTTCTTTCAGCCAAAGATCGATTGTATTCGATATCTCTCAGCGAGGTTTATTGGGCAGTTGCTTGGATGCTTTAATCGCACCGCTTCGAATCTTGCCATGAATCCAATCCACGACGTGCCCTAAAACTTGATCCTTGGCCATCTCAAAATGCAAATCGTGCAACATGTTTTGCCAAAGCTTGATCTCACAAATCGAACCGGCTCGTTCTGCAAACTCTCGACTCGCCTCGGCAGACGTAATGCGATCTGCCGTGCCGTGGATAATCAAAGTCGGAGTTGCTAATTGGCTTGCTCTTAGCAACGTGTTCTCCCCCGCTTCTAACATGCTTAAACCTAGAGCAGCCGAAACATGTCTCAAGATCAATGGGTCATTCAGATAACGCTGTACTTCGTCAGGATTACTGGTCAGATTCTGAGGATTGAGCCCCGTTCCTAAAGTGAGTGTTGGCCACAACCTACCAAGCGTCCGGCCGATGAGAATCTTCCATGCAGGAGGCTTGAATGCAGGTCGCAATAGTGGACTACCCGCGATAATTGCATCTACTGGTTCATTACCGGAAACCCCGTGATGCAAAGCAATGCCACCACCTAAACTTTGGCCGAACATTAGCACCGGAGCTGTATACTGAGAGCGAGCAAACCGAATCACCCTGATCAAGTCACTTTCTAACACCTCAAACGGGGGCATGGAGCCACCCGTTTTACCGTGCCCTAACGCGTCGAACCCGATAACACTGAAATTCGCACGGCAAAAGGTTTGGGCTACCGGTTCAAATCGACCAGAATGATCTCCCAAACCGTGCACCAAAATAATCACCGCGTCGGGCCTTTCAACAGCCCATGTGCGTATAAAGAGTCTGCTACCAGAATTGGATTCAAGCCAGCTTTCGTTCGAAACTACACTGTGCTTGACGTCCATTTAACATTGCCTGTCTTTTGCTTAAGCAATCTTCTAACGCGAAATTATAAGAACTGAAGATGTGGTTGCGTCCGCTTTTGTCTCTGCGGCTTTGTCCTTCTCAGACTTGGCTAATTCTTGCTCGACAGCTTGGCTATCAAGCTTCTTCGGCCAGTTGATCAATTCGAACGCGTTAACAATTTGACTGTCTTCTGCCCCAAATGCCTCGGCGTCGTCTGCGTTGAGCATAAACGCAAGCACGGCACGACGCCCATCATCGTTCGATATATGGTAGTGTATCCAGAGGACATCGACATCCTTGACGCGACCATGCGATTCGACTCGTATCGCACGCATCTTGGAGCCCGTAATCTTTTCCGAAGACTCTCGAATTTGTGCCGATGACCCGGCCAAAGATGTTTTGACGTCAGCCACAAACCCATCCATACTCAGTTGCCGACCCGGTTCAAAGTCGACCATGTTCGTCACGATACACTGCGCAATTCTCGCATTGTCTACAATGAAGCGATAAATAGCTTCCTCGCCGTTGTCGCGAAACGTCACCCACTTGCTATCAGCAATGAACCGAAAGTGTCCGAGATCGGAATGGAATTGCCGTATACTCGCTGACTCGATCGATGGAATTCGATTGGCAATCGTCTCTAAGCTCTCGCCACTTGAGAGAGCATCAATTTGCTTCTTGCGTATTTGAACTTGAGCTAAGACTTTATAGCCGGGAGCTCGTTCACTGATCTCTCGTTCTTCTTCGACGTTAGCTGCGAACCACGTAATCTCGCCCGCTTTGCGATCCAGTTGGGCTTTTCCGTCGACCTCAATCGTCGTACGAATTCCCGATACGACTCCATTAACTTTACCCTTTACCTCGATCTGGGCAACTTCGTTATCGGCCTCGACGAGACAAGCGATCAATTCACCATCGCGAACCGTATCCAGGCTTAGCAATCTTGTAGTGAGGTCATCGCTTAATGTCCACTTTTCCGTGACCTTAACTTGTTTCTTAGTAACGATCTCATCTAGAAACGTGCTGTTAATCGGTAGCTCGATGAGATTTACTTCGGCGGTGAACATCGGTGCATTGAGCCCCGAAGTAAGCATCCGTTTCGAGGTCCGCGAGAATCGGACAATCTCATTGCATTCTTCGCGGAGTTTCGTCTTAGTCAAATGACGATCGACCTGAATGTCCGAGCTGGCTTCGACCACATTGATTAAACTGGTGCAATCGATAAGACCATTGTCGAATTGAGAGTTTTCTTCGTAATCTAAAGTGATAGTAGATTGAAACGGGGCCCTGCGTGCAATTGCAGTTCGCCCTTTTGCATCAGTCGACTCGCTCAACTGGCTTTTGAGGTGCACTTCTCCGTTGAGCTTGATGAGGGCTCTGGCTCTAAAAGTCTTTGTCTTATACCCGTCTGTTTGGCTAGCTATTGCTGGTCGAGAACTGGCAATTAGTCCAGCACTGACAATCGCTGCCAAAATCTGACGTCGAGTTGGTTGAAATGCGATTTCTGATTTACACATCACGATCATACCCTGCGAGGAAACGAAGACTCGCTTTTTAGAATCGGTTTCCATAAGGCGAGGACGTTACTAGAAGCGTTACAAACCGCAAAGCTTCAGTAAATTCGCAAAGAAGAGAATGCATGCATTTCAATGTGGCGGTTTCACCATAAAGAAGTAGTGAGTGACGCAGTTCCAATGTTGATATCGGACGAAATAAATGCTTGTTCGGTGGAGGGGGGCTAGGCGTTTAAAAACAAAGAGTCGGGGTAATTTACTTTAACCAAACATAGTCCCTGCGGAGGCGCGGTTTGGCTTGATGAATCTCGTACTTTTGATTCCAAAACGGATTGTATCCATCGATAACCAAAACGACCAACTCCAATCTCACATAGCGCACCTGCTATGTTTCGGACCATATTGTACAAGAATCCATCGGCCTCAATTTCTATCCAAATGTCTTTGCCATCATCGTGATCAAACGATAGCAGTTGCAAGTCATAAATGGTTCTTACGCTCGTTTTTCTGGGCGAACCGAGTGTTTCGAAAGCTTTGAAATCGTGTGTTCCTATTAGCAAACTGGCAGCTTGTCGCATGGGTTCTACGTCGAGCGGCTTGGGATACCACCACTGAAAGGGATATTGCAAGGCGTCCGGTACTCGGGCATTGCGAACTGTGTATCGATATCGCTTGCTGTGTGCATCTCTAGTTGGATCGAACTCCAAAACGGCTTCACGACACCGCTTCACGACAATAGAACGAGGGAGATAGCGATTGATGGCAGGTACCAGTCTATCTGCAGGCGCTTTCCAATTTTCGAGTCGAAACGTTGCGACTTGGCCTATCGCGTGAACTCCTGAGTCGGTTCGCCCGCTTCCGCGAACAATAACATGCTCCGAAGTCGCTTGAGCAATCGCTTCTTGAAGCTTCTGCTGAATCGACGTGGCGTTGTTCTGGATTTGCCAACCACCGTACCTTGTCCCATTGTAGGACAAGGTAACTGCAAAGTTTCGCAAGCCTGGAGAATTAGGCGTTGGTCCAGACGCCATCGACATTTCGCCAAGCCTTTCTCGGATTGCTATCTTGTAGTAGATCTGGCAATCGCTCCGGACGTATTGCGTCAAAACAAGTCAGTTTAGCAAATCGAATCATGCTGGCAGGTATACCTACTGCCGTAAATCCGGGATGCCCAGTTGCAGGAAACGGACCACCGTGATTCATAGCGGGGCTCACCGCAACGCCAGTCGGCATCTTGTCATTTAACAATCGCCCAACTCGATGCGCTAACTCGCAGGCAACGGCCTGGTAAACCGAATCGTCACTTCCGTCCTTGGCTGAATAAATACAGCCCGTTAGGTTGCCTTCCAAGTGCTTCAAGCTGGATACCAACTCGTCTATGGTCTTGCACACAACAATCAAAACGGCGTTTCCAAAAGCCTCCGTTTGAAAGACATGTGGATCGCTCAAAAACTGCGAGCCAGAAATCTTCATCACGGTATTGGCAAACGCACACCGACCACCAGGTTGCTTGACACCCCCCGACAGCAGCGATGCCCCGGCCTTGGTTAGTAGTTCAACACTCTTGCCGAGCGATGTTTCTACACTCTTAGATAACAACGTCCCTGGTGCAGCGGCTTGATATTTTGCAACGACCCCATCAACAAAGGCATCGGCTTCCGGAGATTCCACCAATAGCAACATGCCTGGATTGGTGCAGAACTGCCCCGCCCCCATCAATCCACTGGTGACATATTCGTCGACGAGAGCAGTGCCTCGCTCTTTGAGCGAACCCGGCAAAAACACAACGGGATTGACACTCGAAAGCTCTGCATAAAACGGCTTTCCAACACGGTCTGCCACTGCCTTGAGGGACAGCCCAGCGTTTCGTGATCCGGTGTATCCGATCGCAGCTAATCGTGCGTCACCGACTAGTCGCTCACCATCTGTGTGAGAAGTCCTATAAATGAGCTGGACTAAGCCTCGCGGCATCCCCGTTTTCTCGATCGCTTGCGAAGCCAACTCGGCAAATCGTTTTGTTGTTCCAGGATGGGATGAGTTCGCTTTACCGATCACAGGATTACCAGCAGCAATCGCAGCTGCAAAATCTCCACCTGCCAAGCTATTAAAAGCAAATGGAAAGTTATTGGGACCAAAAACACAGACCGGTCCAATCGACTGATAACAAGCTCTGATGTTAGCCTTGGTATCAATGACTGGCAGAGCCCACGACCCGGTTCTCGCTGCCTCGGCCGCCAATTTCAACTGATTCACAGTACGGGGCAACTCAACATCACCCAAGCGAGGTGCAACGGGCAATCCGGTTTCTTCGTGCGCCAATTTGACCAACGTTTCTTTGTCAGCTTGGATTAAGTCCGCAAAGGTCTCTAGAAATCTCGCCAACTGTTCAACACTCACCGAACGCAAAGCCACAAATGCCTCGTGGGCGGCGTTTAATGCTTCATCGACGTCATCCCACGAACTGACAGGAAACGATGCAGGGATGTACTCGCCCGTTGTCGGGTTGGTGGCCTGAAAACTGCCGGTCGATCGGGATGCTCGCCACGATCCATTGATAAAAACGGTTTCCATGAATTCAAAGCTCGGCTCGAGGATTAATCTGTTCGTTTAATTTCGACTAAAACCTACTCGAAAAGTCCACTTTCGACTAGTCGCAACACACTTCATCGCCCCCCAAAAGCCCCTTCATTTGGATCAGAATCTCCTCTAGCAAAATCCTCTTTTCTTTCGAGATCTATATCTTGGCATAGAACGAATCCTGTCTCTGTCCCCATCGCGGCTATTTGTACGAATTGCCAGGAAACCATGTGGGAAGGCAAGCCCACTGTAAAGATTATCAGACGACTATTGGTCGACCTCAAAGCCAATAGTCTGCCCATTCACGAGACGCTTGCATGTTATTGCCAACGAGCCAGTTTGCTCGGAAGATGCAATCTCGAACTTTATACGTTCGCCGGGCAACAAGCCTCTTAAAGACTGCTCGCTATCTTTCCCGTTCCAGCTTGGATAGGCATCGTAGTAGATGGGAGCAACTCCAACATTTTCGACCTCTCCTCGGACTAACTTCCCGTTGGTCTCGATGTTTTGAACGCGGAATCGATACCCCATCGACATGCCAGCAGAACGTAATCTCTCTGGCTTCTGAAATCTTGGCTGATCATCTCCAATCACAAATGAGACGTGAAACTTGGCAACTTGCGCCTCACAAGAAACACCATGTGGACCGCTAGGAGACAAGGCTTTACTTTGATCGCTCTTTTCAAAGAAGCTAAACTCACCACCCGTTGGACTTCTTTTCCATCTATCTAGGCCCAAGATTCGCCAATTGGGCTCGTTTTCCTCTGCATGCTTTTTGTGATTCAAGGAATCGTCAAATAACCCGAATCTCAATGCCTTTAGCTCGGTCGAGCCTTCGATAGGCGTTCGTTCACTGTCTGCTGCATCAACGGAAATCATCCATTGAGTTTCCTGAAAACACTTTGAAAGGTGAATCAGAAATGTGGTCTGATACTCTTTCGAAGGAAACGTTTTCCCCAGCTTCATTGGGCCATCATAAATGTGATACTCCGACCACAACCCAAAGCCCACTTGCAGATAAGCTATTCGTGCGTCGCGATCATATCGATTTCCAAACGCTTCAAAAAAGTCGAGCACGCACGCCTGCCAAGCTGGATGAGACCAATCGGGAAAGCCTGTGCGTTTCCCTTCACTTCGAGCGGTAACACCATTGTAGCCTGGCATATCTCGAATGTACTTTGGCACTCCTGACTCTTTGCCGACATACGTATCGTAAAAGCGAAGAATGGCTTGATGTTTGCGGCTCGCAATTGCCTCTAGCTTTCGGTCGATCACCGAAAAATCGTAGCTCTTTTCCCCTAGAATCACGTCGCTATACGCGATGTATTCGAATTCCAATTGAATGGGAGCTATTGAGACGTTCTCATTCGTAGACCAGAGAACCAAACCTGTCATGGGTTCCACCTGCGGAGGGGTCCCTTGTAATTTGATCTTTCGGAAATCATCCGCCCCGATGGTGTCCCGATTGCTCATGGCAAGCATGGCAATCGCAAGAGCGAGTATAAATGTGAGATTGCCGTTGACCAGAGTTCGAACACTAAGCGGCAAATGCATGATTAATTCCTTGGTAAGGAAAACGCCAGGCAAAACGGCCCGATTTGGTCGCCCTTAGGTGGCGATTAATCGATGGGATTGAACGTTAGGATACCCCTAAGTCCTTTTCAAGACGAGCTAATCGTTCGGATAAGGATTGTACGGTTTCTTTTAACTCTTTTACTTCTGTCTGCAATGCGGCTAACTCGCCATTATCGACTCGGCTCGTAGATGACCCAGAACTCGCAACTCCAGTCGATCCACTGTCCGTCGGCGATTCCCATTTGGCGGTCTTTAGCTTTTCGATCTCCCATTCCGGATACAAGTTGTGCGAAACGACCTGCCCTCGACCCGGAGGCGTCAGTGCCACGACCAACCCGCGTTGTTTTAGTCCATCAAAGATCTCTTGCAAAACGGACATGTCCGAAATCGGCTCCATGCGAGAAGCGCGAGTTCGAAGCTCTCCCATGGTTTGAGCTCCACGAAGCAACAACTCCGTCATTACGGCCGCTTCGACTTTGCTCAGTCCAAGCCAGTTATAGGCGTAGTGCCGAACTTTAGTGACCCGTCCCGACCCTTGAACAATCGCAGCGGCACCTAGGGTTCTTAGCTCATCTACGATCGTTTCTACTTGTTCAACCGTAAGACTGGATAGCGGGTCGCGATTATTCTTTTGATTGCAGCCGGTTGCCAGTCCAGTGTAGGACATGGGGTATGCATCGGGAGTGGTTTTGGACTTTTCCATGAGAGTCCCAAGCACCCGTCGCTGATTGGCATTTAGCGGCTTCCAAACGGGCGCAGCTGCTACAGCGGGCTGACTCGCACTCTGAGTCGATGCCGAGCTCGCAGAAGCATCACTAGTCGAGCCGTTGTCGTCATCTATTTCATTGTCCATGCGTGTTGTCTCGTAGTTGGTGTATTGTTGACGGCGGGTTAACGTTGCCGGGATGTGTTGCAGTCGGGGGATTAATGCCGAACAATCAAGTTGAGTTGTTGATATTATTCCCAGCAAATGCTCTTGGAATCAAAGATGGGGCCTTCAATGCAAGTTCGTTTGTAATCCCACTCGCCATCGGGCTGAATAACTTTTGCCACACAAGTAAAACATATCCCAATGCCGCATGCCATAGGAGTCTCTAAGGAAACTTGACAGGGAACGCCATAAGATTCCGCCATTTCGCTAACCGCGTGCATCATTGGTTCAGGACCACAGCATGCGATTCGACAGTTTTTGGTTTGATCGCTCTTTAAGATTTCCTCAAGGGCTGTCGTAACACGACCGCGAATTCCTGCAGAGCCATCTTCGGTGGTTATAACGACTTCACTGCAGACCTTCTCGAACTGGTCTACCCCAGCCAATTGCTCCTTGGTGCGAGCACCATAACACATCGTCACCTTGGACGCAAAAGGACCTTTCATGCTACAACAGCCTGAGTTAACTCGCTCGGAACTGGAAGGTGCACCGAACTCCTCTAATCCCAATGCTGCTGTTGCATAGGTAAGCATTGGGGTCTGGCCAACACCTCCGGCCACTAGTATCAAATGATCCACCGGTTCTGCGGAGAATGCGTTTCCGAGAGGTCCCCAAACCTCGATCTGGTCGCCGGTATTGCGTCGAACCATCGCCGTCGTGAATCGCCCTTTGACGGTGTACACGACGCTGATGGAACTAAGATTTCCAGTTTCGTCTCGATGACGATCGAACATCGCCAAAGCTCTGCCGATGAGGGGGTCATTCTGTCCGGCGATCCGCAGCATAAAGAATTGGCCTGGCAATGCTCTCGCTGCCATATCGGGAGCGTAAAAGGTTAGCTGCCACGTATCCGCTGCAATCTTTTTGTGCTCGATGATATGCGTGGAATGAAAAACAAATTTAGGTTCAACGCAGTCAACATTTGTCATGGCAATTTCGGCTTTTCTATCCTTAGACTTCTAATGTGTCGCTCGCGACGCTCGGATCATACCCGAGCCCCCCAAATCAATCACTAGCTGTCGTTCGCAATGCTAGCAAAACGCTGGTTTTTTATTGAAATTCTGCCCCAGTGAGCCCGGCGTTTCGACTTGACCTTTGGCATCGAATCGATCAGGTTAATGATCTGTCACCCGGGAATATCCCCAGACTCAGAAATCCAAACGTCAGGATGATTGTTGTGATACTGAGCCGTTCCCGATCCTGAAACCGTGATTAATTGGCATGGAGGCCAGATCAATGAGTCGTTGCTCGTCCCAGACTGTCGTTTCGTTGAAGTCTCTCTTTCCTCGAGCTCAAATTGTCGGGGCATCCGATATCGAATGTCGATCCTGCAATGCGAATCCTGAAGCAATTTTGCCCGGTGGTGTGATTGTCGTGGGACTCGATGAGTCACAAGACTTAGCACGGGAAGTCATCGATGGCGTCCAAAATGGTGCGAAAGCAATTCTCACCGAACGATTTCTACCCTCTCCGGTACCTCAGTGCATCGTTCCAGACGTACAAGAAGCGTATGCGACGCTTTGTAATGCCTTGAACGAATATCCAAGCCGCAAACTACTAACGATCGGTGTGATGGGGACACATGGCAAGACGATCGCTTCTTTGCTCACCTCGGCCATGATCAAACATGTCGGGGGTCGCGTTTCCTACTTCACAACCCTCGGTGCCAGCAACGGTGGCCAAGCAGGATTGAGATCCGATCCGAACTTCGATGCTCATTCGCTGACCGAACTTATCAGCCAAGCCAACGAGAACGGCGCACCAGCTGTTATCGTTGAACTGACCGACGAAATGCTTTGCTCAAAGTCCGCATCTGGAGTGGAGTTCGATGTCATCCTGGTCACCAGTCTTCGCCAAAGCCAACGCTCGGATAAACTCCGATCGCGAGGAGTGGAAAACGCTATGCAACGGATCACTGGTCAGCTTAAGAAACACGGCGTCATCGTCTATAATGCCGACGATGCTAGACTCAATCGCTGGATTGAACGGCATCAACCATTTTCGATTGGATACGGTCTCGATGCTGCATGCGACGTTATGGGAAGTCGTTTGAGGAACTGCGGCGATGAGCAATCCATGATGGTTCAAGTTGGTCGTTCCATCGCTCCCGTTACGAGCAAACTAATCGGTGATCACACTGCACGACACATACTCGGGGCTGTAGCCATCGGGTACGCACTCGGACTCGAGATCGATGAGATCGTGGCAGGAGTGGAGCGGCTGCAAAGAATTCCAGGTCGACTACAGCGGGTCGCTGCTGACCAAAAGATCTATATCGATTTAGCTGACCAAGCGGATCGATTGGCGGTATCACTGCACGCTTTACAACGACACGATGGATCCCCAATCGTTTGTGTGGCTGAAGTTCCGGAGGCATCAACTCCCGACCAATTAATGGCTTATGGCAGAGTGTTAGAAAAAGCGGCCTATAAAGTAATCCTCACACAAAGTCGTGCCACGATTTCCACGGGACAAAAAGCGATTTGGCAAGTGCTCGATGGGTGCACCGATCCAGCTGCGATTCAAATTGTTCCGAATCGAGAGATAGCCATTGAACTCGCGATCCGGTCCGCACGACCTGGCGATCAAATTTTGCTTGCCGGGTGGGGCTGTTCACGTTGGCTCAACAATCAAACCAAATCGCCATGCTCGGACTTTGATGTAGCCGAGACCGTGGTCAAAGCCGAAAAAGAGCAGCCGACTCCCAAAGCAGCAGCCGAAGCAGTCCCCACGCTTCGAATATTCGGTGCAGCCTAGTGCTTAGAAAACACAACGCGTTTGGCCCAAAGTAGCACAATTGCCCTCAATTGTTTAGCAGTACAGGGTAGAACAATTGCCCTCAATTGTTTAGCTGTACAGAGTAGAACAATTGTCCTCAATTGTTTAGCACGCCAGGATGCGTTGATTAGTCGGATAGGGCCATGAGATTCCGTTCAGGGCTTGCCGTAACTTCGCTAACGCTTGTTACGGCCTACAAGACCTTAAGAGCCCAGTTCCAGAATCATATCCTTGGTCGCCTCTTCAACAGCGAGTTCCCAATCGGACAAGCTCGAGTACTTGGGGTTCTCATACGCAAAAATGATTCCACGGGAACTATTGACTAAAGCTCCCAATCCGGATTCATCGAATCCATGAGCGACATCCGAAGCCCCGCCACCTTGGGCACCATAGCCAGGAATTAAAATCCAGGAGTTTGGCATTCTCTTTCTCATGGCTGCCAACTGCTCTGGGTAGGTCGCTCCGACCACACATCCAATCGATCCATAGGCATCGGGTGAACTTGCTGTTGCAAGTGACTTTTCTTGGACCAGGTCCGCGATACGTTCCGAAATGGTGCAACCATCCACAACGCGATCTTGCATGAATCCACTACCGGGATTCGACGTTTTTACTAGGACAAATATTCCAGCATCGGCCTCAACGCATCGATCCACAAAGGGTTCTAGCGAATCGGCTCCCAAGAAGGGGCTTACGGTTAGCGCATCGGCACCGAATGGGCTATTTTGCCCCATATAAGCTCGCGCATAGGCCGTGGCGGTCGAGCCAATGTCATTGCGTTTTCCATCCAATATGACCAAAAGACCTTTGCTGGTCGCGTACCGATTTACTTCGCGGAGCGCCACAACTCCTAAAGGTCCTAGTTCTTCGAAGAAAGCGCTTTGCGGTTTTACTACGGGAACTAATGGTGCAACGACATCGATGATCTTTTTCGAAAACGACAAGAACGCATCGGCGGCCCCTTGTTCGTCTTGGACTCCTTGGGTCAGAATCCGTGGCAATTGGTTAAGCCTGGGGTCGATCCCAACGCATACAGCATTCTTCTTTTCCTTAACCGCCTGGCTTAATCGATCTCCAAAACCCATTTATGTTGCTCATCTCAAAAGTGAATAGAAATGTGGAAAACGTCTCACCATGATTGTCGAGTCGGCAATATAGACGATCCCCTCCATACCAGACTAGTGCCAAAACGACCAGTGCCACCCACTTGCAGAGAGAGGCGGAGCTGGTAGAATACGAATGAGGAGATTTTCAAATGCCTAGACCGCTGAGATCTGAACTGTTTTTGCCTCATGAGGTTTCTATTTGCCATGTGGTGCAACGCTGCGTGCGGCGGATGTTCCTGGCTGGTGTTAACGACGAAACGGGTAAAGATTACACCTATCGCCGGGAATGGATTCGACAACGATTCGAGAAACTTGCGTCCGTCTTTGCGATCGATGTGCTGACCTATGCGATTCTTTCTAACCACTTGCACGTCGTGATTCGGAATCGACCAGATGTCGTGAAAACCTGGTCTGATAAGGAAGTCGCGTTGCGGTGGCTGCAGATTTTTCCAGGGAAACGAATAGAGGAGCAGCTTGGTGATCCCACCCAAGCGGATGTCGATTCCCTAGCAAATGATTCGGAAAAACTAGAGGCAATTCGATCAAGACTCTCTGATATCTCTTGGTTTATGCGGGCTCTCTCGGAGCCGATTGCTCGGCGAGCTAACTCGGAGGAGAAGTGCACTGGGGCGTTTTGGGAAGGGCGATTCAAAGCCCAAAGACTTCTCGATGAAGCTGGTTTGTTGGCGTGTTGTATGTATGTGGATTTGAATCCCATACGAGCCGCCATGGCGGAATCGATTGAGGGATCGCTGTTTACGTCCGCTTACGATCGTTGGAAAGCTTCTCAAGGGAAAACGATCGAATCCTCGGCTGCTGCTATGCAGGCAATAAGCACC
>Ga0315899_10001417_pt1 | contig 27267 bp, 19 predicted proteins | sample LakEriMetagenome_2_FD_203518 | JGI IMG/M metagenome (GOLD analysis project Ga0315899, IMG submission 203518) | Freshwater fungal communities from buoy surface, Lake Erie, Ohio, United States - Buoy 4 MA112 | ecosystem: Environmental > Aquatic > Freshwater > Lake | place: USA: Lake Erie, Ohio... | reverse complement strand
CCTATTGATATTATTCATCGTTGCATTTCATAATTGAATTGGCGTTGTTCTAAAGCCAAGGTGGCTTTCTGTAGATCATCAGGATGCGAATTTTGCCGCGACGTACCGACTCGGGCAGTCGTTTTAAGTTATCTTTTTGCAAGTAGTCACTCGCCCCTTGCCGCATAAGCTCAATTGCCAGAGATTCATTGATTTTTCCTGAAATGACGATAAAGGGTAGATTGAGCTGTCTTTGCTGGAGGATCTCGAATACTTCAGGCGCTGTAATTTCAGGTAGATGATAATCAGAAATGAGCACATCCCAAGTTCACTTATTCAGAGCCTGATGAATTGTTTCAGAGGTCTGCACTCGCTCGCATTCAACGCTAAAATCTCCACGATGTTACTCTCGAACGACCAGAAGCGCATCATCATCACTATCTTCAACTATTAAAACGTTTAGAACATCAACCATGGATTATCTTTCTAGAGTTATTGGTTCATTAATACTTGTCCAGTAAATTGCCAATTGCCCCACAGCGTCGGTAAATCGATCAAATTCAATTGGTTTCCGAACATAGCTATTTGCCCCTAGGTCATAGCTGTCAATAATATCCCGCTGTTCACTTGATGAAGTGAGGATTACTACGGGTAGTAGACGAGTTTGTGCATTAGATCGAATAGCTCTTAAAACATCCAGACCATCAATTTTTGGCAATTTTAAGTCTAAAATCATAACGATAGGAAGACAATTTACATTAAAAACTGTGGCTAAAGCTTCTTCTCCATTACGAGCGATGAGGATTTCCGCAGAGATATTGGCTCGACGTAATGCTCTAACAGCCAAACGCTCATCATCGGGATTATCTTCAACTAATAAGATGGTCGCTTGCATTGCCATGATTTAGCCTCCTGCTCTAGACGTTGTATGCGGCACTGTAAAATAAATTGTCGCACCTTTTTCTACAAATCCCTCAGCCCAGACTTTTCCACCATGTCGATGGATTGCTCTCTGTACGCTTGCCAGACCGATCCCAGTACCTGCAAATTCATTGGTGTTATGTAGACGCTGGAAGACTCCGAAGAGCATTTTAGCAAATGCCATGTCAAATCCTGCACCATCATCACGGATAAAGTAGATTAACTGATCTTCTTGCTCCATTATGCCAAATTCTATGCATGATGTTGCGTGATGACTAGTGAATTTCCAAGCATTTTGGACTAAGTTACTGATCACAACTCGCATCAAGGTGAGATCAGCCGATACGAATATGTTCGGAAGGATGACTACTTCTACTTCTCGTTCAGGCTCAAATACTTGTAGTTCACTTACTTGTTCTTGAACCAATGCACTCAGGTTAACATTGCTATACTGCATTTCTGATCGCGATACACGAGAGAGGCGCAGTAAGTCATCAATTAACATTCCCATGCATTTAACATTGCGACGGATGCGCTCAAAGTAATCTCGCGCCTCGTCATCAAATTTGTCATAATAATCCTCTATTAATGCATTGCTATAGCCATCGATCGCCCGCAGTGGCGAACGTAAATCATGAGAGACAGAATATGCAAAGGCTTCTAGCTCTTGATTGGAAGCTTGAAGCTGTGCAGTGGTTTGCAAGATTTGAGATTCAGCAAGTTTGCGATCGGTGATGTCAAAGTTAATTCCAACCATACGCTGCACTTCACCCTGCGCGTTGTGCTGCGGCATTGCATAGCCTTGGATATAGCGGATTGTTCCATCGGGATGCACTACTCGAAATTCGGGGTCAAAGTCTTTTTCACCCTTTATGGCTTGTTGAAGTGCCAATTCACTGACGCTACGATCGTCTGGATGTAAGCTGTTTGACCAAGCTTCATAGACACTCGTGAACTGATTGGATTTGATGCCATACATCTCATACATGCGGTCATCCCAAGTGAGGGTATTTTGCACGACATCCCAGTCCCAAATGCCGATCGCGGCTGACTTTGCTGCTAGGGTGAGACGAGTAGAGAGGTTTAGCAGTTCTTCCTCTTGTTCTTTGCGTGCGGAAACATCACGACATACACAAATCAGCAAGCCATCTTCTGTCAAGGTGAGCGATAACCCCTCAATAAATGTAGTTCCATCTTTACGGATAGCGATCGCTTCACCTTCCCAATGTCTGTTAGCTCCTAAGACTGGGAACACTTCGCGTTCAAAATGCTGAAACTCTTCTGGGGAATAGAGTATTTTCCAATTTTTGCCCAATAGATCTTCTGGGCGAGTATAGCCAAATAAACTAACATGTGACGAGTTTAGGTAAATATAGCAGTCGTCTTTGAGGATCGCAATGCCATCCACAGTCGCTTCGATCGCTGTGAGTTGTTGTTTGAGTTGTTGCTCTGATTGCTTGCGATCGCTAATATCCTGTGCAGTTCCAATGGTCAACTTTATCTGTCCGAGATCGTCTCGACTAAATACTGTGTCTCGACTATAGAGCCATCGCCATTCGCCATTAGCATGAAGCATCCGATATTCAGTTTCAAAGATTTCTCCCTCTTGTGCCGCCTTGATTTGTTGATAGTAGTCAGATATTTTCGCAAGGTCTTCGGGATGCATTAAGTTCGCGAATAGAGCCCCTCCCATTGACTGAATCTCAGTGGGTGTGTAGCCAAGTACTGAAGCAATTTCACGATTACTGTATACGTTGCATTGCTCTTGTAGGTCATAGAGATAGAGAATGTTCGGCGATGCTTCGGCAATTTTTTGAATAAATTTTTGTTTTTCTAAAATCTCTTGTTCGACAGCTTTGCGATCGCTGATATCAGTACAAGTGCCGATATAGCCTAAAAATTCACCATCGGCATCAAATCGGGGTATACCCGTATCTAGCATCCAGCGATACTCGCCATCAAATCTTCTGAGACGATATTCCATCTCAAAGGATTGACGTATATCAAAGGAAGTCGTGTAGACATCTAAACAGGAATGAAAATCGTCAGGATGAACTCCTTCAACCCAGCCATTTCCTAATTCCTGCTCCATTGTGCGCCCTGTAAAGTCTAGCCAAGTTTTATTAAAGTGGAAGCAGAGCTTATCTAAACCTGACATCCAAATTAACACAGGCGCATGATCCGCCAAATAGCGGAATCTGGTTTCACTTTCTTGAATAGCTAACTCAGCTTGTTTGCGTTGGGTAATGTCAAAGCGAATGGCGAGATATTGAAATGGTCGTCCTTGCTCGTCCAAAAAAGGAACTATCGTGCTTTCCATCCAATACAGACTGCCATTTTTAGTGCGATTGCAAATTTCACCGCGCCAAATTTCACCACTAGCAATAGTTCGCCAAAGATCTTGAAAAAAGCTAGGGGGATGGTAGCCAGAGTTGATAATGCGATGGGTTTGACCAAGTAGTTCATCGCGCGTGTAACCAGAGATCTCGCAGAGGAGATCGTTGACGTTGGTCATTATGCCTTTAGCATCGGTAATAGCCACAATGGCAGACCGATCCAATGCAATCTTAAAATTAGATAATTCCTGAAGTAACTGCTGTCGTTCTAGTTCTGTCTGTTTGCGATCGCTTATATCTTGGGCGATACCTAGGAATCCAATAATTTGCTGATTGATATCCTTTAGCGCGGTAACAGATAGCAATACAGGAAAACGAGAACCATCTTTGCGTATATAAGTCCATTCGTCCTCGCTAGCAATACCTAGACGTGCCTTGGCGACAAACACCTCAAAGCCGATGGGAATATCTTGCTCTAGTTCCAATGAGAGTATTGCTGCCTTCTTAATTACCTCCTGCGGTTCGTGAATAATTGCTGGTGTGAGTTTACCAATTACTTCAGAAGCGCTATAGCCTAACATTCTTTCCGCAGCTTCGTTAAAGGTCAGAATTAAACCATTTAAATCGGTGGAAATAAATGCATAGTCAGCACCATCAAGAATAGCTTTTTGCAAACTATTCACTTGCCAAAGTGCTTGGGTGCGTTCTTCGACCTTGGCTTCTAGCTCTTGGTTGAGTTGTTGCAGCGCTGCCTCGGCTTGTTTACGATCGCTAATATCTGTAATCGTGCCGACATAGCCGATGATTTCGCTCCTCTCGTCTCGTTCAGCCTCCGACTGCCCAAGAACCCAAGTAATTTGCCCTTGGTTATTTAGAAATCGATATTCTAAATAAAAAGGTCGGTTAGCTTGCACAGCATCATTCCATTCTGCTGAGACTAGTTCGCGATCGTTAGGATGGATACCACTGATCCAGCCAAATCCTGCGGCATCCGCGGCGCTGAGTCCCGCAATCTCACACCAACGCTTATTTACATAGAGACAGTTGCCTTCATTATCCGTGCGAAAAATCCCGACAGGGGCAGCAGTCGCTAGAGAAGTAAATCTTTGTTCACTCTGTTTAAGTTCCAACTCACGCCGTTTTGCCTCCCTGAGATCTCTCCCTTCAGGAATCAATAACTTGATCTGTCCAGATTCATTAAAGATGGGGCGTAATGAGAAGTCTATCGGAATAATCGTTTGATTTATTCCTAAAACCTCAACTTCATAGCGTATAAATTCACCCTTGGCAGCACGGGCGATCGCTTGCTTTAATTGTAGTTGTGTTTCTGGTGAAACTTGCCACCAATAAGTTTCCCAAAAAGGTTGCCCCACGACATCTTCTATCTCTATCCCAGCCGCCGTTAGCGAGGCTTGATTGGACTCTAGCAAAATCCCTGCGGGTGACAACAGACCGATAAGTTGGAACATGTTGTCAAAAATGCCGCGAAATCTTTGTTCGCTCTCCCTGAGAGCAGATTCAGTGCGTTGCCGTTCTGCTTGTTCGATTTGGACTTGCTCATAGGCGGCAGCTTGTTGGATCGAGATCGCAATCTGGACTGAAATCTCATCTAATAAGATTAAATCTGCATCTTCCCATACTCGATAATCGTCACACTGATGACCAATTAACAATCCCCATAATTTGCCTGAGACATGGATTGGGACGACAAGATTGGACTTAACTTGATAGGCTTCTAACATCTCAACATAACAGTTGGGATAACGAGCCTGATGGATATTGGCGATCGCAATCGTGCGACCTTCGCTATATCGTAGAGTAATATCCCCATGAAAACAGGGATCGTCAATTGCCTCATGCAATGAGGCTCGCCAACCAGCACCCACTGACTCAGAGACAATCACACCGCTCCCATCAGACTCAAACTGCCAAATTAACATGCGATCGCAACCAAGGAATGATCTCAGTTCTTGGACTGCGGCATTGAGAATTTCTGGCAAACAAAATAAAGCCGCAATACCTGTTGAAATCTTGGCGATCAACTGCTCCCGCTCGAACTTAGCATGGCGGTCAGCCGTGCGTTGCTCGACTTGATGCTCTAGTTCAGCATTGTAATTTTCCAGTAGTTTTAGTTTCTCTGCCTCTAGCTGCGAAACCTTTTGCTCCAAAATCTTGGATAGGGTATAGAGTTCCAATGGATTGAGTGCATTTAACAAACTGGTCTGAGTCACAACACCCAATAGTTCACCCTGATCGCCTATCACAACCAATCGGCGGATTGATCGCTGCTCCATGATTTGCTGTACCAACATCAGGGTATCGTTTGGGTGTACAGCAAACACAGGTGCGCTCATCACCATCTGCACTTCCACGCGCTCTAATTGCAGCCCTAGAGATTGAAACTGGACAATATCGCGTTCAGTGATAATGCCCAAGGGGATTTGCAAGGAGTTACCCTCTGGATCGGTTTGGGGTTCTACAATCAAGACTGAACCCACTCGAAGATCTGCCATAGTTTGGGCGATCGCAAGCATCGATGTCGATGGCTCAGCACAGACTACATTTGCTGTCATCACCTCTGACACTAAACGCAAGCGCAACAAATCGATAGGTCGCGCCAGTTGCCTCAAGCTCTCGTGGGTAATCATGCCCAAAAGGTGATCATCACGATCTAAAATAGGCAGATGGCGAATGCGGCGCTGCTGAAGCAGATTTACCACCGAAAACAGATCGGTAAAGTCAGCTTCTCGCAACGTAATCACGGGCGAGACCATCACCTCGCGCACAGACACAGTGTCAAGCGAGCGCTGTTGGGTGCTGAGACGCACCACATCGCGTTCAGTCATAATACCGACAACTTTTTCCCCTTCCATCACCAATACACAACTTGATCTTGCTTCGAGGTGGACGTTATCTGAGTCTCCTGTATGGTCGGCGGCGCAGATTGTCCTTGTCTCGCTCATCTTCGCGATCGCCTCCATCACAGTAGTTTCGGCTGTGACGACTAGGGGGGTAAGCACGATTGCCGATTTTAATTCAGTTTGAGTGAGTGTCGATGTGGGCGTAGACATGACGGGTTGCTGTGTAGTGTGAATAGAAATTACTTTCCGAAACGAACGGTAGATTGCTCTTTATAGCAAAATGAAAATTCCAAAACCTTACTGAAACTAAGAAACCACTTAAGAATTACTTCTTACATTAAAAAGCCTTAAGAGATCCCCCTCAATCCCCCTTAAAAAGGGGGAAGAATTTAATTCTCCCCCCTTTTTAAGGGGGGCTGGGGGGATCTGGACAATTCTTAAATAGTTTCTAATTTTGGGCTTTCAAGGTGGATTGGGTAAGGTGAAGTCAAAAGTAGCTCCCTGTTCGATTACTCCTTCTGCCCAAATTTTGCCTCCATGACGATGAATTATTCTTTGGACTGTTGCCAAGCCAATTCCAGTGCCAGGGAATTCACTGGTGCTGTGTAATCGTTGAAATACTCCAAATAGTTTAGAGCTCTGCTCCATATTAAACCCTGCACCATCATCATGCATAAAATAAGTCGTTTGTGCTAGCGTTTGATCTAGATTTTGGGCAATACCAAAGCTAATCTGAGCCGTAGGATGACGACTGGTAAATTTCCAAGCATTCTGCAAAAGATTCTCTAAGACTACGCGCATGAGGTTGCGATCGTCGTAAACAAAGACTTCTAGCACAACACTCAGATCCACTATTCTCTCTGGTTGCAAAGCTTGGATGTCGCCAGAGATCTCTTGGACTAGTTCGCTAAGGTTGACCTTGTCATAGCGCATTTCCGATCTGGATATCCGTGATAGCAATAATAAGTCGTCGATCAGGGTTCCCATGCGATCGACGTTACGTTGAATGCGACTAAAGTAATCTTTGCAATCATCATCAAAGCGATCGCCATAGTCTTCAAGCAAGATTTGACTGAACCCATTGATCGCCCGTAATGGTGCACGTAAGTCATGGGAAACAGAATAGGAAAAAGATTCTAGCTCTTGGTTGGAAATTTCTAGTTGAGCGCTGGTTTGTTTCAGTTCAAGATTGGACATTGAGAGTTGAGTATTAGCCTAGATCAGTCTGTCTTCGGTTCGCTGTCGTTCTGCTAGCTCCGACTGTAACTGTTCCACTAAATTAGCTTGCTGGATAGCGATCGCAAGTTGATTAGCAATTTGCTGCACAAACTCAATCTCAATCTCCTGCCATTGTCTCGGTGCAGAACATTGATGAATGCATAGCAATCCCCACAAACAACCTTCTCCTTCGAGCAAGGGTACAACTAAGTTAGCTTGGATTTGAAATTGATGCAAAAAATCTGTATGACATTCTGATAGTTGCGAATTCTTAGTATCTTCAATTATTTGGATGCGTCCATTGAGATACAAATCAGCATACTTTTCAGCAAAAATGTGATCGCCAATTTTAATGTCAAGAATTGAGTCGATGTTATCAGCGATTGATTCAGAAACGAATTCTCCATCATTAAAATTAGAGTCGGGTGTAAATTTGTAGATGCAAACGCGCTCAACCTGAATAGATTTGCGAATCTCCAATGTAGCAATTTCCAAGGTTTTCACCAGATCAAGGGATTGACGAATCCGATGAGTAATTTCTCCAATTAATATTGCGCGATCATATTGCGATCGCAACGCAATTTCGGCTTGCTTTTGGGCAAGTGTCGCTGCCTCTGCTGCTTTCTTCGCCTTCAGGATTTCATCTTCGTACTGAATACGTTGACGAATGGGAATAAAAATACAATCATTGACAAAATCTTCTCCCTGACTGCGACGAGATGCGTTAATTAGCATTGGAATATCATTCCCATCTTTTGCTCTCAATGAGAAGTAGATTTCTTCAACTTTGCCATAAAGTTTTAAAAGTGGAAAGAAATGTGTCTGATAGAAAACACGACTAGCGATCGGCAAAATTATTTCCAACCTCTTCCCAACAAGACTGTCAGATTCATATCCTAATAGTTGCAATAGCGTAAAATTAGCTAGCACAATCAAGCCATCGTCGGTAAACGAGAGAAAGCCACATGGGGCTTTGTTCAGTAGTTCTTCGATCTGTTGGCTCACAGGGATAGATAGTAAGAGGTTTGAACAATTTATTTAACTCATGTTATACCACTTCTTAAATTAAGAGCGTGTTTGAGAAGTTTTGTACCCCCTCTAACTCCCCCTTACAAAGGGCTATCGTGTATATATCAAGTCGGACTTACCCCCTTTAATTCCCCCTTGCAAAGGGGGAAGACCAGAAATCTTGTTCCCTCCCCTTTGCAAGGGGAGTGTTAGGGTGGGGTAATTCCCTTGCTATAGATATTTATTCTGCGCCTGCGGCTGGTGAAACACTAACGAATCCCCATCATCCGCTTAGGAATGTATCTAGATTTTGGCGCATTGTTGTTGGTCGTGTGCTGTGCAATAGTATAAATATCGATAGGGGAAAGTATTGTGAACTCAGACATTATCAAACTTTCTGAACTGAAGTCAGCAATTATTCGAGATCTTTTGGTCGTTGATCGCGCTGCGACAGTCATGGAGGCGATCGCTTTAATGAGTGGCGGGCGATCGCAATGTGATGCTGACAGTAATAGCGATATTCACCAGCAAGAATTTTTGCAAGAGTCGCGATCGAGCTGTGTATTTGTGGTCGAAGATCGAAAAGTCATTGGCATCATGACCGATCGAGACGTAGTACGTCTGAACGCTCAGACGCACTACGTCTCGATCGCCTGTTGGTGAGTGAGGTTATGGCGCATCCCTTGGTGACGCTGCATGAGTCTGCCCTCACAGATTTGTTTTTAGCAGTCAACCTCATCCAACAGTTCCGCATTCGGCATTTGCCAATCCTCGACGAGCAAGACTGCCTAGTGGGGATGGTTACTCACGAAAGCTTAAGGCAAGTTTCGCGTCCCATCGATCTCATGCGACTGCGGCTAGTATCGGAGGTAATGACTGGCGATGTAGTTTGTGCGGCGAGCGATCGCTCGATGTTAGCCGTCGCCCAACTAATGGCAACCCAAAACGTTAGTTCCGTCATTATCGTCGAGGCGATCGGTAATGAAACATCTCTAAGGAGACCAGTAGGCATCGTCACCGAGAGAGACATCGTCCAGTTTCAGGCGCTAGGCTTAAATCTTACTAACTACCAAGCAAGTACAGTGATGAGTACGCCAATTTTTGCGGTTACAAAAGAGGATACTCTCTGGACTGTGCATCAGATCATGGATCAGCGGTTGATTCGGCGTTTGGTAGTAACGGGGGAACTGGGCGAACTATTAGGAATCGTTACCCAGACCAGTTTACTAAACGCACTAAATCCAACTGAAATCTATAATTTTGCAAAGATTTTAGAAGGCAAAGTATTACAATTAGATTTAGTCGGATCGGGAGAATAACTCAAGAGTTCTCCTTCTTGGGCGATCAAGGCATAATATCCACCATCATCGTATAAGGTGCTATCCTTGGTTTGACTTAGATCTTTAACGTTAATATCGCCATTCATCACGGCAATTAACTTACCTTGCCGATCGCGAATCGTCCCTGAAAAAGTCATTAACGGAATTGGATGGATTGCTTCGTTGATATAGGGTTTTGACCAAAAGTAGCGATCGGCTTTAACGGCATCTTTGAAGTATTGCTGTTCGGGATACTTATCGACCAGCCAGAGATCGACGAGGCTAAATCCAGGATATTCGGGTAATTTTACGCCGAGATCGAGTGCGGATTCTTTGATATAGGGGGCAAGCCACTCGCGATCGAAGATATAGGGGGCAAACCACTCGCGATCGACTAAGCTCCGAGGAAATTGCATCACCCCAAAACCTGTAATCAGTTTGGGACGAGCGGACATAAACGAAAGCGCTAATTTTTCGTAGGCTTCAGGCGATCGCACGCCACTATCGTGTAAAAAAGTAGTTGCCGCAACGAGACTTTTTAAAAAACTTTCACCACTAAGGAGTTGTGAATCTAGTTGTCTGACTTTACTATCTGTTTCTGAAGTTAATTGTAAAATTCTGACAGATTTAAGTTCATTATAAAATAAATAGCCTAGACTGCCCAGTCCAACCGAAGCAGCAGCCATCACCGCCAAAAATAACCTCGCACCAATCGAATGCAGTCCAAATTTTACTGGTTTGACTGGCATGGCTGGATCGTTGTTAGCTATGTTTTTTGTCATGTTTTAACCAAACAAGATGATGACGAATGAAAGCATCTAATGTTTAAGGACTACCCCCTATAAAAATTAGGAGCGCTGTGCAAACGGATAGAGTGCGGGACTTCCCGTTCGCGTTAGTTCAAATCAAGTGGAAGTCGTCAATAAAATATCGAGTTGTGCTGAGTCTAAACGACCAGCTTCGTATAACGTTTTGGCAATCTCAGAAAATTTCAACACCGTATGGGCTTGATAACCCTGACGCGCTAGTTTCTGGGTCACATCCCCTTCGTGATCGATCAGTACAACCACATCCTTCACCACTAAACCCACCGATTGCAGTTTTTCGATGCCTTCTAGCACACTCTTACCTGTGATCAGAACGTCATCAATCAACACAACCGTTTCACCGTCCTGAAATTGCCCTTCAACTAAACGACGGGTTCCGTGGGCTTTGACCTCTTTGCGGGGAAAAATCATGGGGTAGTTGAGGCGCAATCCCAAACCCGTTGCGGTGGGCAATGAGCCGTAGGGAATGCCTGCAATGCGATCGAATGTCAAAGTTTGGAGAATATTGGCATAGGCATTGAGGACTTGCTCAAATACTTGAGGATGTGAAATTATGGTGCGTAGATCAATATAATAGGGAAACGTCGCACCAGATGCTTGGACAAATTCCCCAAACTGAATGCAGCCAATGTCATAAAGCTGCAAAATCAAATCCTTATGGAGATATTCTTGCAGAATGCACACATTTGAAAACCAAACCGAACAGGTTGGATTTCCCTGATTCATGTCTGCTCTCATCTGGTTGATGTCATTCCGTAGCGATTTGATGGCATTTCTGGGAGATTCAAGGCTTAACAGATCATCGGGAGTAGAAATAATAAGCCCATCAGCATTAGAGGTCAGTCCTGCTTTCAGCAATGCTTTTAATTCTGTTGGCTCTAGCGAAATGTCATCAGCTAAGATCAACCGCTCAGGCGAAATCGCACGGATGCGGGCAAAGACATCAGCTCTGCCAGCCACTTCTAACCCCAACTGCTCTGCAATCCCCCAAGTTTTAGCTTGCTCTACTAAATTCAGATAGAACGGCGATTGACGGGTCGGATATTCTTGCAACATAGCTGTTGAAGAATTGTCCGTAGCACACAAGATAAATACAGCTTTATCTGGATAGATGAGAAAGGGAGTCACGCCATCTTGCCCAATGTATGGATTGAGGGTAACTGCATCTACCTGCCAGACTTTAAAGATCATCTGGGCAAAAATTCTGCTGGTATGACTGTCACTATGCTGAGCATCTAGAATAACTGGAATGTGATGTGGGATGGTCGCCAAGATCTGCCGCAATAATCCTAGCCCCGAAGCCCCCAATGCGCGATAGAACTCAAAAGTTAGCGTGTAAGCGCAAACTAAATCAGCCGTTTCAACAATCAACCATTGCAACCATTCCTGTAATTCCCAAATATGAGCATGAGCTCCTTCCCAACCACCTAGGTGTTGAGGCCATATTTGAGGATTTGGAGCGAGTTCAACAGAGAGCAAACTCTGATTGCAGGTCATAGCTTTGCTCAACTTATCACAAAAATTCATAAACAATTTTGGGAGAGAAGGATCTAATCGTCATAAATTCGACATTCCAAGGCATTGGGATTATCCTCGCAGTACGACAGGAGTGAATTCTGTTCCTTTTTTTCGACCTGTTGATGGGCGGCTTCCGCTTCCTTTCTTTTGACCCGTTGATGGGCGAATTCCGACTGGAGTTCCTCAAGCGCATCCCAAGCCGCAGCACACTCTGGAGAGGTGTTCCCTCTTGCTATACAAATAGTTCGCGCGTCTTCACGGGCAATTTCGATTTCGTCTTCAATAAACAGTCGTTTCGGATTTTCTACAAAGTCACTCTTAAAGAGAATGTCACTGACGGAAACAATACCTAGCAAGGTTTTGCCCTGAATCACAGGTGCTCGACGAATGTGGGTTTGAGCAAATAACCGAGCCACATATTCCACACCCAGTTCGGGATTGATGACCACACAGGGCTTAACCATAATTTCGTAAACCCGCACTGTCTTGGGATCGAGACCAAAGGCTGCCACTTTGTAGATAATGTCGGTTTCGGTCACCATCCCATAGGGGTCTTGTTCATGGCGTGGTTCGACTATCAGTCCCCGTAGGTGTTTGTCTTTCATCAACTTCACAGCATCTGCAACCGTTGCCGAACCAAGAATGGTGACAACGTTTGGGGTCATAATTTCTTCAGCTTGCATCATAGGAATTTAAATTTTTATTGAATGGGATAATTGGAATATGTTAAAAATTGGCTAGTATTGCCCAGAAAGTAATGTGCTGGGAGCTAATTTCATCACAGATAGCAGAGAGGTAAGAGGGCGATCGCTGAATCTGGTCGGGAGGCAGCTTTCTCCTGAACGCCAGGTGCATAGGCTTCAAGTACTGCGCCGTTTTGTGAACACGTCGTCATGAAATAGTCGCAAGTTGGACATTCAGTCTGAGTCACTTGTAGTCTTGGGCACTTACACCCAATGGTTAAGCGAGTGCTAAAGAGCCGTTGAGCCTCGCTGCCGCAGTTGGGACATCGAATTTTCATAATTTTGTTCATCGTTGCATTTCAAAATTGAATGATCGCGTGAGAAGGAAATGTTCAAAAACAAGGGGGAACACACATCATTGGAATACTATCGCTGTCGTTCTACCGCAGCCGTAAATTCTTCATAGGGCTTAACCCCAACTAACGTTTCCATCAATTCGCCTTGTTTAAATACCATGACGGCTGGAATACTTCTAATTCCAAAGCGTTTGGCTACGGCTTTGTTCTCGGTCACGTCCAGCTTGAGGACTTTTGCGCGATCGCTATAATCTTCAGCCAGTCGATCGATTAACGGCGCAACTAGTTTGCAAGGACCACACCAAGTTGCGGTGCAATCTACAACCATGAGTGATTCATTGCTCAATAGGGAATCAAATTCAGTTTCATCTTGAATAAATTTAGCCGTACCCATGTTTATATCTCCAAATTGATGATGTGTGACTTAAGTACTGTGTGACTTAGTACAAATTTTCTTCTTGGTGCGTTTTAATCGTGCAATTGGAGCGGGGATAAGTAACACAGGTCAGCACAAACCCAGCATTCACTTGGTCTTCATCTAAAAATGATTGATCCGACTGATCCACTTCACCAGAAATCAGTTTGCCAGCACAGCTAGAACAAGACCCTGCCTGACAAGAAATTGGTAAGTCAATGTCCGCTTCGCATGCGGCTTCGTATACGGTTTGATCGTCTTGGACATCGATGGTGACATCTAATCCCTCGTCATTCACGAGTTTTACTTTGTAAGTTGCCATGCGGTACTCCTAATCAAAACAAATTTAAGGCGTTAAGTTGGGATATAGTGTTCTTGCAAGTCATTGAAATAGACACCACCATGACAGCAGTTCCTTCCAACAATTTATCTGCCTGGGAGCGCCTAGAGCAAGGCAGGCAAACAAAAGCAAGCAACGGTGGTTATGCGGGCTACGGATCGCCTGCGTTTGGGCAACGATCAGTAGATGGTGAATTAGTGAATGACCCAGAAGAGTCTCAGGTAATTGAACTAATTCGCCGCCATCACAAATCTGGGAAATCGTTACAGAAGATCGCCGATTGGCTCAATGAAAATGGGTACACCACCAAACGAGGTCAACTGTGGCATCGTATTTCCGTAAAACGAGTGCTCGATCGACTCTACGGAAAGCTGTCCAGAATCTCAGGAGTAGCATCTCAGGATGAACAAAACCCTGAAGCATCCCCCCTAGCGCTTGATGACATCGCAACCGACAACCATATAGAGAATCTAACACTTCTAGGCAAAGGGTTTTAACACTTAGTCTGTAACATCCCTCTATCATACACCTATGTCTGTGCAAAACTGGTATAGATTTGAAACTAATAGCAATAAAACTTTACATTTCTCTTGAAGAGGTCAGATGACACTACATTCTGGGATAGTTTTTGGGACGGTTTTAGCTGCTATGAAGGGCTGGGTTATTTCCTGTAGGGAGGCTCAATCTCCTATCTTGACTTTTCGGTTTACAGGAAGGTGCTGATGCCACTCGATACATTTCAGAGTTGGGCTCCTAATCTAGAAGATGCCATCGATCGACATCCGTTGACGCTGCCACCAAACACTCCATTGGTGGAGGCGATCGCTTTGCTCAGTCAGACGCATGACATTATTTGTGTGCTGACAGATGACCAAGCGTTGTCAACCCCTTCCGCCAAAGAGGTTCATACTAGCTGTGTGTTGGTAATGCAAGGGCAAGAACTATTGGGGATTTTGACAGAACGTGATGTGGTTAGACTTACCGCAAAAGGGCTTAACTTGACTGAGATAACCGTCGCCGATGTGATGGTGCATCCGATGATCACGTTGCTGCAGCAATCCATGCAAGACATTTTTGCCCCACTGTTTTTGTTTCGCCGCTACAAGATTCGTCATTTGCCGATTGTGGATGACCAAGGACATTTGGTCGGGGTTATTTCCCAAGAAAGTATTCGCAAAATTATGCGCCCAGCCAATCTCTTGCAGTTTCGTCGCGTATCGGATGTGATGACCACTAAGGTGGTGCATGCCCCACTCTCCGCTACGGTCTTGCAATTGGCGCAGTTAATGACCGAGCATTGCGTGGGCTGTGTGGTGATCGTGCAAAGAAATTCAGAAGATAATGACTGCCCCGTTGGCATTGTGACGGAGCGCGATATTGTGCAGTTTCAATCGCTTCAAATCGATCTGCAAAAAACTCTGGCTCAAACGGTGATGAGTACGCCGCTATTTCTCCTCAGTCCTGAGGATTCGTTGTGGACGGCTCATCAGCAAATGCAGAAAAGGCGAGTGGGGCGCTTGGTGGTGTCTTGGAACTGGGGGCAGGGGTTAGGAATTGTGACACAAACAAGCCTATTACGGGTTTTTGACCCAATGGAAATGTATGGAGTGATTGAAAATTTACAACAAACTATTCAACATTTAGAGGCAGAGCGATCGCATTCCAATCCCTGCCGACAACCTGATCCTTTGCTTGTCCAGTCTAGTTCTGCGGACTCATTACTCCAACAGACTCGATCCCCATCTTACAACGAGATTGCGGGTGATTGGCAATCCCTACTTACCTTGCTGGACAATGCTTACAAAGACATAATGTACATGTCTACTAACTTAGATATTTTAGTCGAGCATCGGCAAACTCTGCTCAGATCGGTTCTAGTTACGCTTGAGCAACTCGGTCGTAAAATTAGATCTCAGATACCGAAGAAAGCATTTAAGAATTGACAGCCTCTGAGGTATTCTCATGAAATTCATAGTCCTTGCTGAGTCCGCGATATTTGCCTAGCCAAGCGAAAGTTCTCTCTTAAATCAGAGCTATACTCAAGCTATTCAATTTCTACTCTTAAGCCCTATAACCTATATATAGCAGATATTTCAAACATCACTACTTAAGGCTCACTACCTATTCTACTTCCTGTTGCCTAAAATACTCCAAATTGTATCAGCTAATGTTTTTAGCTTAATAGGCTTAGCTAAATAATCACTAGCCCCTGCTGCCATACATCTTTCGCGATCGCCAGCCATTGCTAAAGCCGTCAGCGCAATAATTGGAATATCAACCAGATTTGGATCGAGACGGATCTGCCGAGTTGCTTCCAAACCGTCCATGACAGGCATTTGAATATCCATCAAAATCAGATCAGGTTTATGGGCTTTAGTAAGTGCGATCGCTTCTTTCCCATCTTTTGCTGAGAGAACTCGATAACCCTTAACTTTAAGGTAACTCGAAACCGTCATAGAATTGACTTCATCATCGTCTACGATCAATATTAGAAAATCCTGTCTGACATCTGTATAGGTGGTTGCGAGTTCAGTTTCTAAGGGCTTAACTGGTCGATTGCTTGAGCCTATTTCAGTTTGAGGGTTTGGGAGAGTCAGACAAGGTAGCAGGATTGTGAAACAACTGCCCACGCCCACTTCGCTAGTTAAATCTACATAGCCACCATGAAGCTCCACAATGCGCTTTACCAACGCTAGCCCCAATCCCGTCCCCTCAAATTTACGATTTAAGGCGCTATCGATTTGAATAAAGGGCTGAAATAGTCTTTGAATATTCTCTGGCGCGATACCTATACCCGTATCGCTTATAGAAATCTGTAGATAGTCCTGTGTTGTATCTGTTATTTTATTGAGGACAAAATGCTGTTGTTTGACTTCTAAGGTGACAGAACCACCACCAGTCGGCGTAAATTTAACTGCATTATTGAGGAGATTAATTAATGCTTGACGAATACGTCGTTCATCTATTAGCAGATTAGGGAGGTTAGGGGCAATTTTGATGGTCAATTGAATTTGTTTTTTTAAGGCTTGCTGCTTCACAAATTCTAAACTTGATTGAGCTATCAATGGGATTGAAGCGATCGCAAAATCTAGCCTGATATGTCCAGACTCAATTTTTGCTAAGTCCAAAATGTCGTTAATCAATTCGAGAAGATGGTTACCGCTCCTTTCGACAGTTTGTAATGCGTCAAGTTGGCGATCATTGACAGTACCAAATATATGATCTTGTAGTCCTTCCGTCATTCCTAAAATGGCATTGAGCGGAGTACGGAGTTCGTGACTCATATTTGCCAAAAAACTATCCTTTAGCCGATGGGACTCAATCAGTTGAGTATTGGTTAGTTGCAATTGATGTAAAAGATATTCTTGGCGCTCCACCATACTGAAGAAGGCTGTCGATAAACGACTAATTTCATCTTTGGAGCTAATTTGCTCATTGCTTTCTGTGGATGTTAATTCGCAAGCCTCTAAAATTGGCTGCAATCGACGGTTTAGATAACGGACAAATATCCCCACAACAAAAGCTATGACGATCGCTGCCGATAGAGTGGCACTGATGGATAGCAATAACGCAGGCTTGATAACCATATCATACGGAATAGATTGCAACATCACCCATTGACTACTCGGCACTCTCTCATAAACCCAATAACTCTGTGTTGCAGTTGACTCGATAAATCCTTGAGATTTCCCTTGAGCTAATTCATATTGAATCTCATCCCAAACAGATTTATATGATGGAATTGATGCAATATTTTCTAGATTAGATACTTTGTTTGGTTCAGGAGCATATCCTAAGAGTATTCCTTCTTGAGTGACAAACACTGAATATCCACCCTCATGGGACTTACTTTGATCGTTAAGGTTAAGATCTCTAATGTTAATATCACCATTCACAATTCCAATTAAATTGCCATTGCGATCGCGAATGGGTCCCACAAATGTCACCAATGGAACAGGATAAACTGCATTGATATATGGCTTCGACCAAAAAAACTTGTTCTCCTTGACAGCATCGGTATAATATTGCAATTCAGGATATTTATCGACTTGCCAAAGTTCCACCAGACTATAATTGGCATCTTCGGGAAGTTTAACACCTCGATTTGGTTGTGTCTCTTCGATAAAAGATCCAAACCACTGGCGATCTACCAAGCCATTTGGAGTCTGCATCACGCCAAATCCAGTAATCAGTTTGGGACGAGCAGACATAAATGAAAGAACTATTTGGTCATAGGCAGATGGCGATCGCACCCCGTTATTTTGTAAATTGATGGTTGCTAAGACTAAACTTTTTAAAAAAATCTCACTCTTACGCAACTCCGAGTCTATCTCTTTAACCTTGAGATCCGCTTCTGTCGTTAAATGATATAGCTTGTCAGCTTCCAAATTAAAATAAAATAGAGTCCCCAATCCAGCTAATCCGATAGTAACTGGTATCATTATTGATAAAAATAATCGCGTACCAATAGAAGAAAGCCCAAAATCTCCTAGTTTAAATGAATTGATAGACTTCTTTTTAGACAAACTTTTTCTCATATATATCAAGGCTAAAAATATTTAGGTTAGAAACATCCAAAAAATCACACATTTTTCTTTGCATTTAAAATTTGTTGAATACTAGTAGCCAATTGCTTCAGCTTTAAAGGTTTTTGGAGATATTCACTTGCCCCAGCATCCAGACATCTTTCGCGATCATCAGCCATTGCTAAAGCCGTCAGAGCAATAATCGGAATGTCAGCAACATCTGGATCGAGACGAATTTGCTTGATTGCCGTTAATCCATCTATAACAGGCATCTGGATATCCATCAAAATCAAATCAGGATGCTCGGCTTTTGTAATTGAGATCGCCTGTCGTCCATCTGTAGCGAATACAAGGCGATAGCCCTTAGCTTGTAGGTAGCTAGAAAATGTATTGATATTAGCTTCGTTATCTTCGGCAAGCAAGATTAAGGGAGAGCTTAGGTTGTCAGTTTGACTTTGATCTATCAGAGATAGCTCTGCCAAATCATACTGAATTTGGACTTCGAGGTTAGGATTTTCTACATTAAAGGGAAGAGTAATTGCAAAGCAACTACCTACCCCCAATTCGCTGGTGAGTTCTACGCTGCCTCCATGAAGTTCAACAATTCTTTTGACTAGAGCCAAACCTAAGCCAGTGCCATTATATTGACGATTTAACGCACTATCAATTTGGATAAAGGGCTGAAATAGCTTTTTGATATTCTCGGCTGAGATACCTATTCCCGTATCAATCACAGCTATCCTTAAATAATTTGGAGAGGTGAGATTGGTTTCGCCTCCATCAGACTTAATTCGAGTCACTTCTAGAGTGATTGTTCCTCCCTCTAAAGTAAATTTGACAGCATTATTTAGCAGATTGATTAAGACTTGACGGATACGACGCTCATCAAGCATTATTTCTGATAGATTTTGAGGAACTCTCAGTGATAGCTGAATCCGTTTTGTCAGTGCTTGCTGCTTGATAAATGCCAAACTAGATTTACATAAGCTCTCTATACTAGTAGCAGTTAAATCTAAGTCAACTTGTCCAGATTCAATTTTTGAGACATCAAGAATGTCATTAATCAATGATAAAAGATGCGTACTGCTATTCTCAACTGTCTTCAAAGCTCCGAGCTGTTGGTCATTAATACTGCCAAATATTTGCTCTTGTAATATCTCTGTCATCCCCAAGATCGAATTGAGCGGTGTACGCAGCTCATGGCTCATATTGGCGAGAAATTCATCTTTGAGGCGAGTAGCTCGCATTAACTCTTCGTTGGCTAACTGTAACTGTGCTTCGGCTTGTTTGCGGTCGCTAATATCCTGCACACTAGACCAAATCAATAACTCTCCATTTCTGAGAATCATTAATCCTGACAACATTACTGGCACAAGATGCCCATCTTTATGGATGTATTCTTTTTCATAGGGACCATAGCGACCTTCTGTTTGAATTAATCGCAGTTGTTCGGCTTCTTGGTCGGCATATTTAGAAGGCGTGATATCCCAATAACTTAGAGATACAACTTCCTCAACCGTGCGTCCTAAGATTTGGGCAAAGGCAGCGTTAACAAATACTAAGTGTCCATCTAAGCGACAGCTTGCTAAGCCTATAGGAAATTCTTCGACTAACTGACGGTTAAATGCTTCGCTTTCCGCTAAGGTTTCTTCGGCACGCTTGCGATCGCTAATATCTTGATATGTCCCTAAAATCCCTATAATCTCACCATGCAAGTCCCGTAAAGGAACTTTATTTGTTTCCACCCAAATAGTTTCACCATTTTCCTGATATTGAATCTCGATAATATTTAGCTTAGGTTTGCCAGAGGTTATAACTTGGCGATCGTCACTTCTATAGCTATATGCTTCAGTATTTCCCCAAGGCATCTCATAGTCAGTCTTACCGATTATTTCCGATGGCAAGTTTAATCCTACGCTTACCGCAAAATTCTGATTGCAACCTAAATAGACTGATTGATGATCTTTCCAAAATACAAATAGTGGAAATGTATCGAGGACAAGTTGCAGAAACTGTTTTGATTCAAGAAGTTCATTTTCTACTTTTTTACGTTCGGTAACATCTCTAAAGATTCCTCTGGTGGCAATTGGTACGCCATCTTTTAGCTGACAGTTCACATTGCCTTCCACAACAATTGTTTGACCATCCTTAGTTACAAATCTAGTCTCGATCGCGACACATTGTTCACCACAAAATAGATTTTGCATGGCGAGCTGACAATGTTCAAGGTCTTCAGGATGAATGATTTGAAAAATTGATAAGTTTTCTAATTCAGCTTCGCTATAGCCTAAAGTGCTTTTCCACGCTTGATTTACAAATAAAATATTTCCTTCTGGAGATATGCTTTGGATTAAATCAGTCGCATTGTCAAAAAAGTCTCGAAGTTGTTCCTCCCGTTCTTGTAGGGCTTGGGTTCGTTCTAGTACACGCTCCTCTAGCTCATGGTTTAGACAATTGAGTGCTTCGTTGACATTTTTGCGCTGCAATTCCGCCGATGCTCTCGCTGCAAAGACTTGCAAAATGCCGATCGCCTCAGCCCTTTTAGTCTCTGACATTGGCTTTGTATCTAAAACACAAAGATTGCCAATGACGTTGCCATCATCATCTTTTAAGGCAATTCCTAAATAACTTTCAGCTTGCATGGTTACAAGATCGAGAGCTTCTGCAAATACTGCTTGGACGGCTTCCTCGCAATGATATTGTCCTTCTTGCATACAAATTTCGCAGGGAGTTTTGGCGGGTAGATAGGAAATAGATGGTTGCAGGCTGCCATTTGCCCAAAATCCCAACGAAACCAATTGCTCATCAACCACTTCGGTCACAAGAGCATAGGCAATATCAAGAGCCTCAGCAATGTGAAGCACCAATTCCACAAAAAAGTCTGCTCCTGTAACGGCGGCAGTTCCTGTTACGAGTTTTTGTAAGACTGCCTCAGCGCGTTTGCGATCACTAATATGGGTAATCGTCCCCACATAGCCAATGATTTCGCCATAGATATCGCGTTCAGCGTTGGCTCGTGAAAGAACCCAAGTTACAGTGCCATCGGGCTTTTGAAAACGACACTCAATCTCAAACGGGCGATGCTCCTGTACGGAGGCATACCATTCTGCGCCAACTTTTTCGCGATCTTCAGGATGCAATGCTCTCGCCCAGTTAGGACCAGACGCTTCTGCTGCGGTCAAGCCTGCGATCTGACACCAGCGATCGTTGACATAGATACAATCACCAGTGGTATTAGTCCGATAAATGCCCACAGGCGCAACTGCGGCTAGAGACTCGAATCGTTGCTGACTCTCACTTAAGGAAATCTCGATCTGTTTTCGAGCCGTAATATTTACGCCAACTCCCAAAACCCCATCTGTATTACCAAATATTTTAATCGGGCGCTTTTGCCACTGGAGCCATTGAAAACCAAGATCTACATGAGGTATTTTCTCTTCGGGCAGGAACATCTCTTGTTGGCTTTCAATTATCTGACGATTTTCTTGGAGAAATCGCTCTGCATCTATAGTGTTGGGATGAAAGTCTGCATCTGTCTTACCCACCAGATTTTCAACTGTGGTGTTATAAAATTCAGCCATGGTCTGATTAGCAAGGAGATAGCGACCATCCCAATCTTTGACAAATATCATATTAGGGTTGCTATCAATGACTAATTTAAAAAATTCCTGTTGTTGCTGAAGTTGATCCCGACTTGCTCGCAATGACTCTTCGATTTTTATGCGTTCTTGATTCTCTTGTCTTAAATCTGCGATCGCTTGTTGTAGTTCGGCAGTTCTTTCCTTAACCGTATTTTCTAAGCTTTCCTGATAATTTCTTAAGTCTTGTTCAACTGACTTGAGAGATGTGACATCGCGGATTACACCAATCCTGTGTAAGTGGTGGTCTTCAAGAACGCAAGTTTCAGAGACTAAAGCTACGAAATTTGTACCATCGGCTCGACGCATTACAATTTCCGATTCGTTAGTGCAATTCTCGCCAACACAAGAACGGTTACTTTCCAGCCATTCCGCTAGATAGGGTTGCTTTAAAACTTGAATCGGCTGCCCGACCGCTGCTTCAGGCGAAATATTACTAAACTTGGCAAGAGTATTGTTAATGTACTGTAACTTTCCTTGGCAATCTAAAACGTAAATACTATCTTTGACGCTCGTTATGGCACGGTTGAGTAATTGTAACTTTCCTTCGGTTTGATGGCGACTTAGGGTTTTACTAATGATTACGGGTAAGATTTTCAGATAGTTGCGTTCGGGATCTTTGATCAAATAGTCCGCAGCCCCTTGACTCATTAATCTTGCCGCCGTTTCCTCATCTCCACTACCTGTCGAGATCACAAATGGACAATTTTGTTCTTTAAGAATCGGAAATAATTCACTAGATCTGCCATCGACTAAGTTGTAATCGAGAATCGCAAATTGAAATTTGCGATCGCGCAGGATTGCTAATGCTTCTGTCAGTGAACTCGCTAAGGAATATTCATAGGGCAAGTTATACTGCTTGACTGTGCGAGTGAAGGCAAGGCGATCTATCTGATCATCTTCGACAAGCAGAAGTTGAATTTTTTCTGAACTATCAGTAGTGGAATCCATGAACTTATAAAGAATTTGTAACTTCTCGACAAAAGCGGGATATTCTAGCGGTTTGACAATATATCCTGCTGCACTCAACTCAAAACTAGCAAGACGATCCTGCTCTTCTTGAGATGTCGTCAAAATGACTACGGGAATTTTGCACCAATCGGGATCGGATTTGAGGATTTTGAGAAACTCCAGCCTATTCATCCTTGGCATATGTTAGATCTAATAAAATTAATGCAGGCACTGGATTATTAGGATCTCATAAAAAATCTAGAGCAGATTCGCCATCGTTTCTGACATGGAGAGGATTATTTGCTTCTATATTCCTCAAAACCACGTTTGAGGGTCATAATATCCAAAAAATCATTTTCTACAAGTAAAATTGGATCGAAGCTTCTCATGATTCCTATACCTCAATCACGGATTCTGGCATAGAATTTGTTATAGATCCTGATATTGGTAACGCAAACCAAAATGTACTGCCCTTACCAACCTCAGAAGTCAACCAAATTTTATCACCATAGGTTTCGACAGTTTTTTTGATGATCGCTAAGCCTACCCCCGTACTCTCAGACCGATCTCCCGATACTAAGGTTTGAAAAATCTAAAACACCTTATCAAAGTGTCTAGACTCAATTCCCATTCCCGTATCACTAACATAAAATTCTCAATAGTCATCTTTTTGTGAATGACCGATGTGAATTTCACCTTCAGGCTTACCCATATATTTTACAGCATTACCAATCAAATTCTGAAATACCTGTTGCATTCGTTTCTTTGCCGCCAACAAGGTCGGCAACTCGCTATCGATCGCAATGTGAATTCCATTGGGTGCAGCAATCATATCAATCGTTTCGTTAAGTAATCGGGCAAGATTTACTTGGGTTTTATTTTCCTTTACCCGACCCACACGGGAATATTGCAATACACCATCGATGAGATCGCTCATGCGCCTTACACGCCCACTCATCAGCCTCAGCATGTCGCGTCCCTCGTCATCAAGGCGATCGACATAATCATGTAGTCTGATGCTCCTAATGCCATAGCTCTTTGGTCAATTTCGCGATCGCCTACTCCCGTCAGCAAAATTATTGGCTTGGTGCATCCCATTCTGATCGCTGCTTGCATCAGTTCCAATCCATTCTCTTTGCCAAGACGAAAGTCAAAGAGATAGACATCATGGCAGTTTTTGCCAATTTCGGCTAAGTCATCATCATAGTTGTCAACCCAAGTCAGTTTAAAGTCTAATAATTCGGCTTCGCTCAGACTGGGACAAAGCAGCTATGAGGCTTATTTAATACTTCAAATAAATTTGTTCAATTTATTTGAAGTATTAAGTACTCGACACAAATATCGTGAACTTTTATCTATGATTAACGAAAAACATAATGCCCTGTGTTTAGCTATTGATAAAAAATATCAGAACCTTAAAAACTCACACAAAAATTAGATGAAATCATTTCTTTTCATATTCCATATATGGCTCAGACAAATTCACAGTAGATTTATGAGTGCAATTACTCATATTCTAAAATATGCAATGCTGAGCCTGTTGACAGTTCCTATAGCGATCGCCTTAACGAACTGCACTCCTGAAACAAACATACCATTGCGCATCGGATCGAACCTCTGGACGGGATATGAGACTTTATATCTGGCGCGGGACTTGGGCTACTATAACGACAAGCCGATCCGTTTAGTTGATTACCCTTCAGGTACAGAACAAGTCCGCGCCTATCGGAACAAAGAAATCGAAGGGGCAGGACTATCAATCGATCAAGCCTTAGTCCTCGCTGCCACTCAAGAGAATATTCGGATTATTGCGATTATGGATGTTTCTAATGGCGGTGATGTGATCTTGGGGAAGCCAGAATTTACAGATATGAAAGCCCTCAAAGGTAAGCGTGTGGGCGTGGAATCAACTGCACTCGGCGCTTTCTTCATCACCCGTGCATTAGAAAAGAATGACATGACTGCCAAGGATATTCAGATCGTGTCCTTGGAATTGACGGAACATGAAGGCGCTTACAAAGAAGGGAAAGTAGATGCGTTGGTTACTTTTGGACCCGCGAGAATCAAGTTGTTAGAGGCTGGTGCGAAATTGTTATTTGATAGCAGTCAGATTCCTAGGGAAATTGTCGATACATTAGCCGTGAGTCAGGAGGCGATCGCCAATTCTCCTGATGCGATTCAAGCTTTAGTAGATGGTCGATTTCGCGCCTTAGATTATTTTGAAAAAAATCCTCAAGATGCCGCAACACGGATGGCTAAGCGTACCAAGGTCACCCCTGAGCAAATCCTCGAGTCCTTTAAAGGACTCAGCCAACCGAATTTACAAGCAAATCAAAAACTACTTGATAAAAGCGATCCTGCGCTGATTAATGGCATGACTAAACTAGTAAAGATTATGGTTGACAACAAATTACTACCCAAAACTATCGATCCTGCTAGTATTCTAGATGACCGTTTTATTAAGAATGCGAAGGTTTAAATCTACCCAACGGTTCCCATGAAAGGATTGCCAATTTTCCCGATTTCTCTAAAGATTTCAATCCCTACAATTTTAATTTTTTGTGGGGGCTTGTTGGGCTTAACTTCTTTTAATCAAGAAATTAATGATGCTTATCAAAAGACAGAAATTAATAGCAAAAATTATGTCCAAATTTCCGCAGGACAGACATCAAGAATCTTAGATTATTTGTATCGTAGAGCAAATATTGAAGAAGCCGAAATCACGATTATTAGTCAGCTTGGCAGCGATCCAAATCTTAATTTGGTGATGTTGATAGATGATCGCGACGTTGTGCATCTCTCTAACCGTTATGAATTGAGAAACGAACCAATTACAAAAACAAGAGGCGCTGAGTATGTCGAGAAATTTGGGGCGGTACGCAAAAATTTATCGGGAGATGTGCTGATATCGGCTGATCGGTCGAAACTAATTGCGCTGTATCCTGTCATTTTGGCAGTGCATCCCAATGAGATTCAGTCCTCAAGAGTGGGAGTTCTATTCTATGAATATGATTTAACCCGCACTAAACAGATTGCGTTTAATGATGCTTTAAAGCGATCACTATTTTTTAGCAGTAGTTTAGTAATCTTTTGCTTAGGAGTTTGGTTCTTTTTTGAAATTACGCTCACAAGGCGAGTCTCGCGTTTAGTGGCGGTGAGCAATAGCCTCGCGGAAGGAAAACTAGACGAACGCGCAGGATTAACAGGCTCAGATGAATTATTTCAAATCTCGGTCGCCTTCGATCGCATGGCAGGCAAAATTCAAGACAATGCCGATATTTTGCTTCGTCAAAATGCCGTATTACAAGCCCAGATTGAAGCCTCCATTGATGGCATTTCCATTGTTGATGAAAATCGCAATATCGTCTACTACAATCAACGTATTTGTGACCTCTGGCGTATTCCTATCAACATCATTGAAACAGGGGACGATCACCAATTCATGAAATGGGTATTGAGCAACTTAGTCGATCCCGAAATATTTTGCGCTAAAATCGAGCACTTATACGAAAATCCCCATAACAGCAGCGTTGATGAAGTAGTGCTGAAAGATGGACATATTTTTGATTGTTATTCAACAAGTGTGAAGTCATCAGCGAAAGATTTTTACTATGGCAGGATTTGGTATTTTCGGGATATTACCGATCGCCGCAAAGCCGAAAAATTAATTCAACAACAAGCAGAAGGAGAAAGGTTACTCAGGGAAATAACCCAACGAATTCGCCAATCTCTAGATCTCGTAACGATCTTTAACACTGCTACCGAAGAAATTAGGCAGTTTCTGTATGCCGATCGTGTGGGCGTGCTAAGATTCGATCCTAAATCTAATAATACCCAAGGCGAATTTGTCTCCGAATCCTTAGTCGATGGAGTTACCTCAATTGTGACGATTTCCATTGATGAACATTGCTTTGGTGAAAAACATACTATCTACTACCAAAAAGGAAGAATTCAATCTTTAGACGATATTTATCAGGCAAATATCAAAGGGTGTTATCGCGAACTCTTAGAAAGCTTTCAGATTCGAGCTAATCTGGTCGTGCCATTACTAAATGGCGAAGATCTATGGGGACTACTCTGTATTCATCAATGTCATGAGCCACGAGCTTGGCAAGAACCAGAAATTGAGTTTGTGCAGCAAATTGCCAATCAATTAGCGATCGCCATTCAACAAGCCAATCTATTTGAACAAATCCAGAAAGAATTAACCGAAAGACAACAAGCTGAGTCACGACTAACAGAAAGTAACCAACAACTTGCGATCTCTAACGAAGAACTAGCTCGTGCTACGCGGCTTAAAGATGAGTTTCTTGCCAATATGAGCCATGAATTGCGAACTCCCCTCAATGCGATCTTAGGAATGTCCGAAGC
>Ga0315899_10001416_pt1 | contig 27274 bp, 24 predicted proteins | sample LakEriMetagenome_2_FD_203518 | JGI IMG/M metagenome (GOLD analysis project Ga0315899, IMG submission 203518) | Freshwater fungal communities from buoy surface, Lake Erie, Ohio, United States - Buoy 4 MA112 | ecosystem: Environmental > Aquatic > Freshwater > Lake | place: USA: Lake Erie, Ohio... | reverse complement strand
CAGTTCGCTTGCCACGTACGTGCAGACCGCGGAAGCGATCGCGAACTTCATTCGCACGCGGTTTACGGCAGATGGCACGCTCACGCTCCCTCGTAAAAAGGGCATTCTGGAGCCGGGCTGAAGCTGCGAGTGCATCACGTCGCTTCGATGCGCATCAGGGTGTGCACGCTTGCCACCGTGTCGGCTTGCGCGGGCGTCTTGTCGTCGCGAATTCGTGCGATGCGGGGGAAGCGCAGGGCGACGCCGCTCTTGTGACGGTTGGAATCCTGCAAACCTTCGAAGGCGAGCTCGAAGACCATGGTGGGCTTGACGGCACGAACCGGGCCGTGTCGGCTCAGTGTGTTGGCACGCACGAACGCATCGACGCGATCAATCTCCGCGTCGGACAGGCCTGAATACGCCTTTGCGATGGTGACGAGTTCGCCTGTGCCAGGTGTCTCGCCTGTCCACGCCGCAAAGGTGTAATCCGTAAAGACCGATGCACGTCTGCCGCTGCCCGGCTGGGCTGCGATGAGAACAGCATCGATGGTGAAGGGCTCAATCTTCCACTTCCACCAGTCACCGCGCTCGCGACCCGTGCCGTACATGCTTGTACGACGCTTGAGCATGATGCCTTCCACACCGCGCTGGCGCGAGGTGGCTCGCAGGTGAGTCAGCTCGTCCCATGATGTTGCGGAGATGACGGGCGAGAGGGAGATGGCGGGTTCGCCGCTCAGATTGTGCAGCAAGGTTTCGAGCCGGGTACGGCGATCGATGAGCGGCATGCTGCGTAGATCTTCGCCCTGCCACTCGAGCACGTCGTACGCGACGAAGCGCACGGGCGTGTCGACGAAGAGCAACTCATCGTGTCGTGCCTGGGTTGTCTTGCCGATGCGAAGTTGGAGATCGCTGAAGGGCAGCGGGCGCGCTGAGCCCGGCTCCCACGCGAGAATCTCCCCATCCAGCACGCAGCCATCGGGCAGACGCGAAAGCACACTCGCGAGATCCGTGAAGCGATCGCTGAGCATGTCTTCGCCTCGTGACCAGATCGTGATGCGCTGCTCGCGCGCGATGACTTGTGCGCGGATGCCGTCCCACTTCCATTCTGCTTGCCACTGGCTGATGTCGCCCAGGGTCTCGACAGGCTGTTCAAGCGGCGACGCGAGGTAGAACGGATAGGGCTTGGCGCCGCGAGCGTCGGCGCGTTGCGGAGCGAGCAGCTTGGCGTAGTCGGAGGGCGTTGGATCCCAGTTGCCCATCACGCGGTGGGCCATCTCGGCTTGATCAACTTGCGCCACCTGTGCCAGGGCTCTCACAGCAAGTGTGCGAGAGAGACCCACGCGAAAGGAGCCGCTGATGAGCTTGTGAAAGACGAATCGCTGCGAAGCCGGCAGGCGACTCCAGATGGAACGAAGGACTTCCCGCTTCTGATCGCTCTTCATCGTGCGCAGCGGCAGGATGAACGATTCCATCGCTTCGGCCAGTGTCATGGGTTCGCCCGCTGCGTCGTCAGGCAGCAGCAGTGAGATCGTTTCGCTCAGGTCGCCAACGGCTTCGTAGCTTTCGTTGATGAGCCAGGCGGGCATGCTCGTGGCTTCTTGCAGCGCAAGTCGCAGGTCGGTGTGGCTGACGGCTCGCTTGACGCGTCCGCCGGTGAGAATCCATGCAGCCCACGCGGCATCGCGAGGTGGCGCAGCATGCAAGTACGCCACGAGCGCCGCCACCTTGTCGTTGGTGCTCGTTGACGCGTCGAGAGATTCGTACATGGCGGTGAAAGCTTGCATGCGAAGAAAACACACGGGCGATCAGATGGGATTCACGAGTTGTGCGAGAGAACGCGTGGTCGACCTGTTGTGATGTTCAGCTCCCTTCTGCGTCGGTTGTTGCTGGTGGGTTGTCGTCGGTGGCTTTGTCTTCGGTCGCGCCGCCTTCGCCTTCAAAGCGGGTTGCGATTGTCCATGTCTCAAGGCCTTGTTCCTTGAGATATCGCGCGAGGACGGATGTGTACCCGTGTGTCACGCCCACGCGTGTCGCGCCCGTGGCGCGGATGGTCTCGAGCAGGCCCGGCCAGTCGGCGTGGTCGCTGAGTACAAAGCCGCGATCCACGCCTCGTCGCCTTCGCGGGCCGCGGACTCGCATCCAACCGCTGGCGAACGCCTCGCGTCGCTCGCCGAACTTGCGAGCCCATGCGCTGTTGTCTGCGCCGGGAGGCGCGATGATGATCGCTTTGCCAGCGGCGTTCTTGACGTTGGTCTTGTCGGCTCGTTCGCAATCCGGGAGCTTGACACCCGCTGCGGCGTAGATGGGCAGGAACTTCTCGACCGCTCCATGGACGTAGATCGGTCCCACGCTCGCATCGAGCAGAGCCAGCACGCTCTGGGCCTTTCCGAGTGCGTACGCATAGACGATGGAGGTTGCGCCTTCGCGTGCGTTGTCTACCCACCACGCGTTGATTTGTTGACCAATGTCTTCTCGCGATTGCCAGCGATAAATGGGCAAGCCAAACGTGCTCTCGGTGATGAACGTGTGGCACGCGACGGGTTCCATCTGTTCGCCACTGCAGTCTCGCTGGGTCTTGTAGTCGCCGCTGACGACCCACACTTCACCCTTGTGCTCCACACGCACCATGGCGGAGCCCAGCACGTGACCTGCGGGATGCAGGCTCACGCGAACATCGCCAACATCACGCACTTCGCCGAAGGCCACGCCTGTCACCTGCACATTGCCCAGGCGTGCACGCAAGACCGCGACGCCGCTCTGTGCACAGAAGTAGTCGCTCGCACCCCAGCGTGCATGGTCGCTATGCGCGTGCGTGATGATCGCACGATCGCCCGGCGCAGGTCGCCATGGATCGACATAGAAGCCACCTCGCGGGCAGTACAAACCTTTATCGGTGTTGGTCAACAGGTCCGGCACAGCATCACTGTTCGCACACATCGTGCTGCGCGACGCACTGCGGCGTGCATGAACTACTTCTCACCGTCCATCACGCGGCGGATGCCCATGGCGCCGATCGCGAAGCCGGCGACGGCAAAGGCGAGAAGCACCGCGAAGGGCAGCATGAGCTCCCGCGTGGTCATGCCGCGCCAGATAGTTCCTTCGCACGCCAGCACGCCCCATTTGAACGGACTGATGTTGCTGAGCGTCTGCATCCAGCCGGGCATGAAGAACAGCGGAATCGTGCCGCCACCGATCATGGCCAGAACCAGCGCCACGCCTCGGGCGATGCCCGATGCTCCCTCGCGGCTGGCAAGCAGGCCGGCCAGCGCCATCATGACGCCTGCGAAACCAGCGGCGTTGAGAAAGATCGCCAGCACGAACATGGGCCAGTTGCCCACGCGCACGCCCATCACGAGCATGACCGCTGTCAGCATCGCTTGCACCAGTACGCACGCCATGGCACAGCCGAGGCCCTTGCCAAGAAGAACCTGCACGCGTGTCATGGGGCTCAGGCGCAGGCGTCGCAACGTGCCGGCGCTGCGCTCCTCGGCAATGGACACGGTGAAGGCGAGCACGCAGCCCATAAGCCCCCATACCACGCCTTGCGGCATCGACACCTGCCAGCTTGACGTGGGGCGTTCCTTGTCGTCCTGTGCGGCGAGTTCGCTGGTCTTGACGCGGACCGGCGTCCAATCGGCAAGTGCGTTGGCGCTGCCTTCGCTCGGGCCGTCTGCATTACCCAGTGTGACGCCGCTTTGCTGCATCGTTTCAACACTGCTCAGAAGCGTGTTGATGGCGAGCTTTTGCACCGTGTTGAGGTCGTTGGCCTGCGCCACGCGTGTACGGGCTTCGCCCACGAGCTTCTTGGTGCGTGTGGTGTCGGTCAAGGCACTGCCCAGCACGCGAAAGCCGTATTGATTCAGTTTGCCTTCAAGCATGCCCGCTTCGGCCTTGCGGGAGGGATCAACCACTGTTTCGAGTTCGAGAGCACCGCCCGAGAAGAAGGAATCAGCAGCTTGCTCAAAGCCCTTGGGAATGACCACAATGGCGCTCGCGCCACCTGTCCGGAGCAGTTGCTCGGCTTGTTCTCGCGACAGCGTCGGTTCTGGAGAGATGAGCTTGCCCGTGTCGTCTTTGGTCGCGGGCAGCGCTCGCAGCACGCTGTCGCTGCGCAGGTCGTTCACAAAGGCGCGACTGATCGCGCCGCCATCCTCGTTGACAATCGCGACGCGCATGCCGCCGCTGCTGCCGCTCGAGCCGCTGTAGATCAGGCCGAAAAAGATCGCGAAGAGAATCGGAAAGACAAAGACCGCGAAAAAACCGCCCTTATCTCGCAAGAGCAGACGGAAGTCCTTCAACGCGATGGTGATGACGCTGGACATGTATCGCACGAGCAGCCGTGCTCCGCTAGCGTACGGCTCGCGCCACATGTTTACTTGCGCGCCGGCACTTTCGCCAGAAACACCTCGACATCGGCAAGCGGCACCGCAAAGCTGACGTTCTCAATGCCTTGGCCCACCAGCTTCGAGCGGATGATGCCCAGCAGATGGCCGTCTTCGGCGAGGAGTGCGCCGCCAGAGTTGCCGGGCGACACGGCGGCGTCGGTCTGAATCAACGCGGTTGGCGCGATTTCACTCGCTCGGCGCTGGGCCGAGATGATGCCCTGCGAAACCGTCCATCCAAGGCCCACCGGATGCCCGATGACGAAGACCTTGCTGCCCACAGGTGTTTCACCGCCGTGTTCAAGTTCGATCGGTTGCCAGGTGGCGGCCTGGGTGACACGAACGACTGCGAGGTCACTCGCTTCGTTCTTGGCGACGACGGTGCCGGCGTACTCGCTGCCGCCCCATGTGCTGATGAGGACGACGTCCTGCTCCGTTACGACGTGCGCGCTTGTCAGAATGTCGCCATCTGCTGTGACGACGACGCCCGAGCCCTGGCCCGTCGCTGTCACGATGCGCACAATGCCCTCGCGATGCGTTGTGTAGAGGTTGCACACCGGGCACTCGGGATGCAGGTCGGGCCGCATGTGCAGCGAACCCTTGCGATGTGGTGTCGCATCGGCGTGCTCGGCGCCCATCGTGTTCTCGTCCGCGTGCGGTGAGGTCGTCTTGCAGCCCGCAAGACAGATGACGAAAGCCGCCAAACCCACCAGACCGGCATGTGTGCGTGTGTGCATACGCGTCTGTTGCACACCACCCGGTCGGGGTTTCAGAGTGGCGAGAGCATGGCCCCATCAATCACGCAGACTTCGTCCCGTGAGCGACAGGAACACCGATTCCAAGTCGGGCGGGTCAATGCGTACGTTGGTCGCGGTGCCGCTGGCCATGACCCGGGCGATTTCGCGAACGGGGTCGGATGTCTCGATGCGTTCGTGCGTTTCGCCATGCGAAACCGTCACGACGGTGTGGCCGCCGTGGGCCTTTGTCAGCTCGCTCAGCGTGCCTTGGGCGAGCACTTTGCCCTTATCGATGATGGCGATGCGATCGCAGAGCTTGCTGGCTTCTTCCATGTAGTGCGTTGTGTAGATGATGGTTCGCCCCTCGCTCGCGAGCTTGCGAACCACGTCCATCAGGTTGTTGCGGCTCTGTGGGTCAACACCAGCGGTGGGCTCATCCAGCAGCAGCAGTGGCGGATCGTGAATCATCGCGACGGCGAGATTGAGCCGGCGCTTCATGCCGCCCGAATACGTTGCGACGCGATCTGCGCGGCGAGGGGTGAGGCCGACCAGATCGAGGACGGTATCGACACGAGTTTGCAGCCCATCGCCTCGCAAGTGATAGAGCTTCCCGAAGAAACGCAGGTTTTCTTCGCCTGTCAGTTGGTCGTACAGAGCGAGCTCCTGCGGCGCGACGCCCAAGTGCATGCGGGCTGCGCTGCTGGTGGGGGTGCCCGCGCCCTCGATGTTCACGGTGCCTTCATCGGGCGTGATGAGCCCGGTGGCCATGCCAATCGTGGTGCTCTTTCCCGCGCCGTTGGGACCCAGGAGTCCAAACACTTCGCCTTTGCGGACACTCAGCGTCACACCGTCCACCGCGGTCAGCCGCCGACTGGCGGGGCCAAAGTGCTTGTGGAGGTTGGTGAGCGTAAGCATGACGGGACAGTAGAAGGCACTGGGCATCGGGCACTGGGTACCCGTGAAAGACAAAGGCACCGCGCGACGGCGGTGCCTTTGCATTCCATTTTGATTTCTTGAGCCCCATCCCGAACGCGGTTGCTTACTCCACCACGCCCGCCGGGTCCTTCCCCTTCTCAATCGCTTCAATCTTGTGAATGCGACGGCTGTGGCGGCCACCTTCAAAGTTGCTGCCCAGGAAAGAATCGACGATCTTCTCGATCAATCGCTGACCCAGCAGATCCGCGCTCATGCAGACAACATTGGCGTTGTTGTGGCTGCGGGCCAGGTGCGCCGTCATTTCGTCGTGCACCACGGCGGCCCGCACGCCCGGCACCTTGTTCGCGGCGATGCTCATGCCGATGCCCGTCCCGCAGAGCAGGACGCCCAGATCGGCCTTTCCTTCGGCAACGGCCTTGCCCACTTGGAAGGCGCGATCGGGATAATCGGCCGGCGGGCCTGAGATATCACCCATGATGACGGCCTCATGCCCCTCGCGCTGCAGCTTCTCCTGAAGTTGCTTGATCCCCGTATATCCACGATGGTCGGCCGACAGTGCGATGCGCATACCCGCTCCTTTCGCGCCACTGTAGGTGAATGACTCGCACGGCAGACACCCACGGGCGTTGGGTTCGTATCGTTTGCCATGGCACGCGCTGCGATCTCTCTGGTGTTGCTCATTCCCGGCGTCATGCTTGCTGGCTGCAGCGTGCGCCTGGGGGGCTCCAAGTCGCTCGACAAGACGCTGGCCGATTTGCGCACCGAGAATCAGCAATTGCGTGACGAGTTGGCTGTTGCGCAGGGTCAGATCAAAGAGCTTGTGGCTCGTGAGGCTGGTGCCACTCGCATCACGCAATCAATGCAGGCTCAATCTTCGCCCTTCACACCCGAAGAGCTCGCCTTGGCGATGCCGCGCGTCGTCACGTTGGCGTTTGCGGGGTCCGCGGGCATTGATCGGCGCAACCCCGACAAGCCGGTGCTGGTGATGGATGTCGAAACCCTTGATGGCCGGCAGCGATTCACGCATGCTGTGGGCAGGTTGGAAGTGACGGCCAAGCAGACAACACCTTCGTCGCAGCAGCCGATCGCTCAGATCACACTGCAGCCCGCCGCACTGCGAGAGGCGTACCGCTCCGGCATACTCGGCACGCGCTACGCGCTGGAAGCTCCGCTCCGTCCCGAACTGCTCAAGTCGAAGGGGACGATTCGCGTGGAGGCGTCATTGCTGTTGGCGAGCGGCGAAACGTTGACGGCTGAACGCGAGTTCACGGTCGGCGAATAGCTCCCTCTTGCGAGGTGCAAGCGTTCGCGGGCATGCTTGCGTTGTTTGTCGCATGACGCGCAAAGTGCAGGCTTTTTCCCGCAGAATCTGCACGCATCGCGCAGGCTCTGCGGGCTGGCGGCATGCACGCGGTTTCCTATTGCTTCTGGTTTCGTGCTTGTATGTCTTCCAGCCGATAATGCGATGCCTGCATGCCTTCGCGCGACGACCAATCTCCCGCCTCCGCCGCTCGTCGCGACGAATTGCGCGCCCTGACCGCGCGCTGCGCCCAAGGCGACGAAGCTGCATTTGCCGATCTTTCCAATCGCCTGCGACCCGCGTTGGTTCGCCTGTTCACGGAGAAGATGTCGGCCAAGCCCGACCTCGCAGATGATCTGGCTCAGCGCACTTTGGTGGGTTTGTGGCAGGCTCTGACGGGAAACCGCTACGACGCGGCCCGGTCGGCGGTCACGACCTTCGCCTATGCCGTCGCGCACAAAGTGTGGCTGCAGCACATCCGGGCGGCTGGCCGGGCGGATGCCGCGCTGGGTCGCTACACACGGTTGATCGCGGTGGGCCAGCAGCGCGAGCAGCAATCTCCCGCAGAGCCAACCGAGCACGCCGCATTGCTCGAAAGTCTGCGTGAGGCGCTCGCAGGCGGAGCGGCGACGGAACTGACCGACGAGGAGCGTTGGCTGGTGCGCAACTGGGCGAGCGGCCAGTCAGACCGGGATCTGGCGAAAGTGATGGGGATTGCGCCCAGCAACGTGAATGTCCGTAAACAACGGGCATATGCCAAGTTGCGGGCGTACCTGACCCATTTGGGGTTCGGCGCCGAGCCGCGTGACGCGCAGGATTCGTGATATTTGCCGGGAAAGCGTGCCCTGAACAGCAAGGCCTGACCGGCGAACCATCATGTGGCCCTGTGCGCGGAATCGGCGGAGTATCGGCTCGTGACCACCAGCAATCACAACTCACCCGATGCCTTCGAACACGATGATCTCGTGATGGACGATCTCGTGCGCCAGACGCTTGATCTGGAGTCCTTCGAGCAGGATGTGCATGCCCAGCCCGCGCCTTTGCGGCTCGCGTCACCTGTCACCGTCGTTGCGCCGCGTCGCACGCTGTCATTGTGGCTGGGTGCGGGCCTTGCCGCTGCCGCTGCAGTCACGTTTGCTGTCGTCATGATGCAGCCGACTGCAAAGCCCGTCAAGCCCATCGCGATGCAAGATACCTCCGCGCCCTCGACGGATGTCGCTGCGTCAGTGACGGAGGACGCTGAGCCATCCGAAGCGGTCATCACAACGGTCGCATCCCACGTGGTGCGCGATGATGATCTGCAGCAGTTCGCCGACATCGATCCGGATATCGCGACGGGCCTGCCGAGCTTGGGCTCGCAGCGTTCAGTGGTGCTTGCGGTGTATCAGGGCGAAGCTGATCCGGCGTGCGACTGCCTTGCGTGGAGCGTGGAAGCCCCTGGCGACTGGGAACAGACCAAGGCGGGCGTGCTCGAGCAGGTGTTGCGCCAGCCGTGCATGCGTGAAGCGAGCTCTCTCACCCTCGTGAAGATCACAGGGCCGCGCGTGCTCCTGCCCTTCCATGACAACGATGCCCGCGAGCTTGCTCGCTGCGTGCCGCAGTCCAATTGCGACGAAGCCTGCGCCTTCCAAGCGGCCAGCGAATGCGTGCCCAGTGATGTGCACGTGCAGACACGCACCATTGAATGGGCCAGTCGCTGACACGCACGAGTCATCGCTTCGCGGTGTTCTCAATGCTGTCAAGAAGCCAATCAAGCGAACGAGTGAACTGTGTTGCAGCCTGCACGTTGCTGCGCAGCTTGCTCGCAAAGCACGCACCCGCCCACGTGCTGGTCGGTCCAGACGCCAAGATCGGTGCTCTGCTCCGCCGGTTCTTGCCATATTCATGGTTTGAAGCCATCATCAGGCGTCAGTTCGGGCTGACTTAGGCCCGAGAACCACGAGCGGCGACGGATCTTTATCCCATCACTGCAAAAACCCCTACAATCTATCGCATGCCCGGTTCCGGCGCGACAACCCCGACTCCCAGCGGCCTGTGCGTCGCATGGGCACCGCCCGGCTGGACGCGTGATCCCAAGCTCGAGCGTGAGCTGACCCGCCCGGGTTTGACGTTGCAGTACGCCCGCGATGACTTCGAGACCGTCGCGCTGCTGTGCACCGACTTTGCCAAGCACGGTCCCAAGGCTCCGCGCGCGATGATCTTGATGCTCATCGAGCCGCTACGGCTGGTCGGTTTGCGCGATGCCTTGCAGGCCATCGCGAATCGGCTTCCCGTTGTGCATCTGTGGGTGTTTGATCCCTCGCGCACACCGGTGCTGCGGGGTATCACGCAGTTTGAGCTCACGCAGTTGCTCGAAAAGGCTGCCAAGCCGCAGGTTGCTTCACGCGATGCTGTGGTCTCGGCGCCGACATGGGTGGGGCCGGTCGTCGCAGAAGCGTCGCAGCGATGGACAACGCTTGCGACCACCGACGAGGCACAACGTTCACCCAGCAAACCCACGCCCTTGCCGCCCCGTCGCCCAGCTGCACCCCTGCGATTGACGGATGACGCTCCGCATGTTGCACGCGCGGTGACACCCGTGGAGCGAAGTGACGGTGAGGAATCGCATGCATCGGCGAACCCGCCGCTCCTGACCAACGAAGAACTGACGATGCTGCTGGGCGAGACCGATCCCCGTTCGAACGGCGCCAATCCACGATGACCGCTGCTCCGACCATCCCGTCTTTCATCCAGGCCGACACGCGTGTGATCTTGGCTGGTCGCACTGGCCTCGATGCGGCATTGCGTCTGGACCAGTCACTTGAACTTGTTCGCGTCAGCACGCTGGCGGAACTGGTGGCGGAGGTTGCATCACCGTTGCCTGAACAGCCCGACCATGTCACGGCAGTGGTGGGCGACGACCTGGCGCGTGAAGCTGGGCAAGGCCGCGTAATCCGGTTATGCGAGCAACTCCGCGCAATCGTGCCGCACACGCGCATCTTGCTTTCAAGAAGCGGCGACACGCCGAATGTCTTCAAGCCCGAAAGCTGGGGTTTCGATGATGCCGTTGGGCCGGAGAGCCCTAGCGGGGACGTGCGGAGCATGATGCGAGCGATGAAGGGGCAACCCCATCAACCCGAGCAGCAACCTGTGGCGCAAGCGCCTCACGCGATGCCTGCCGCGGTGCCGCCCGCGCCAATCACTCCGATCGCTCCCGCGCCCAAGCCCGCTGCTTCGAACATCGCGACTGCGGCAAAGCCCCCTGTCAACACTCCTCCCGCAGCCACAGCTGTTCCCAGCGAGCCTGCTTCTGCGTCACCTGGCGATGCTGCTCTCGTAGCCACCATGCTGCGCGGCGGCGATATCACGCCGCAAGCCCTTTCGCTGCTGCGCGAGCGGCTTAACGACGCAACCCTCGAATTTGTCGCCGTCGACGCGAACGCTCCAGCGAACGCCGCACGCGTTGCGTGGGATGAAGCGGTCTACGGCTGGCTGCGGTCGTCGAGCAGTTCTTCGGATCAACTCGCAGCGCCCGCTCGCTGGCTGGCGGGCTGGTTCCGCCTTGCGGATCAGCAGGCGCAGCTCCGTGAAGCGGCGTTCACCGATGCGTTGACTGGCGCGAACAATCGTCGCTTCTTCGATCTCTTTGCAGCGCGTGCCCTGGCCGCAGCCCGCGAGAGGCGTCACTACGTGACGATTCTCCTCTTTGACATCGACAACTTCAAGCAGTACAACGACCTGTACGGCCACGAGGCAGGCGATGACATTCTGGTCGAAGTCACGCGGCTCATGCGAGCGGCGCTGCGGCCCACCGACCGTGTCTGCCGGCTTGGCGGCGATGAGTTCGCCGTGATCTTCCACGATCCGCAGGGGCCGCGCCAGGAAGGCAGCCAGCATCCGGCGGATGTGCGCGATATTGCCATGCGCTTCCAGAAGCAGGTCAGCGAGTACAAGTTCCCCAAGCTGGCTGACAAGGCGCAAGGCACGTTGACTATCTCCGGCGGACTTGCCACATTCCCCTGGGATGGCCAGACCCCCGCGGAACTCCTTGCCCACGCCGACAAGCTGTTGCTTGACAGCAAAAAGGCCGGCAAGAACGTGATCACGCTGGGTCCGGGTGCGCTGGAAGTCTGACAGCCAGAGCCGGGTCTCTACCATGCATCATGCTCGCCACTCGCATCGCCGCTGTGCGATATCTCAACACTGCGCCGCTCATCGAAGGTCTTGAACGCTTGCAGGGCCTCACGCTCCTGCCCGCCGTGCCAAGCCGCATCGCCGACATGGTCATCGCCCGCGAGGCCGACATCGGCCTGTGCTCGATTGTGGATTGCATCGGTGAGACACCGCTCACGTTGATCCCCTCGGGAATGATCGGTTGCGACGGCCCGACGCTAACGGTGAGGCTGTACAGCAGCGTGCCCTTTGCGCAGATCACAACGCTGAGCGCTGACACCGACAGTCACACCAGCGTCATCCTCGCGCAGGTACTGCTGCGCAAACTGTTCAACGTGGCGCCGCGCGTCGCTTCCTTCCACGTGCGCGAGCGCATGCCCGTGGCGCCAGGCCCCAACTCCGCTGCCAGCGACGACCCCTGGCCCCAGTCGCTGCTCATGATCGGCGACAAGGTCGTCACCGACAGTCCGCCGGCGGTTCGCTTTCCGCATCAGCTCGACTTGGGTGAAGCCTGGCGCAAGCTGACGGGATTGCCCTTCGTCTATGCGATGTGGATGTGCCGTGCCGATCGCGCGACCGACCCCGCGATCGCGACGGCGGCCGCGCTGCTTGATCGCCAGCTTCGCCACAACGCGACACGGCTTGACTGGATCGTCCAAACTCGCGCACCGCACGCGGGCTGGCCTATCGATCTCGCGACGCAGTACGTGGGCGAACTGCTGCGCTACCAGGTCGGTCCCCGCGAGCGCGAAGCCGTCCACAGCTTCCTCAAGATGGCCTCGGACTTCAAGCTGCTTCCCGAAAGTACGCCGACATGGCGCAAATGACGTTGCCGCGGCGCAACGCGACATACTGCGCTCACTCCGCGCTCGTGACGAACGTGTAGTACGCGAACAGCACGGGATAGTGCACCTCAAGCCGGAAGCCGACATATTCCGCCGGATCAAGCCCCGCAGCCTTGAACGTCCACTCGCACAGTTCCCGCTGGCGCGGATACAGATCCGAGTCGACTTGCCCCAAACCCCGTCCCAGCATCCCAGGCGTATGCGTGAACGGCAGACGGGCGTACCACTGTGCTGCCATATGGCGGTGCGAAGTCTGCACCGAACTCATGTACACGCCCGTACGCAACATTTTGTTGGCCATCCACTCTCGCGGAAGGAAGATGTCATGAAGCAGCCAGCGTGACGGGCAGTTGATCGCCAGCCGACTGACAATTTGAGATCCCAGCGGACTGTCTTCGCCCAGGTGCGTCGCCCGCAGAGGTCCGACGAACACATCAAACGGAGCCCGCTGCTCAAACTCCATGTCCACGATCACCATGGTGGAGTCATCACGTGAGTCCAGCGTGGTTCTTGGAGTCGGTTTCGAACAGAATTCTTCAATCAGGCACGTCTGCTGCTGTGCCTGCATCTGTGCAAATCCATCGGCGTTGATGCTCAGGACAAATGGCATCGCCGCCGTTCGACGCAGGAAACCCACCCGTCCCAGCGCAGCGCACAGATCAAGATCACCCGCGAACATCGGCTCCTTCGCAGGGCTGTAGATCCGCACTGCGACCAGCCCCTCCATGGAGCAGTCCAGCAGATTCCGCATGCGCTCAAACACCGCCCGCCGTCCCTCGTGCTTGTCACTGGGGGAAACCTCGTCCGCCGCCGTCGTCCCCGCATTGAGCTCATCCAAAAGCTTCCGCAGACTGCCCCCGCCTTGGGCAATCAGATCCTCAAGTTCATTGACCGCGGCATACACCGGCTGCAGCAAATGCGGCTCCACCTCCGCCTTCGCGCACGCGTCCAGAACCATGTGAAACCCCTGTACCCCAGGCATCGCCTTCAGTGCCGCACTCGCATCCGCCCCACCCGACGCGCTGGCAATGAACCGGTAGCACAGCGGCACCTTGAGCGACAACCAACGCGACAGCCCCGTCGCCGACCTGTTTCGGGCAGGCAAGCTGTTGACGAGCGCCGTCACACTGCCTTGTACGCGCTGGACAACACGCTCGGCGAGAGCGGGATCAAGACGGGTTTTGTTGGGATTAGTATCGATAGGTGTCCAATTTCTGAAAAGTTTTTAAAATAGTTCTTGGCGCATTCTGGAATTTCGATATCTTATTACGATGTGGTGTTGCTGGTGCTGGAGTGCGATGAACAGGAGTGCTTGTCATGGACTATATCGGTTCGAGATCGTTTCGAAGTGCGTCTGGTGTTGCGGGCAAACTCCAAGGTGCTTTGCTGAGTTTGGCAGGTATCGTGAGCATGGCCGCAGGTACTGCGCTCGCGCAGCCCGCGACTTTCGTCGATGTTGGCGCATTTGGGGCACCTTCCAGTCCTCCGAGCGCGCAGGAGTATGTGGGCAACGCCGCCGGAGCGTTTGACCCTTCCGGAGGCGAGACGGTGACGGTGAAGTGGATTCGGTTTACGTTGACGGCACCGATCAACGGCGAGCTGTTCTTGGATATCGACACGCGGATCACGAGCACCGAGCCCGACCCAAGCACGAAGGACCCACTGCTCGCGCTCTATGACAATGCGGGCAACTTGGTGGCGACGGACGACACGGACGGGAGCTTTCCGGAAGGGATTGCGGCAGGGCTGAGCTTTGGGAGCACGGCATTCCGCAACCCGCCCAGCACGCCTGCGTTGCAAGGGCAGGATGGGCCGACGCTTGCGGCGGGGACGTATTGGCTTGCGGTGGTGGCAGGGCCTTCGGGGCTGACGAACGTCGGCGCGACGAACTGGGATGTGACGACGACGGGGAGCTTCCCGGTCAGTTTCGATCCGATTGATCTGTTTGACCTGAGCTTCTCTGTGGGCAACACGACGCCCTTGCCGCCGCCTAGCAACGACCAGTGCGTGTCGCCTCTCGTGCTGACAGAGAGCTTGGGAAGCGAGCCTGCGTGGGAAGGCAGCAACGCGGGAGCACTCAATGATGCTTCGACGCCTTGCTATGCCTTTACTGAACCTGCGCTGCAGCCAAAGGACATTTGGTTTAGCTTCACACCGACCAGCACGGGCAAAGTCTACATTGAAGCGACGGGCGGAGCGGGTGGTGCGGCGACTCCCATCCTCACGCAGTACAGCGCGTGCAACGGCAGCGTGCTGCGGTGCGCAGGAGGCGGAAGCATCGTGTTTGATGATCGCGTGTTCTTCATTCTCGATGCAGTGCAAGGGCAGGAGATTCTGTTCTCGCTTGGCATCCGTGCTGGGCAGACGGGCGACATGGGGCTCATTGTCCGCATGATTCCTGCAGCATGTCCGCTCACGATTCCGGCGGGCGCGATTGCTGAAAGCGAAGCATGTGGGAGTGACAACAACGGCGGGTGCAACAGCGCGCCGCCCGCGTTTGAGACGATTTCATTGGGACAGACGCTCAGTGGCACGTTCTTTAGTACGCGGCAGCTTCGTGATACCGATTGGTTTGAGTTCACGATCAGCGAGCGGCGCAATGTGGGGCTGGTCCTTCGCTCGCAGTTGCCTGCAGTAGCGATTGTTCAGAGCTTGCAAGACGACGACTGCTTTGGCACCACAGAGTTCTTTGTGGACAACGGCTTTTACTTCGATGATCTCTGTGCGCCAGTCACGATCAATCGCGGGCTTGATGCAGGCACGTATCGCATCGTCGTGCTGCCTTCGGGCTTTGACGGCTGGGCATGCGACAGCGGCCGCAACACGTGGGTGCTCGAAACCGTGAGCGGCGATTGTGCCGGCGCAACGTTTTCGACGCAGCCTGCTGACCAGACTCTCTGTGACGGTACAAACACGCTGACGTTCACAGCGAATGCAACAAGCACGGGCCCAGTGAGCTGGGCGTGGGAGTTTGGAGAAGATAACGGTCAAGGTGGGTTCTTCTGGACCCGTCTCGAAGATGGCGAGTTGATCTTTCAAGTGTCGGCGACTGGCAACGTCAGCGGAACAAGCACGAACACACTGACGTTCTCGAACTTGCTCAGGGGCAGCGGCTTTGCAGTGCGTGCCATCGCGATCGCATGCGGCGAGTTTGTGAGTCGCACGGCGGTGGTGACAGTGGGCCTCCCAGGGGATCCAAACTGCGGCAGTGGTCCCACGTGCGATGACATTGACTTCAACAACAACGATGTGTTCCCCGAGGATCAGGACGTGATTGACTTCTTCACGGTGCTGGCCGGCGGGGAGTGCTCAAGCGGGGCGTGCAATGATATTGACTTCAACAACAACGACGTATTCCCCGAAGACCAGGACGTGATCGATTTCTTCACGGTGCTGGCCGGCGGGGACTGCCCGTGAATACGAGCAGGTGTGGCGCGGCGGTGCGATAGAGCCCGCCCGTCATCATGATCGTCGTCACCGCGGTCCGTGGCATAGGCCACGGCCGCGGGTGCATTTCGGAACGCGTGGGTGGAGGCATGTGGAGCGGTGCATGGTGCGGCGCTCGACGGCCGGGCCGGCCAGCTGTGCGGCGGGCTGAGCGCGAGGTGATGTGGCGGTGGTGCATCAGATCGGAGCGAGTTATGGCGATCAAGCGTGTTCTTGCGGTGCATGTGGTGTGGTTCAGCGCGGTGGCCTGTGGGCAGGGGTGTGAACCCACGTGGCAGTCGATGGGTGGAGTGAATGGCGTTGACAATCAGGTGAGTGCGACCACAGTGTGGGACCCTGATGGCGCCGGCCCGCAGCCTGCGCTGCTGGTGGTGGCGGGGGAGCATGATGTGGCGGGCAACGTGATCTCGCCGAACCTGACGGCGTAGGACGGCACGCAATGGCTGCAACTGAACAACGCGCCGCTCAATGGCGTGATTGACGCGCTGACGGTGGTGGGTAATGACCTGCTGGTGGGCGGACTGTTCTCGGTGGTCGGCGGCGTGCCGGCGCAGAACGTGGCGCGGCTCACGTCAACAGGCTGGCAGGCGCTGGGCGAGGGGCTGGACGGACGGGTGTACGCGCTGCGCGCTTTCAACAACGAGATCTACGCGGCGGGTGAGTTCACTTCATCAGGTTCGCAGTCGCTCAACAAGCTGGCGAAGTGGAACGGCTCATCGTGGGTGGCGGTGGGCAGTGGACAGGGTGTGGACCAACCCATCATGGCGTTCACGCAGCTTGGGAGCGAACTCATCGCGGTGGGCGGGTTCACGAGCATTGACGGTGTGGCTGCGAATCGCGTGGCGCGATGGAATGGCAGCACATGGAGCGCGATGGGTGAGGGGTTCGATGAACAAGCGCGCTGCGCGATCGTGCACAACGGTGAACTGATCGTCGGCGGCTGGTTCAGCTCGAGCGGCGCCACGCCACTTGCCGCGGGCGCACGTTGGAACGGCACGGCATGGGTCGCCCTGACACCTCCGGGCGACGTCACGCAGAATATCTATAACTTCGCGGTACTGAACAACGAGCTGTACGCGACTGGCGGGCTGAATGTGAATGGACGCGGCTATGCCGACGTCGCGCGGCTCACGCCCACCGGCTGGTCAGCGCTGACGACTGAACCGGATCAGTTCCTGTCAGTGTTCGCGGCGTACGCGATCAGCGCGTACAACGGCAGTCTTCACGTGAGCGGCTTCTTCCGCACGCAGGGGGAGAACTCAGCGACGCGCATCGCGCGGTGGAACGGGCAGACGTGGGTGGGTCTGGGCAGCGGGAACTCGGCGCGCGTGTTTGGCGCGGCGAGCTTCCAGAACAAGGCGATCGTGTACGGTGACTTCACGCAGATCGGCGGGCTGCCCATCCGCGGCATCGCGGCATTTAACGGGCAGTCGTGGAGCTCGCTGGGCGCGGGCATCACGGATCCGAGCGGCACGCCGGGGGCCACATGCATCTGGAATGACAAGCTGGTGGTTGTGGGCAACTTCACGAGCGTGAGCAATCAGCCGTACAGCGGTGTTGCGTTGTGGGATGGCACGACGTGGAGCGGACTGAGCCAGCAGCTGTACGGCGCGGCGCAGGCGTGTGCGGTGCTGGACGGCACGCTGTACGTGGGCGGCGAGCTGTACGACGAGCAAGGCACGCTGCTGGGCACGGTGCTGCGATGGACCGGCACGGCGTGGGAGCCGGTGGGCACGGGCACTGATACAGCGGTATATGCGATGGCGGCGTACAACGGGAAGGTGTATGTGGGCGGGGATTTCACGACGGCGGGTGGCGTCCCGGCGACGGGCATTGCCGCGTGGAATGGCACGGCCTGGGAGGCGCTGGCCGGTCCTTCGGGACAGGGCGTGAACGGCGGCGTGGGCGCGCTGTTTGTGTATCGCAATGAGTTGATCGTCGGTGCGCGGCTGTTCACCAACGCCGGCGGGCTGCCTATCAGCTCCATCGCGCGGTGGGACGGGCAGACGTGGAGCGGTCTGGGTCAGGGGCTTGATTTCCCCGCGACCGTGACGAGCATGATTGAACGCGACGGCAAGCTGATCGTGGGCGGCTTGTTCGCGAGCAGCGGGGGCGTGCCGTTGGGCAATGTGGGCCAGTGGGATGGTGTGACACAGCAGTGGAGCGAACTGGGCTCGGGCACCAATCAGTACATCACCGGCTTTGCGAAGGCGGGTGATGACATCATCGCGGGCGGCCTGTTTACCGTGATGAATGGCCAGCCGAGCGCGTACGTGGCGCGACTGGGTTGCCAGGGGTGCGATGAGATCGATTTCAACAACAACGATGTCTTTCCCGAGGATCAGGATGTCGTCGACTTCTTCAATGTGCTTGCGGGCGGCGAATGCGCGGGCTGCAATGACATTGACTTCAACAACAACGACGTGTTCCCTGAAGACCAGGATGTGATTGACTTCTTCAACGTTCTCGCGGGCGGCGCATGCTCGTGAAAAGAGACGACACGGATGTGCACGCGGCGTGATGTCTGCGTGTGACAGGCCGACAAACCTTCCCACGTTTCCGCGGCTGGCGGTTCTTGTTTGCTCCAGCCGCGGTTACGCTTTTTGGGCGCGTGTGATACGACGGTGCGAGCGATCAGCGGCGAGAAGAACGCAGCGGAATGATGAGCGCAGCGAAGATGCATCCCGCGAGATTGCTGACCAGATCCCACCCCGTGTTCTCGTATCCGCCCACGTTGGTATTGGGAATCGTGAGCACCGCGATGAACTCGACGACTTCGTTGAGCGCGCCCAGCCCCATGCCGACGCAGATGATGGCGAAGAGCGCGCCAAACGTGGGACGCAGGTTGTTGTACGTGCTTACGCGGAGCGCTTCCCACGCGGCGAGTGTGGCGCTGAAGAAGCCAAACGCGTGCACAAACTGGTCGTACTTGGGCGTGAAGCTGAACAGGCGAAAGTTGTAGAGCACGTTGCCCGTGCCCTCGGGCGGAACCAGACTGGCCATGAACTGGCGCGGAATGGGGATCGTGCCGCCAGCCATGTGCAAGAAGCCCCAGAATGCCAGCAGCCACATGACCGTCATCGTGAAGCGGACTTTGCCATGCATGTACATGACCAGCCCAATCAGCACGAGCATGATCACGCCGTAGAACAGAAACTCCTTGTTCCCCTGCGACACCGCAAACCCGCCCAGCCCCAGCATGTACAACGCGACAAACGCGCCGATGGGCACGAGGCTGGTGGTCTGGCGTTCGCTGAAGACTGGAGGCATGGCAGATAAGGTCGAGTCAATGAAGTGTCTGCGAATGTGGACAATACGCACGCCCCGCTGCGTGCGTGCCCCAGCCCTGCACGCGGATGGTCGCAAAAACTGAAGAACGCTGAGGGCACATCAGAGCCGTTTTCGCCTCTGTGCATGTCGGGGCAATATGCCCAACACCACACACGCACAGGAGTCTCTCATGGTCACCAGCATCCGTCGCTCCGTCGTCATCGCCACACTCGCCCTGCTCGCCGGCACCGCCGTAGCGCAAACCGTCGTTCGCGGACCCATCCAACGTCCCAACGATCCATCGCGCTACTACGTCATTCAAGGCGCCAACTGGACGCAGCTGCGCGACTTCGCACGCGGCATGGGCGGCGACCTCACCACGGTCAACGACGCGGCCGAGAATGCGTTCATCGTGTCATCGGTGCTGGCCGCCGGTGAGAAGGCCTTCAACGGACTGAATGACCTCGTCACCGAGGGCACGCTGGTTTGGAGTGATGGCTCTGTCAGTTCCTATCGCAACTGGACGGGCGGTGGGAACCCCGGCAACAACGGCAGCGTGGACTTCACGGTCATGCGCCAGGTCGATGCGCAATGGTCGATTGAAGGCCCGACCTTCACGCCCTTCGCCGTCGTTGAAATTCGCGGCGCGGTGCGGCTGCCCGGCGAAGTTTCAACGTTCGCGAGTGCAGTGACCGTGGCCAACCTTGGACCGCGCGAAATCCTGCTGGGACCGGGCACCTGGACTACACCCAACTCGTTCTATGAAATCAACACGCCCATCACTTTGACGGGCTCGGGCCGAGGCGTGACGACGCTGCAGAGTCTGGTGGGTTCGACCACTTTCGATGTCAACGCGCCGATGACGGTGCGGAACTTGACCGTGAACTACCGCACGACGTCGCCGATGTTCTATCCCATTCTCACCCCGCCCACGACGATCTCGTTCATCGACTGCGACATCACCTCGATTGTCGGTCGGGACTCGGGAGAACTGGTCGACGGCGATGCAGCCAATGTGAACTTTGAACGGTGCAATATCTTCGACATCGACAGCCTCATTCGCACGGACTCGGGTATCTCGCCCATGAAGTTCGTCAACTGCGTGATTCGCGACGTGGACGCAATCGCGATCTCCGGGGCGTTTGGTGACAATGACGTGCGGTTTGTCAACAGCGTCATCACTCGCGTGACTGGCAACATCACGTCTGATCCCACGCTCACCACGTTCGTGAACACCGTCGTCCTTGATGAAGCCAACGTGTTCACGCCCGAGCAGTTGCAGAACTCGGTCTTCACAAACGTCAATCCGGGTTTCGTGAACCCCGCCGGCAACAACTTCCAGTTGCTGCCCACCTCCTCACTCATCGACGCAGGCAGCACCGCTGGCTACCTCGTCGCCGGCGCGAGCGACTTCGTTGACATCGCAGGCAACGTGCGCGGCAATGACGTCGCGAACGTGGCCAACACCGGCAGCGGCGCGCTCGCCCTTGACATCGGCGCCTTCGAGTTCCAAGGTGAAGTGGGCTGCGACGATATCGACTTCAACAACAACGGCGTCTTCCCCGAGGATCAGGACGTCATCGACTTCTTCACCGTCCTCGCCGGCGGCGACTGCCCGCAGTAAGCCGCCACTCACTCACGCAGCCGGCGTTCCGAGGGCCGCCGCTGCGTGAGCAACGAGTGGACGTGGGTAACCGAGGAGGAGAGGTGCGCAAGGCCCGCTGCAACGGGCCTTGTTGCATTTGCAGACGAGTTCAACAGACAAACGCGGTGATGGGCATAAGGCTGGTGGTCTGGCGTTCGCTGGACACGGACTGCATTGGGGACGACACAGCGGCAGATCGCATCGCCCATGCAACGGCGTGGATAGTTCAGCGCGCCCAATCCGGTTGCTCTGTTGGCCAAAGTGACAGATCGCGTAGTGCTTGCGGCTCGGTTGCGGCCAGTTCGGTGTCGAACTTGGTCGCGAGTGTGATATGCGAGCGCCCGTCAGGCCGTTGACCACGCAGTAACCGTTGGCACGCTTCCGCGTGCATTGCAAAGAACACGCCGAGATAGACGTGGTCCCAGGGAGCGACATTTTCTGGGAAAGGCGCGCTGGACGACGTCTGAATCGCATGCTCTACCACGCGGCACGAGTGGAACAACGCATAGCTACTCCAAGCAAGTTCGGCGCTCAACTGCGTCGATGCGCCGCGCGGAATTCTCACGCCGCGAGGCCCGCTTCGAGTGTCCTCGGTTTGGTGCAAGACGCGTGACAGCTCTGAACGGAATGACTGCAAGTCATCGGGCCTTCCTGTCTGGTCGTCGAGTAGCGATCGCAGTGCAAACTCGCACCGTTGCAGAAGACCGGCAGAGACGTCAACCTGCCGCTTTAAACGGGTAAGTGAATCGGCCATGATCGGCATGATGCGCAATCCGACGCGAGCCGCGAGCGGTAAGCACGTACTGGACGGCAAAGCTCGCAGTGCGGCCGCAGACAGGCTCGGATCGACGGGATCGTGAAGATGCTCAAACGGTTCCACAGTGCCCCCGACGGGTACCTTCGGCTGTCACGTCATTTCGCGAACATCATCGCGAGAACTACGTTGGCCAGATTGAACAGCACATGCATCGTGATCGGCACGCCGATCTCTTTGGTGCGTTCAAACGCGATGCCCATGCATAACCCCAGAATGCCGACAGTCGCCGCGCTGTACCAGGGAATGTTGCTGCCGGGCATCATGTGCACGCCCATGAAGAGCGCGCTTGTGATGAGAATCGACAGCCACGGCTTGCCCGTCAGCTTCAGGAATGCACTCTGCAGGAAGCCGCGGTAGATGATCTCTTCGACAACGGGCGCGCCGATGATGGCTAGTGCCGCGATGCTCCACGCCCACGGGCTGTTCTGGTTGTCCAGCAGCAGCTTCAATGTTGGGTGCGAAACCTGCTGCGCCACTTCGCTGCCGGTGCGATACTCATGCAGCGCGACAAACCCGATGCCGGCGGCTTGCACCACGGGCCATGCACAGATGATGCCCGCCGCACCCCACGCCAGCGAGCGGGCGGTGAACGTCAGCCCCGCACCCTTGCTGCCCGCGTTCACGAGGCTGCACAGCACCAGTCCGGTGATGATCGCGGAGAGGTATGTCAGTCCCTGTTGCAGCGCCTGCGCCTTGAGGGCGTCGTCGCCGCCGCGGTACTCGCTGGGAATGAACTGCATCAGCCCCGCGCCCAAGGCCATTGCGCAGTAGACGATCAAGCCGCACGCGAACCACAGCAAGCAGTTGTGCGGCTCGACGCTTCGCTTGCCTGCACGCTCAAGTGAGCCCGGGCGAATCACGTCCGCAAACAGCAGAATGATGACAACCAGACCGGCAACGACAAGGTGCCCGTACTTCCACGGGTCACTCTGAAGCAGATCCCAAAAGCTCTTGCCCGCTGTCTTCGTCGCGGTGCCGGCGTCTTGCAGTGCTTCACGCACATTCTCAACGGCACCTTCGCCGCCCGCGCCGCCGGCGGCTTGAGCCAACGCGGGTGATGCCGCAAGCAACAGCGCAATCGCCATCGCGACAATCGCAGTGCCGTTCGCCGCGCCAAACAAGCCGGGCTTGCCAAGAATCCTGACCTTGTCGCACAGCATGCCTGAAACCCTCGCGGTCATCGTCGCCCACAAGCGCGAGGAAGTCGCTCGCGCCAAGGAAGCGATCTCGTTCGGCGAACTCGAATCGCTGGTCGCCCAGCAGGAGCCGCCGCGCAACTTCTTCGCCGCCGTCACCCGGCATGCCAACGCCGCGCACACCGCCATCATCGCTGAAGTGAAGCGTAAGAGCCCCAGCGCCGGCTGGATACGTTCGGAGTACGACACCTCAGCTTTCGCGCCCGAGGAGTTCGCCGCCCAATACGAACGCAACGGCGCGGCAGCGATTTCCTGCCTCACCGACGAACGCTTCTTTGGCGGCCACTTGTCATACATACAGAAGATCAAGGATCGGGTATCGCTCCCCGTTCTCCGCAAAGACTTCATCATCGATCCCTTTCAGCTCTGGGAAAGCCGCGCCGCCGGGGCCGATGCCGTGCTGCTTATCGCCGAATGCCTCACAGAAGCCGAAATTGTGGATCTGCAAATTCTGGCCCAGCAGCTCCAGCTCACCGTGCTGCTGGAAGTCCACAGCCTCGAAAACCTGCTCCGCGTCCGGCCGCACGTTGGTTTTCCGCATGCCAGTTACGGTCTGCTGGGGATCAACAACCGAGACTTGTCGAGCATGAAGGTGGATCTGAACCACACCTTGCGGCTGCTCGAGCTCGTCGACGACCGTTCGATTCTTGTTAGTGAGTCGGGCATCAAAACGCACGCCGACCTGCTTCGTCTTCGTGCGCAAGGTGTCCGCATCGCTCTTGTCGGCGAACACTTGATGCGCCAAACTGATCCCGGAGCAGCCCTTGCAGAGTTGCTGGGCCGTGAGCCGGGTTCCCCCTTGCCCGTTGAAGAGATTGAACCCAAAGACTAAACCCACAGGATCACCTCATGATCATGCCTTCCATGCGTGCGACCGTTTCCAGTGTCCTGCTCGTGCTTGCAACCGTCGCCGGCGCTCCCGCGATTGCGCTGGCTCAAACTGAGGCGCCGGCGGCGGCACCCACTGACGGCAAGGCGGCATTCCAGCGAGCGGTCGACGAACTGGCCAAGATCAACGCTGTGATGTACGACGCGAAGATGACCGTGCTGGACAAGGAGGGCAAAGGTCCTGCCACCAGCATGATTGCGAACTTCACTCACGACATGAACCTGAGCGTCACGCAACTGCGTGTGCCGGGCTCACAGTTTGGAGGTTGGATCGCGCGCGCCAAAGGCACTTTCACAAAGGACAAGGCCGAGCAGCAGCTCGATGTCGCCTGGAAGGCGGCCAGCATCGATCTGCTGCGGGTTGCAGAGAAGAAAGTCAAGGAAGAGCCGGGCAAGGCGCAGCTGGGCCCTGGTGTTGCATCCGCCATGAACGCCCGTCTGCCCGAGTTCTTCGGCGCAACGCCATTCTCGGCGGAACTCGCACTGAGCGAGTTCGCGCTCGAAGGCGAGAAGACGATCGGCGGCGAAGTCTGTGACATTGTCGCATTCACCGACCGCAACAAGCGCCCGGTGAAGTGGGGCTTCGCACGCTCCGACGGCCTGCCGCGCTTCAAGGAAGTGGTTTCGACCGGCATGACCGAGGGCATCACGCGCATCGAGATCACCAACATGCGTGCGGACCGCAACAGTCCTCCCGATGTGACGGAAGACATGGTCAAGGTGGATGTGCCCGAAGGCTTTACCGAAGACCGCAAGACGGTTGTCCGCCGTGAAGTGACGCCGGTGCCTCAGCCCGCAGTTGAGCCCGCGCAGCCCGACGGCAAGCCCAGCGACGTGGCCCCGGCGCAACCCGCGCAGCCTGCACAGCCCGAGCCCGCCCCCGCGCCGGTGCCTGCAGGCCCCAAGGCCGCGGCGGAGTTTGAACTCTCAACCCCAACCGGTGAAAAGGTGAAGCTTGCTGACTTGAAGGGTTCGCCCGTGGTGCTGCAGTTCTTCGGCAGTTGGTGCCTGCCTTGCAAGGACTGGCACGCCAAGCTCGCACCAGCGGTGAAGTCTGTCGGCGACGCCAAGGTCTTTGCGCTGAGCGTGCGCGAGCGCGACAGCGCGAACGCGACCACCGAGCTTGCCGCCTCGGGCCAGCAGTACACGCACCTCGTCAACGCGGATGACGTCGCCAAGCTGTACGACGTCTCCGTCTATCCGACGACCATCGTGATCGACGCTGAAGGCATCATCCGTCTCACGCTCGCTGGTGAAACCAGCGATGAAGCTCTCTCGCAAGTCAGCGACACGCTTCGCAACCTCGCAACGACGCCCGCGGGCGAACGCGCAAGCAAGTAATCCCACTGTCCTTCCCATCCTTCTGCATGTCCTCGTGGTGAAATCACTTCATGTCTTTTGATCTTGGTCGCGGTAGAACCTTGGACGACGCTCTTGGCGTCATCGGCATCACCATCGGTGCGGGTGGTGAATTGCCGCCTTTGCCTGATGATGCACTGACGAATCGCACCGCAGGCTACTTCGATCCGCGCCGGTGGTTCAAGGATCCCGCCCGCCGCTTCGAGATCGAAATCGGCTGCGGCAAGGGCACGTTCATTCTGGAAACCAGCCAGCACGAACCGACGACCAACTTCCTCGGTATCGAGTGGGCTCGCGAGTACTACCTCTACACCGCCGACCGCCTTCGCCGCGCGCAAGCCGGCAACGTGCGCATGCTGCACACCGACGCCAGCGACTTTCTGCGTTGGCGGGTACAGAGCAGCATCGCTGAAGTCGTGCACCTGTACTTCAGTGATCCCTGGCCCAAGACCAAGCATCACAAGAATCGAGTCGTGCAGCACCGCTTCCTCGCCGAAGTGTGGCGTGTACTCGCGCCTGGCGGCGAACTCCGCATCGTGACCGATCACGACGAACTCTGGGCCTGGGACCGCGAGCACTTCGATGTATGGACCAACGCAGCTCGCTGGCACGAAGTGCCCGAAGCGGTGCGTGCGCTGTGGCCCATGCCCGCGCAGCCATTCACCGAACTTCCATTCACGCCGCCTACATGGGTCGGTGAGGGCCAGACCGTCGCCACCAACTACGAACGCAAGATGTGCGTCGATCGCCCGCCGCATGCGTGCGTGCTGAAGAAACGGGACTAGGCCCGCACACCGGTGACATCACCACTGCAGTCTCTTTCGCTTCATGCCGAATGCCTTGTGCCATATGTCTGCTCAACCCTCCGCCATTCTCTTGCTTTCCGGCGGCCTCGATTCCGCCGTCACCCTCGCCTGCGCCAAGCGAGACGGCTTCGCCGTCCACGCGCTCAGCATCAACTATGGCCAGCGTCACCATCACGAACTTCGCGCTGCGGCAGCGGTCGCAAAGCAACTTGGCGCGGCGTCGCACAAAGTCATTCCGCTCGACCTTCGCACCATCGGTGGTTCAGCGCTCACGAGTGACGCGCTCGCTGTACCGAAGGGTCGCGACGTGCACGACGAATCCACCGCCCGTGGCATGAGCGATGAGCCCGCCATTCCCATCACCTACGTCCCCGCACGCAATCTCACGTTCCTTTCACTCGCGATCGGCTACGCGGAAGTCGTCGCCTCGCGCGATCTCTACATAGGCGTTAACGCGGTGGACTACTCCGGCTACCCCGACTGCCGCCCCGCCTTCATTGAGAGCTTTGAACGTACAGCCAACCTCGCCACCAAGCTGGGCGTGGAAGCCGCGGCACATCATGAGCGCGGGCTACGTATCCACACGCCCATCATCAATATGACCAAAGCCCAGATCATCGCCACGGGCGCGTCGCTGGGCGTTGATTTCTCCCTCACACACAGTTGCTACGACCCTGTCACGCGCGGCTTGGAAACACTCGCCTGCGGCCAATGTGACAGTTGTTTGATCCGCCGCGAGGGCTTCGCGAACGCGCACGTGCCCGATCCCACGCGTTACGCGTGATCGAGCGGTCGGTCCATCCACACACCTTCGCGCTAACCTCTTCCCTTGCCCGAACGCGTCAAGCAAATCCTCTTTCTTCTGGCCGCCGCCGCCTGCGCCGCTCCGTGGCCCACGCCGCATATGGGCGCAATCGCCCTCGCTCTGGGCATCTTGCTCGCTTTGTTCAGCGTGACGGCCTGGCCCACGCAAACCAAGACGCTCTCGCGCTGGTTGCTGCAGGCATGTATCGTCGCGCTGGGCCTTCGCCTCGACATCTCACAACTCGCCCATGCCGCGCTCGACGGGCTCACCCTCGCCATCGCCACCATCTTCGGCGCACTCGCGATCGGCTTGCTGCTCGGCAAGCTTCTCGGCGTCGGGCGCGATCTCTCCCTCCTCATCTCATCTGGCACCGCCATCTGCGGCGGCAGCGCCATCGCCAGCGTTGGCAGCGCGATTCGCGCCAAGTCAGCGGATATGGCAATGGCCACCGCTGTTATCTTCACGCTCAACGCCGTGGGCGTCTTTTCGCTGCCATCTATCGGTCACGCCCTCAACATGAGTGACCACGCATTCGGCACCTGGGCCGGCGTGGCCATTCACGACATGGCAAGTGTCAGTGCTGTTGCCAAGGGATATCACGCCGACGCCACGCTGAGCAGCGCCGCGCTCGATCAAGCCAACGTCGTCAAGCTCACGCGTGTTCTTTGGATCATTCCCATCACGCTCGCAGCGGCATGGTGGGCCGCCCG